>Ga0123336_10004046_pt1 | contig 12076 bp, 8 predicted proteins | sample SSSSmetaG_FD_96466 | JGI IMG/M metagenome (GOLD analysis project Ga0123336, IMG submission 96466) | Glacier valley bacterial and archeal communities from Borup Fiord, Nunavut, Canada, to study Microbial Dark Matter (Phase II) - ​SSSS metaG | ecosystem: Environmental > Aquatic > Freshwater > Ice... | reverse complement strand
TTATCAGAAATATTCATAACAAAAGAAAGCTCTGACATTACGTTATATCTGTATATCTTTCCATTGCCACTACCTGTTGAAATTTTTGCATAAACAACATTAGTAAGGGATGACAGCTCAATTTGTCCAATGAAGCTCTTCTTTGGAACTCCAGTAATTTTAGGATAAACGTGTTCTATTTCAGAATCAACATTATAAGTAATTACCTGAGTTCTCCCAGCTTCACTATCAGGAGCATTGATTCCGTATATTATCATATTACGATCCGGCAGCCATCTATAATATGATATTTGGTCACTTTTATAAGAAATTGATTTAGCTATTTTATTATCCTTAATATTCTTAATCTCTATTTTGCCATCTATCATATAAGCGATGAATGAATTATCATATGAAACCTTTATTTCTTTTGCATTTTGTGGAACATCAGTCGTTTGAACCTTTTTGGGCTTATCTTCCCCAATGGTAATTAAGGTAGCCTGTGCTTCACCTCTTCTATTTAGATAGAAAAAATTAAAGTATGAAAGTAAGGCTATTTGGCAAATGATTGAAAGGAGGATCCAATCAAATATTTTACCTTTTTTTTTCATGATTGCTCCTCTCTAATAAGATGACTTAACGTAAAAAATTGTGGGAACAGCTCGCTCTCCAAGACCATCTGAAGGTTTATTTATTACCTTACTATTATAGTACATTGTTGTAGATGAGCCCCCATCCAAATTAACAGCATTTACACATTTAAACTGTTTTAAAAGAATATCCTGTACATCTCTTAATGTTGCCCCTATAATTCCCTTTAATGGATCTCTTCCATCTATAGTAAGAAGCACAACGCTACCATCTTCTTTTTGACCAATGGCAGTTCTGGGGGCATAGCCATTACCACCGTCCCCTTGAGTAATTGTGGGTTTTCCGTTTACAATAAGAGCTGGTCCAAAGCTCATAGCCTCAGAAATTCCGTATTGCTTAAGCTCTTTTATGGAATGACTTCCAACTATCAGCTGTCCAGTTTTTGTAAAACCTGCAGTATCCTGTTTCGCATTCTCATCTTTTATCTGGTCGTATACCACTTTCCCACCACTTATTATAATACCTGTAGGTGCTCCACCTGTGCCTGCCCAGCCTTGATCTATGAAGCCGCCTCCATTAATACCTGCAACCCCTTTATTTCTTTTCACAATAGCGCTTGTGGTCTCGCCAGCCTTAGGCATAAGAGTAGAATACCCTACAGCAAGCCTCGTTGGATCCTGTACTACAAGTGCCTTTCCAACAAAGTCACCACCATTTATCTCATATAAATCCAGTTTATCAGTATGCTTAACCTGAAAATTCAACTTATTAATTTGCTCTCCATCCCAAGTAGGGTCTTGGGCTACCGTACCGCCTATCAAATCCTCGATAGCTTTATCCGAAAGAAACATCTTTGCTACAAATGGAAATCTCCTTGTTGTTAGAAATGTCCCTACCACAGTCTTTTTTACCTTGTCAAATGGCCCATAGAAGACCAGAAGTGGCAAAGATATACATCCAAAAACAAACTCAAAAATTAGGAAGAGCAAAAAGCCTTTAAAAGGTGACCGCTTCTTTTTTTTCCCAGATATGCTGTTTACCTGGTTTGATTCTTTAGTTCTCTTAGCCATGTCTTTTGTTCTCCCTTCTATAAATTTCTCTAATATTTCTTAATAACTATAACTTATCCATGTTTCAACTTATTCTGTTTTTTTACATAAAAAGCTAGAAATATATAAATGTTGTATACATTCCTTACTAATACTAATGAATTTTATCAATAATTGTCAAGTTTTAATAACTGGGAGTAAAAGTATATTATGGGATTTAGCTACAGATGTGAGTGGTCTGAAATATCTTCTCACCTATTGAAAATGCCGTATACACGGCAAAAGTGGCTGTTGCTATATGAAATAATATGCATATTGCGACAGTCACTTTTTTTTGATTTGATATGTTTATGGTATTAAACCTTTCTCTGCAAAGCTATAATATTTGTCTCCTGCCACTATTATATGGTCTATTACCTTAATCGAAATAGCACCAAGAGCGTTCGATATCTTCTTTGTAACTTCAATGTCAGCACTTGACGGTTTTAGGGAACCTCCAGGATGGTTGTGAGCTAAAACTACAGCGTTTGCCTGGTGTCTTAGAGCTGTCTCAACGATAAGCCTAGGATATACCGGTGCTTCATTTATCGTTCCTTCATGTACCAAGTCAGAGAAATTAACCCTGTTTTGGGCATCTAAACAAAGCACATAAAATGCTTCATAGGTACGCCCAATAAACAGAGAAACTGCATATTCCCCTGATTTTGTGGAGCTATTAATTAATGGCTTTTCTCCCCATTTCTCATTCAAATACATCCGTGAAATTTGAGGTATCATGGTAATAAGTACAGCGGCATTCTCGCTGACTCCACTCCTTTTACAGATATCTTCTGGGTCAGCTTCTAATAGTCCATGCAATGAGCCAAATTCATTTATTAACTTGTGGGCAAGTTCATTTGTATCCCTCATTGGAATAGCATAAAAAAGTAAGAGTTCAAGCGCCTGATAGTCACAGAAACCATCTAATCCTTCAGAAAGAAACCTGCCTTTTACGCGGTTTCTATGTCCCTCATGTAATTTATCTGTCATTCTATACCCCTAAAATACATTGTATATATACTAATTTGCTTAAATAGAAATTCTAACTTTAAAATCATTGGTATCTTTAATATATTCTATAACTTTTTTCAAAATCCTTCCAAATTTAAACAATTAAGTGTCAACTAATAATCTCTCAATTAATATTGACACTTAATTATTTTAGGGGTTATACACTATTTATAAATGGCAATTAAGCAATTCTTAGCCTATCCAGTAGGTTATGCGCCTTTTCAAACAACAATCCCGCGATAAACCAAGCAGGAGCATAGTCAAGTCTGACAAGTCCATCAATGGCGAATTTGCCTTCATAGTTCCATGGTTTTATTCCGAGAAATTCCCTCAGCATAAATCCAGTCGTATATTCTATAAACCAAATTAATATCACCCATATCATTCCTCTTATTGGCCACCTCCAATCCCTGATGTGGTGATGAACAGGTTCTAGAATAAAGACTGAGGACCCATAGATTATGAACATCCACAGGCTTGTACTGCCCTGCATGTTTACATCTCCGGTTGAGAGTGAATATAGTCCCGTCCATATTACTTCCATATTCCAACCTAATAATCCATATATTAAAAATCTCTTTAACATATAGATAGCATTTGTTTAATAATGACAATTTAGTAGTAGAAAATTTTGCTAATTTTGAATAAATTATTGTAAGACATTTATGTTGTATAATTGATATAATTAAAAGGAGGAAAATACCCTCACTGCAAATGAATAGAATGTACCTTAAACTAAATGTTTTATTTTGTTGAAATTTGTTATGATATTCTTGGTATAAGAGAAGATAATTCTTAAGATACTTGAATGTTCAGCTTAGTCAACACAAACTTATATTATATGATATTAGCAAAATTAAAGAGATGAGGTAAAAAAATATGCAAATAATAGGAAAAATTACTGTTAATGCTTCGGTGCCTCAAGAGTTAAGCCGTTTGAAGGATATTGCCTATAATATATGGTGGACATGGAACTACAAAGCTAAGGATGTCTTTATGGAGCTGGATTCTGCTTTATGGGAAGAAAAAGGGCATAACCCTGTAGCCATGCTGGCTGAACTTAATTACTCTTCTTTAGCTTCGAAACTCAGTAATAAAAGCTTTATGGAAAAATATTCTGAAGTGGTAACTGCTTTTGATGATTACATGAATAAAGATTGCCCAACATGGTTTAAGGAGAATGCCAAGCCTGAGCAGAAGGGTCTAATAGCGTATTTTTCAGCAGAATATGGGCTTACAGAAGTATTGCCTATCTATTCCGGTGGACTTGGCATTTTATCAGGAGATCATTGTAAAACGGCCAGTGACTTAGGCCTAGATTTCGTAGCTGTTGGCTTTTTTTATAAGCAAGGGTACTTCACACAACAGATAAATACCGATGGTTGGCAGGAGAGCATCTTTAAAGACAACAATCCTTCACTTCTTCCAATCACCATGGCAACTGACACAAATGGAGTACAATTAGAAATAGATATTACTTTAGATTCAAGAGTAGTCTACGCGAAAATTTGGAAGGTAAATGTAGGTCGAATAAGCTTATTCCTATTAGACTGTGATATTGAGAAAAATTCTCCTTCTGACAGATTCATTACCTCAAGACTATATGGTGGTAATCAGGAGACAAGAATGCAACAGGAAATGCTCCTTGGCATTGGCGGACTTAAGGTATTAGACACATTAGGTTTATCTCCAAAAGTATTTCATATGAACGAAGGCCATTCCGCATTTTTAGGTCTAGAACTCCTTAGAAAACTCATTCAAAATAATAGTCTATCCTTTGATGAAGCTAAAGAGGTTGTGGCAAGATCATTAGTTTTCACCACACATACACCTGTTCCTGCAGGCACTGACGTTTTCTCAGTGGAGATGATGGATAGATACTTCAAGGATTATCACCAGTCTCTAGGCCTTTCTAGGGAAGAATTTTTAAGACTAGGAAACGAAGGAATTGATATATATGGCTTTAACATGACAGTGCTTGCCATTAAGCTTTCAGGAAGAAGAAATGGTGTAAGTAAACTTCACGGAGAAGTTAGTAGGAAAATGTTTTCTGGATTATTCAATAAGTTTTCCCAGAAAGAGGTTCCAATAGGCCATATAACAAATGGCATTCATTCTACCTCCTGGGTTTCTAAAGAATTTAAAATTCTCTATGACAGCTATCTGCCTGCTAACTGGGAAGAAAGGCTTTACCTTCCTGAGACCTTTGATAAAATAGACCAGATTCCAGATGAAAAGTTATGGAATGCCCATCTAACTTTGAAGAAAAAAACAAATGAATACATTCGCCAAAAGCTTGCTATTCAGGGCATATATAATGGAGAGTCCGGAGAAATACTTAAGGAATATGAGGAAGTTTTTAAAGAAGACATTCTGACTATAGGTTTTGCAAGAAGATTTGCAACCTATAAAAGGGCAGGCTTAATTTTTAGAGACATAGAACGAATTAAAAAGATATTAAACAATCCACTTATGCCAGTTCAAATTGTATTTGCTGGAAAAGCCCATCCCGCTGACAGACCTGCTCAGGAGTTAATCAAAATGATTGTTGAGCTTTCAAAAGAGGAGGGCTTTAAAGGTAAGCTGGTGCTTTTGGAAAACTACAACATGGAGGTTGCGTCTTATTTGACCAGTGGAGTGGATATATGGCTGAACAATCCAAGGCGTCCCCTTGAGGCAAGTGGAACTAGCGGACAGAAGGTGTGCGTAAACGGTATACTGAATTTGAGTATATTGGACGGATGGTGGGCAGAAGGCTATGATGGTTCAAATGGCTTTGCAATAGGCTCCGATCAGGAATTTGATAGTGAAGAACGTCAAGATGATTCTGATAGTTTAAGCCTGTATTCCCTGCTTGAAAATAAAATTGTACCTCTTTATTACGAAAATAGGGAAAATGGAGTACCTGTAAACTGGGTTAAAGTAATGAAAAATTCAATAAAAACCAACGTACCTAATTTTTCAACACACAGGATGCTTATTGATTACTCTAAGCAAATGTACTTCCCTAGTTGTTACGAAACAAATAAAATAAGCGACAACAATTATGCAAGTGCAAAGGAATATACTTCATGGCTTCAATATGTTAAGGATTCTTTTGATAAAATAAAGCTTTACTCAGATTATACTGTTGATTTTAAGATAGAAGCAGGTGGAAATATCACACTTTACTCATATCTCGACCCAGGTGATATAAGCCCATCCGATTTGTTGGTTGAGCTTTGTTATGGTTCCCCTGATAATTCAGGCGAAATTACTGAACCTTCCTTTGTAAAAATGGAACAGGTAGATAAACTGCAAAATGGTATTTTGAAATATGGAGCAACTATATTTGCTGATAGAACTGGTGAGTTAGGCTACACTTTCAGAGTTTTGCCATATAGTCCACATATGATCGATAAATACGCTGCTGACACCGTCAAAATAGCCCAAAAGGGCTAGCTAATATGTGACAAAGAGCCACGAATTCGTGGCTCTTATAATAACACTCAATCAACCTATTTTGGCTTATTTAAAAGTCCTTGCTCCTCTAAAAATTCACGAGCAACTACTTCAGGTTGCATTTGTAATTCATCAACCTTGTAATTAAGTTCAATCATTATCTCATCTTTAAGAATCGCGCCAAGTTCTTCAATGATTGGGATGATTTCTGGATACTTTTTTATAACTTCATCTCTTACAATTGGTATTGCATAGTATGGAGGGAAAAAGTTTTTATCATCTTTTAAGGCTAAAAGTTTAAACTTTTTTAAAAGTCCATCTGTTGAAAATGCATCAACAACATCGGTTTCCTTATTCATTAAAGCCACATATCTTGGAGAACCATCAAGTCCAACCGTTTTTTTAAATTTAAAATTATATAATTTAATCAAGCCAGGTAAGCCATCTTCACGATTTAAAAATTCAAGAGTTGTACCAGCAGTTAAATTATTTGCAACCTTTGATAGGTCACTGATGGTTTTCAAATTGTATTTTCCTGCTGTCTCCTCTGTGACTGCTAATACATACGTATTGTTAAAACCCATTTGCTTTAAGACTTCAAAATTGAATTTTTCTTTGAAATCAGTTTTTACAGTATTATAAACCTTCTCAACATCACTTATTGAAGGGTATTTAAGTGTGTCACCATAAGCAGTACCGCTATATTCTATATACATATCAATATCTCCGGACTTAAGTGCTCCAAAGCAAACCTGTGTACCACCAAGATTAATTCTTCGATTCACGGAAATATCAGTCCTGTCCTCAATCAAATCAGAAACCATATTAGCTAATATATGTTGCTCTGTAAAGTCCTTACTCCCAATGGAAATTACTTTAGTATTTGTATTAATATTAGAAACTGTATTGAACACAAAGATTGCAACAATAGCAATTGCTGCAGCGGAAAGTATCAATTTCTGCCTTTTTCTGGTTCTCTTTAAAAGGACTTTATTATTATTTTTTATGTTTTGTAAACTTATAGGAGTAACGAGCTTTTCTACAAGTGCTGCAAGATAATCAACAACTAAAGCTAATATACAAGCAGGAATAGCGCCTGCTAAAATTTGGTTATTATTTACTGTCCTTATACCTGAAAATACTAAATATCCTAGGCCTCCTGCGCCTATAAATGCAGCAATTGTCATAAGACCAACAGCCGTAACCGCAGAGATTCTGACCCCTGCCATTATAACAGGGAGGGCAAGTGGGATCTGAATCTTTGTTAGGATCTGCCATTTAGTAAGTCCTATTCCACGTGCCGCCTCTAAGGTTTGCGGATTAATATTTTCAATTCCTATAAATGTGTTTTTGATAATCGGCAAAAGAGAATATAGAATTACCATAGTCACAGCAGGAAGCGTACCTATACCTAAGAGTGGTATAGCAAGTCCTAAAAGTGCCATGCTGGGAATAGCTTGAATAACATTCGCCATGCCTAAAACAGGTTTGTTTAATCTTTTTACATAGCTTATCAAAATCCCAAGAGGAACACCCACTAAAATAGCAAGACCAACAGATATGGCAGTAAGCTGAATATGTTCAATGAATAAAGAAATAATCTGATCCTTGCTTTGTGATAAATATTCAAAAAAGTTCATGTTACTGTGTTACCTCCTCAGAACCTAAATATTGCTGACTAAGTGTTGTTACAAGGCTGCTCTTGGTAATAAGTCCAACTAGAACACCATTACTATCTATAACTGGTATGTTGGATACGTTATTTTCGTCTACAACCTTTAAGACATCAACAATGGTATCTTCTGGTTTAGCACTTAAAATGTCAGTTGTCATAATGTTACTAACAGCAACAGACCAATCTGCCTTAGATTGTATTTGCTTTGCTCTTACAAGACCAAGGAATTTTCGGGTTCTATTTTCAACTATCATAAGGCTGTCCACTTTTGAAGAACGCATTTTCTCCATACATTTCAGTAATGGCATCGTGCTTTGGGTTGTGACTGGATTATCTATCATAATATCCTTTACTTTTATAAATTCGGGAGATGTCCATATTCTGTTTTTCCCTACAAATTCTGAAACAAAATCAGTACTAGGGTTTTTCAAAATATTTTCAGGTGTATCATATTGCAAAATTCTACCTTCGCTCATTATGCAGATCACATCAGCTATTTTTATTGCTTCATCCATATCATGAGTTACAAATACAATGGTTTTCTTTAGTTGTGACTGTAAATTTATCAATTCATCTTGAAGTCCAACTCTTGTTATAGGATCAAGGGCAGAAAAAGGCTCGTCCATTAATATGATTTCGGGGTCAGTTGCAAATGCTCTTGCTACACCTACTCTTTGTAACTGCCCACCGCTAAGTTCCGTTGGATACCTTTCGAGAAACTCTTCAGCATCAAGTCCTACCATTTCCATAAGCTCATAAGTGCGCTTCTTTATTTCATCTTCATTCTTTTTCTCCACCTTAGGAATAATTTCAATGTTTTCCCTAATGGTCATATGCGGGAAAAGACCCGTTTGTTGAATTACATAACCCATTTTTCTCCGGAGCTTAATTACATCCTTTGTTGCAATATCCTCACCATTTATATAAATTTTACCTGAAGTTGGATTAATAAGCCTGTTAATCATTTTAAGTGAAGTAGTCTTACCAGAGCCACTAGTTCCTATGATCACAACTAATTGACCTTTTTCAATGTTAAAAGATATCCCTTTCAACACTGTTTGATCTTTAAATTTCTTAGTAACATTTTCAAATTTAATCAAAGCAAGTAATTCCTCCAATTTCTAGCTTTTCTGAAACAAATTAGTATAACTAATTTATTCACTTTAATTAAGTTTATCCTTTTAACAGTATATTTATAACAGAAACACCCTGTATTAAAGCTAAAAGCAATAATACAGGGTGTAATAATATTTACTAATTATGATTGATTTTTTTCTCTATCATGCATTTCCTCTGCAATATCATCCAGTTTCCTTAGTCTGTGATTTACCCCTGATTTACCAAGTGAAGGGCTTAACATTTCACCAAGTTCTTTTAAACTAACGTCCGGATACTCAAGCCTTAATTCAGCTATCTCTTGAAGAGTCTCGGGAAGCTTATCCAACCCATGATGCCTCTTAATATATCTTATATTCTCAGCCTGCCTTACTGATGCATTAACTGTCTTTTGTAAATTGGCGGTCTCACAGTTAACAACTCTGTTAACATTGTTTCTCATTTCCTTCATTATTCTGATATTCTCAAAATCCATCAGTGCTGTGTGAGCTCGAACAATATTTAAAAAGTCAACTAAGTCTTCGCCTTCTTTAAGATAAACTATATAGCTACCTTTTCTTTCAATTATTCTTGCATGTAGATTTAAGTGTTCCATATTAAGGCGGACTTCTTGTGCCACTGAATTAGTAACGCATTTAATCTCCATATGATATGACTTCTCAGGGTCACTTATTGAGCCACCAACTAAAAAAGCGCCTCTTAGAGCTGCCCTTTTACAACACGCTTTAACTGGCTTGTCTGAAACATTATTTGATCTTATTCCATTAATGCTAACATTATCAGGTGTCAGATTATATTTTACCAGTTCCTCTTTATTGAGCAACAACTCTGTAATATCTATAATATAGGAAACGTGGCCTTTTAATCTACTGCTTTTCTTAACCACCACTCTTGGGTTAATATCAAATAGCTTCCGGCAAATTGTATAGAATCTTCTAGCAAATGAACCATTTTCTGTGGTTACCTTCAATGTAGGAGCCCCATCTAATATCTTTATGGCACCCTCTGTTCGTAAAATCGCCTCAAACTCTGAAGCTAGGCAACAATTGGTATTTATATCATGTCTACATATTTCATCCTTAACTGTTGAAGAAAAAGACACTACTGATTCCCCCTAACATCCTCGCACAAGCATCTCAAAACCTCTGCCACACTCCAAGCTTGTGCAAAGCAACCTCGTGGAGTATGTGGCCAACTACCGTCAAATATTTCCGATATATTAAGTAAACAGCCTTCATTCATATGGTCCTCCAAAGGCTTTAGTAATTCCTTCGCAGTATCAATTGTATTATCTGACCTACCATAGACTCTAATAAAAGCAGTTATAAAATGCCCAATAAGCCACGTCCATGTCGTACCCTGATGGTAACTTAGATCCCTATCCAAAGGTCCTCCAGTATAAATGCCTCTATATCCTAAAGAGTCCTCAGACAAAGTACTTAGTCCAAATGGAGTATAGAGCTTATCCCAAACAATGTCAACCACCGTTTTTGCAAGCTCACCGTGTATTACAGGAAAGCTAAGGCTGGCTGCGATTATCTGATTAGGTCTTATAGCTTCATCTATAAAGTCCACTCTTACCACATCATAAAGCCCGTTATTGACCTTTGCAAAGGACTTTTCAAAGCTGTCCTTCACCGAATTCGCCATTGTCTCGTATTCATTTGCGACTTGAATTTTGTCCTTGCATAGCTCAGCCACTATTTTAAGAGCATTATACCATAGGGCATTTATTTCAACGCATTTCCCATATCGTGGTGTCACAGGCTTTCCATCCGCCTTTGCATCCATCCAAGTGAGCTGTGTATCCACATCCCCTGCAGATAAGAGAAAATCCTTGTCCATATAAATATTATATAGGGTTCCTTTTCTATAAAATTCAACTATATCTAAAAGTACAGGCAAAAGCTCCCTATCTAAAAAATCTCTATCATTGGTATATTTGAGATATTTATAGCAAGCTTCAAAAAACCACAGTGAAGCATCAACGGTGTTATAAAAAGGTAATTTTCCATCATCTGGGAAAGTATTAGGCAAAAGCCCTTCCCTTTCGTAAGAAGCAAAAGTATGCAATATTTCCCTTGCATCATCAAATCTTCCTGTACAAAGTGTAATGCCTGTAAAAGAAATCATGGTGTCCCTACCCCAATCAGCAAACCATGGATATCCCGCTATTATTGTCTTTGCATTAGTAGTTGCTCTTTTAGTTATAAATTGAAGTGCTGATCTAAATAGTTTTTGAGAGAAATCATCTGAGAAGGGGCACTCTAAAGAGACCTTTTTCTGTCTTTCTTCTTCTTTCAAAACCTCGGCAAAGCCATCAACACATTTTCTATCCTCTGTAGTTATATAAAACCATATATTATTTTCCTCACCAGGTAAAATTAGTTCATCATAAATTATTGGAATATAATGATCCTCTGAAAAATCCAGACCCCTGTCCTTTTCGACTTGATAAGTCATATTTTCAAAATAGCAATCTTTGACTTCTTCGTAAATAGGAATATTTGTTTGAATATTTATTTCTTTACCTGACTTTGTATCCACAAGTTTTAAACACCCATTTGAATAGCTTTTCTCAAATTTTAATTGTGACTTGTGGTTTAGTTGATGATAGTCTCTCATGTTAACAAGGGGGGCTATCTTAATCTTGGCATGACTTTTTAAGCTCTTTATTTTATAAATAATTACGATAGAATTGCTACCATAAATCAATGCAAGTTTTTTTTCAACGGTTACATCCTTTATTCTGTACACAAAGGTCGGAAGTAGATCGTAAATGAAAGCTTGCTGATATTTAAGGCCTCCTGATATAAAATCCCCAGTAACATCTGTGCTCAATGGAAATTCCTCTCCATCTATTATCAAAACCTCATTCAGCTTAGAAAGGATAAGTTCTCTTTCTGTAGGAGGATTAAAAGATGCAATCAGCAGTCCATGATATCTTCTTGTATTTGTCCCAATAATAGTTGAGGCTGCAAACCCCCCTAATCCATTGGTCAGCAACCACTCCTTTTTACTCGAATTATCAAAGTCTCTTAAAGTATCAATGCCAAATTTCATATCTCACCTCTTTTTATCCATGTCAGCTAGCCTATCTTTAACATAATAATAATCAATAGTTCTCTTTTTATCTTTTGCAAGGACCTCCTCTGCAACCAGCTCAATTAGCGTT
>Ga0123336_10004044_pt1 | contig 12079 bp, 11 predicted proteins | sample SSSSmetaG_FD_96466 | JGI IMG/M metagenome (GOLD analysis project Ga0123336, IMG submission 96466) | Glacier valley bacterial and archeal communities from Borup Fiord, Nunavut, Canada, to study Microbial Dark Matter (Phase II) - ​SSSS metaG | ecosystem: Environmental > Aquatic > Freshwater > Ice... | reverse complement strand
CTGTGGGTTCGAAGGCCGACGTTTCGGTCGTTTAGAGATCCCGCAAGAAGGCGGCGTCTCGCACGTAGGCTTCGGCGTCTCTCAACAGATCGGGCTTGGCGAGTTCTTCGGCCTTCGCGATGGACATCTCCGCGAGATCGTAGAGCCGAATGATGGCAACCCTCAGCACGTCGTCCCACGTGGCGTCAGACCCGTACGCCCGCAGGATCAGCTCGACCCTGCGGCGCGCATCGTCCATCCCCGGCGCGCCTTCGGGCGTTGTCGCCGTGAGCGGAACGACGCGGGTCGCGAAGTACGCAATGTCCCACAGCCGCGGCCCCGGCGAGCAGAAGTCGAAGTCGATCGCTCCCACAATCGCGCCGTCGGCGAAGGCCAGGTTGTGCGGCGCGAAGTCGTTGTGGCAGATCACCTCGGAAGGAACCTTCGCAGGCGCTTGCCACACCGCCCCGTCGAGTGCAAAGCCGACGCTCGCGTCGTGCAGTTGGCGAAGTCGCCTCGCGCCGTCCTCGAGAACGGCGTCGGGCCACACCCAGTCGGGAAGCGGGTACAGGGGCACATCGCCCTCGACAAATGAGAGGCGCTCGCGGCCGCCCTCGATGCCGAGCGGGAGGGGCACCCATTCGACCCCTGCGTCGGCGAGATAGTCAAGGTAGCGGTGCACTGTGGGTGTCCAGGGGCCGGTGTGGCGAAGCACTGTGTCGCCGTCGCGCGTGACCGCGTTCATGTTGCCGCCGGGGAGCTCACCGTCCATCCAGACACCCTAGGCCTACGGTCGCGACGGGCGACGTCCCCGTCATCATTTGCATCCACCCAGTGCGTGACAAGACCAGTCCTGCCCGTCTGCTCGACGAGTTGCCAGGGCGTTCGAAGCAGGTGTTCTCACAGTGGTTAACTGAGTGACCCCCGTCATGGAGCGACGGAATCGAGACGGTCGTGATGGAGGGTACTACACAGTCAGGCGCTCTCTGCCGTAGAAGTCAGGCGCACGCGGTCCCTTTACGAGCGGAGTCCTTCAAGGCTGCGGCGGGCTGCGCTCAGGACGCCTCCGACGGTGACATTGAAGCGCTCAAAGAGCTCAGGACCACTTGCGGACGCCCCATATTCATCGATCGATACGATCTGGCCTGCGTCGCCCGTAAACTCGCGCCAGCCGCCTGCCGATCCAGCCTCGACGGCGACCCTTGCCTTCACCTCGGGTGGCAGCACCTCGTCGCGGTATTCGGCCGTTTGTTCGGCGAACCACTCAAGGCAAGGAGCGGAGACGACGCGCGCGCCCACACCCTCGTGAGCGAGGATCTCGCGAGCAGACAGAGCTAGTTGGACCTCGGATCCCGTGGCAATCAGGATGATTTCGGGTCTTCCTTGCGGCGCGTCGGCGAGGACGTATGCGCCCTTGGAGGCGAGATGCGCAGGAGCGAGGCCCTGTGCGCCGGGAACGTTGGCACGGTCCAGCACGGGCACCGCCTGACGTGTCAGCACAATGCCAGTCGGGCCGGTCGTCCTACGGAGAGCCTCTAGCCACACCACGCCGACTTCGTCGGCGTCGGCGGGTCTAGCGACGGCGAGGTTGGGGATCAGGCGCAGCGAGGCGACGTGTTCCACTGGCTGGTGGGTGGGCCCGTCCTCGCCGAGTCCGACGGAGTCGTGGGTCCATACGAAGATGCTGGGGATGCCCATGAGCGCGGCGAGTCGCACGGCCGGCCGCATGTAGTCGCTAAACACCAGGAACGTGCCGCCGAACACCCGGGTAGGCCCGTGGAGAACGATTCCATTAAGGATCGCCGCCATCGCGTGCTCGCGTATTCCGAAGTGGAGCACGCGCCCATAGGGGTCTGCCGGCCACATCTTGGTCGCACGCCCGACGGGGTTGAAGGAGGAGGAGTCGTGAATGGTCGTGAGGTTCGAGTCCGCCAAGTCCGCAGATCCCCCCCACAGTTCGGGAAGTGAGGACGCCAGGGAATTGATGACAGCGCCCGACGCGGCGCGAGTGGCGATCGAGGTGCCCGGCTCGAATTGGGGAAGCGTATCGGCAAGGTTCGGGGGCAACTGCCGGCTCGTCAGGCGATCAAGCAAGCGCTTGCGCTCGGGGTAGCGCGCAGCCCAAGCATCGAACTCCGTCTGCCACCCGTTACGGACGGCGAGCGAGCGCTGTGCGAGACCACGAGTGTGAGACAGGACCACGTCGTCGACGAAAAACGCTTGGTCAGGATCCCAGCCAAGCGCGACTTTTGTCGCCCTCAATTCGGCTGCGCCGAGCGCCGCCCCGTGCACGCCTCCCGTATCCCTCTTGCGCGGCGACGGCCAGCCAATGATGGTGCGAAGGATGATGATCGACGGCCTGGCGATTTCGGCCTTGGCGTGCGCGATGGCGTCGTTGAGGCCGCGCACATCCTCCACGTAGGCGGAGTCGGTGCGCCATCGAACCTCCTGCACGTCCCATCCGTACGATTCGTAGCGGCGCGCCACGTCCTCCGTGAAGGCGACATCGGTGTCATCCTCGATTGAGATCTGGTTGGCGTCATAGATCACAACGAGATTCCCGAGCTCCTGGTGTCCGGCGAAGGAGGAGGCTTCGGATGAGATGCCCTCCTGGAGGTCGCCGTCGCCGGCGATGACGTAGATGTGATGGTCGAATGGCGACTCACCCGCGGCCGCGTCGGGATCGAAGAGCCCGCGCTCGTAGCGCGCGGCACAAGCGAAACCCACGGCCTACGCCAGCCCCTGCCCCAGGGGTCCAGTGGTGATCTCCACGCCGTCGGTGTGACCATATTCGGGATGGCCTGGAGTCAAAGATCCTGCTGTTCGTAATGCACGGAGGTCGTCGAGCTCAAGACCGAAGCCGCCCAAGAACAACTGCACATACTGGGTGAGTGATGCGTGGCCGGCGCTGAGCACGAAGCGGTCGCGTCCCAACCAGCGCGGGTCGGCGGGGTCGTGTCGCATGATTCGCTGGTAGAGCAAGTAGGCGACGGGGGCAAGGGTCATGGCCGTGCCGGGGTGCCCATGGCCGGCCTTTTCCACCGCGTCAGCCGCCAGCACTCGCGCCGTATCAACGGCCCTGTCGTCGACTTCTTCCCACGCGAGTTCGGCCATGTTTGTTGCTCCTTTGTATCGATTTGGTCTCTCTATTGACAGCGGTCCCGTGGTAGATCTACGGTCTTTGTAACGCCACTTGCGCACAAGTTCACACAAAGATAACATGGCGACATTCGCCTGCGAGCGCCAACGTCAGTCACCGTCGCACTGGAGCGGCGAAGAGATTTGAAGTCAAATATCACCCAGCGTCGGGTGAGTATCCCGGCGCTGAATTACGAACGGGAGCAACCATGAGAGCCATCGTCTTCAGTGCCCAAAATCAGCTCAGCCTTGAAGAACGGCCGACGCCGGAGCCTGGGTACAAGGAGATTTTGATCGAGAGCGCCGCAGTGGGAATCTGCGGCACCGACATCCACGTCTTCGAAGGCGAATTCGAGGGCACTGTGTTCCCGCTCGTTCCCGGGCACGAGGCGACCGGCACGATCATGGCCCTGGGCGAGGGCGTCAACGACGGGGTGTTTGACTTTCACGTGGGCGACCACGTTGCGGTGAACCCGAGCACGACCTGCGGCGAGTGCGAGTTCTGCATCAACGGTCACGCGAACCTTTGCTCGGCCTGGAACGGCCTGGGCGTCGTCGCGTCCGACGGCGCGTGCCAGGAGATGTTCGTTGCGCCCTCCCGCAATGTGTACAAGCTCAAGCCTGAGACCGACCTTTACCTAGCCGCACTGATCGAGCCGCTTGGTTGTGCCATCCGCGGCTGGGATGTGTTGCCAAGGCGCATCGGCGACCACGTACTCGTGTACGGCTCGGGAACGATGGGCTTGATCATGGCCCAGCTCGCGACCCGCGCCGGCGCGGCCTCGGTCACGATCGTCGACCTCAACACCGAACGCCTCAAGACCGCTGCGGAGTGCGGAATCGATCTGCGCTACACGAGCGCCGACGACGCCGATCGCGACAAGTGGGACGTCGTCATCGACTGCACCGGCAACATCAAGGCGATCGAGGATGCCCTGACGCGCGTCAAGCCGGCTGGCTACTTCCAGGACTTCGGTGTCGCGCCCGCAGACAAGATGGCTCAGTTCTCGCCGTTCCGCGTCTACCGCGGGGAAATCACGATCGTCGGCTCCATGGCCGTGCACAACTCGTTTGGGCGTGCGGTCGAGATGTTTGAGTCGGGCGCCATCAACGCGAAGGCGATGACGAGTCACTCCTTCACGCTGGACGACTACGAGACGGCGCTCGACATGTTCCGCAAGGGCACGGGCCGCAAGCTCCAGATCCGTCCCAACGACTCCGAGTCGCGAGTTCTGTTGTGAGCACGGAGACCAACACTCAGGAAGGGGCAAGCCTGAGTTCGCCTCGATTCGCGTTGCGGGGCCGGTGGATGTGGGTGGCGGTGGCGGTCGTTGTCGTCGCCTTCATCGGACTTGGGTCCAAGTTCATTCCGAACGACGATCCTCGCGTTGCCGTAGTGGCCGCCTTTGACCCGGTCAAGTTCGGCGCCGACAACTTTGGCGACGTGCAGGCCGCGGTGGAGGAGCAGGCGGTCGACGCGGTCACGCTGGGCGACGCCCTCTCGACCGATGCGGCGGCAGCGACTGCTGATTACGCCCAACCGAGTTCGGGCGGTCCCGTGTTCAGCGTCACCTTCACCGGTGTCGCAGGCGAGGGCCAGTCGGGCGTCTATCCCATCACTGTCCGCGGCTTGAATCCGAACTTGTTGGTGCGCGTGCAGACGGGCCCGGCCATCAACGGAACCGAGTTGCGTGACGCCACGGACAAGTTCCCGTTCGGCGAATTCACTAATCAGATCGCGTACCAAAACGCCGCAGCCGCCCTGAACAGCGAGCTCAAGACGCAGGTACTGGAGCCCTATTTGGCCATGGACCTGAATGGCAAGACGGTGACCGTGACAGGCGCCTTTACACTCATCAACCCGGATGCGTGGTTCGTCACCCCAGTGCAACTAGAGGTCTCATCATGACGGGCGCCTTCGATTCGGTTGTCCTTGAGGCGCGCAACATCGTCAAGAACTACGGCGGCGTTGAAGCCCTCAAGGGCGTGAACTTTGAGATCCGCCAAGGCACCGTGACGACGCTCTTCGGAGAGAACGGCGCCGGCAAGTCGACGCTCATGAAGATTCTGTCGGGAGTGGAGAAGCCCACGTCGGGCGAGATCGTGCTCGATGGTAAGGCGGTCGAGTTCGGCTCCACGGCGGAGGCGACCGCGCGAGGCATCTCGATCATTCACCAGGAGTTGAGCCTCGCGCCGAACCTCTCGGTGCGCGACAACATCTTCATGGGGCGCGAGTTGCACGGCCCCTTTGGCGTGGACTTCGCGACGGAGGCAAAAGCAGCACGTGAGTTGCTGATGGGGCTCCAGCTCGACGTCGACCCGGCCACGCTCGTGTCGGACCTTCGCGTGGGGCAACGGCAGATTGTGGAGATTGCCCGCGCGCTTTCCGTGAATTCGCGGATCTTGATCATGGACGAACCGACCTCGGCATTGGCGGCGACGGAGGTGGAAGTACTCTTCGGCCTCATTCGCGATCTCACCGCTCGCGGAGTGGCGATCGTCTACATTTCGCATCACCTTGAAGAGGCGCTCGAGATCACCAATCACGCCGTGGTCCTCCGTGATGGAAGCGTGACCGCCAGAGGCGAGCGCAGTGAAATCGACCTCGAGTGGATCGTCCACCACATGGTGGGAGACCACTTTGACCTGGGCACCCCGCCTACCGGCTACGACTTCGGGGACCCGGTGCTTCAGGTGAGCAACCTGCGCGTGATGGACGCCATGAACCATGAGCGAGCCGTTGTCGATGGTCTCGACTTGGAGGTCCGTGCCGGCGAGATCGTGTGCATCTACGGACTCATGGGCGCCGGTCGAACGGAGCTTCTCGAGGCGATCGCGGGCAAGGGCATTGTGGAAAGCGGTGAGATCCGCCTTTCAGGAGAAGTGTTGGAGCGCCAATCGATCGCCGAGCGCATCGATATGGGGGTCGGCCTGGTCCCCGAGGATCGCCAGCGCGACGGCCTGGTTCAGACGTTCGATGTCGGGAAGAACCTGACACTGTCGAGCCTCAGCGGAGTGATCGTCAACGGCTTCCTGTCACGCAAGGTCGAGCACGATGTTGCGGTTGACCTCATCCGTCGCGTCACGGTGAAGACACAGGGACCGGACCTCAATGTCGGTGCGTTGTCGGGAGGCAATCAGCAGAAGGTGGTCATCGGCAAGGTCGTCGGCACAAAGCCACGACTCATGCTGCTGGATGAACCGAGCCGCGGAATTGATGTGGGAGCGAAGGGCGAGGTGTTCAAGCTGCTCACCGAGCGCGCCCGCGAGGGCGTGGCCGTTGTCTTCTCCACATCCGAAGTCGCCGAGTGCCTCAGCATCGCCCACCGCGTCATCGTGATGCGCAAGGGACGTATATCCGCGGAATTCGGTTCCGACGCCACCAAGGCAACGATCATGGCCGCCTCTGGCGAAGCCGTGGCGGCCTGACTAGATAGGACCTTCAACAATGACGAAAACACTCGCCCAGGCTGAGGGAAGAAAGACCTTCTCGCCAGTCAAGCTACTCATTGAAGGACGCGCCTTCCTGGCGCTCATCCTCATCATCGTCGTATTCTCTACGCTCTCGCCCAACTACCTCACGGCCGGGAACCTCCTCATCATGGCGTCGCACGTGGCGATTTTCGCGATTCTCGGGATGGGAATGTTGCTGGTGATCCTCAACGGCGGGATCGACCTTTCGGTCGGTTCGACCCTGGGATTTACGGGGATCATCGCCGGATTCTTAATGCGCGGCGTCGAGATCAGTTTCTTGGGAATCACCTTCGTGCCAAGCGTGCCCGTTGTCGTGCTGCTGTCCTGTGGAGTGGGAGCCGCTGTCGGCTTCGTGAACGGCGTTCTCGTGGCCCGCTTCAAGGTCGCACCGTTCGTAGCGACACTAGGAATGCTGTATGCGGTGCGCGGCATGGCCCTGCTGTTGACCAATGGGCTGACGGTCAATGACCTTTCAGGCGATCCCGCCCTGGGCAACACCGGCTTTGACTGGTTGGGCTTCAACCGCATCCTCAACGTCCCGATCGGCGTCATCTTCATGATCTTGATCGCCGGGGCGCTCGGACTGCTCCTGGGTCGTGCGCGCTTCGGTCGCTGGCTCTACGCATCCGGTGGAAACGAGCGCGCCGCGGAGCTCTCCGGTGTTCCGGTCGTGAAGGTCAAGATCTGGGTGTACGTGGTGTCTGGCACGTGTGCCGGCATCGCGGGTCTGGTCCTGTCGTCGACGTTGACGAGTGCCAGCCCGACGGCTGGCAATACCTACGAACTGACGGCCATCGCGGCCGTGGTGATCGGTGGCGCAGCCCTGAGCGGCGGGCGCGGCAACGTGCGTGGAACCCTTCTTGGCGCCTTCGTCATCGGCTTCCTGTCCGACGGGCTCGTGATCGTCGGGGTATCCGCCTACTGGCAAATGGTCTTCACGGGCGTCGTGATTGTCGGCGCGGTCCTGCTCAACGGACTTCAGTACGGGCGTCGACCCAAGAAGTCCACATCACAGACGGGCGGGGGCGGGCAAACCGCTCCCGCGGACAAGCAGGGAGACGACGACCCTGTCCCCACCTCGGATCACCAGCCGGTGGAGGCCGGCGGATCGTCCCGGTGATTCAGAACACGGGTGCCGCGGATGCGGTACCTCCTTTCAAGAAAGGTACGAATATGTCACTCAAGAAGAAGCTGGCGGCAATCGCCTCGGCTGCGGTGGTGGCTCTGGCCATCGGCGCATGCTCGAGCGGTGGAGACGCCACGACAACTACGTCGGCGGACGGCGGTGGCGGAGCAGCAGTAGAAGGCGGCCTCATCACCATCATTGTGAACGACCCGGCCAACCCGTACTGGAAGACCGAAGGCGACGTTGCGGCAGCGACCGCGGAGGCCCTCGGATACACCGCCGTGATCGGCGCGCACAAGGCCGACACGAACACGGAGAACACCCTGATCGACACGGCGATCGCCAACAAGTCGGTGGCGATCATCCTCGACCCCGCAAACGCCGACGGTTCTATCGCCGCGGTAAAGAAGGCCAACGACGCCGGCATCCCGGTGTTCCTGGTCAACGCGGAGATCAACGAGACCGGCCTCGCGATGGCACAGCTCGTGTCGAACAACGCTCAGGGCGCCGCGCTTGGCGCTGCCGAGTGGGTCAGGCAGATCGGCGACAGTGGCACCTACGTGGAGTTGTTCGGGGCACCCTCCGACAACAATGCGCAGACCCGCTCCAACGGCTACACGACCGTTATCGGCCAGTACCCGGACCTCGTCCAGGTTGGCAAGGAAGTCGCCGACTGGGATCGCACCAAGGGCCACGACAAGATGCAGTCTTTGCTGCAGGCCAACCCTGACATCACCGGTGTGATCTCCGGAAACGACGAGATGGCGCTTGGCGCGATCGCGGCGCTCAAGGAAGCAGGAAAGCTCAGCGGCGTTCTCGTTGGCGGCTTTGACGGTTCGCCCGACGCTGTGGCGGCAGTCATCTCCGGTGAGATGGCGTACACGGTGCTTCAGCCCGTGGCCGTGTTCTCGCAGAAGGCCGTCGAGATGGCGGACGACTACCTCAAGAACGGTACGAAGCCCGCGACCGAGAAGCTGTCGATTGACTGCATCCTCATCACCAAGGACAACGCGTCCAAGATGACCGACCCGTTCGTCTACACCGGCTAATCCACAACCGGGCCCCAGACAGCCGCGCGCTCCCGTGCGGTTGAGCGGGGGCGGATGCACATTGCATTCGCCCCCGCGCACGCTCCGAAAGAGGGATCATGAGTTATCTACAGAATGACCCGTCAGACTTTGCCGCCGAGTCTGCCGCAGGATTCGTCGCCGCCCACCGCGGTCTCGTGCGCAGAGTTGAGGGTGGAGTGGCCCGCGTCGGCGCAACGCCATCGGGCCACGTCGCCATCGTCATTGGCGGCGGTTCGGGCCACTACCCGGCCTTCGCCGGTCTCGTCGGCCCGGGCCTTGCGCACGGTGCGGCGATGGGAAACATCTTTGCCTCACCCAGCGCGCAACAGGTCTACTCCGTCGCGCGTGCCGTAGCCACTGAGGCGGGCGTTCTTCTCAGCTACGGAAACTACGCGGGCGACGTCCTCAACTTCGACCAGGCGCAGGAGCGTCTGCGAGCCGAAGGCATCCCTTGCGAAACCGTCTGCGTGACCGACGATGTGGCAAGCGCGAACTGCGATGAGATCGAGAAACGCCGAGGCATTGCCGGCGACCTCGCGGTCTTCCGCGCCGCGGGATGGGCCGCCGAGTCCGGCTGGGATCTCGCCAGAGTGACGGAACTCGCCGCTCGGGCCAACGAACGTACCCGCTCACTTGGCGTCGCCTTCGACGGTTGTACATTGCCGGGTGCTGCCGAGCCGCTCTTCCACGTCCCCGCAGGCAAGATGGCCGTGGGAATGGGCATCCATGGCGAGCCGGGCATCGACACGGTCGACATGCACGATGCGCGCGGACTCGCGGAACTTCTCGTACGAACGCTGATTGACGAGCGCCCCGACGGGGTCGGCGATGGCGGTCGTGTCGCGGTCGTCGTCAACGGCCTGGGAAGTGTGAAGGGCGAAGAGCTCTTCGTTCTGTACGGAGCAGTCGCCGCCCTTCTGGATGACGCCGGGTTCACCATCGTCGATCCAGAAGTGGGTGAGTTCGCCACCAGTTTTGAGATGGCGGGAGTCTCGCTGACCATGACCTGGTTGGACGACGACCTTGAAGCTGCCTGGCGATCGCCCGCCTACACTCCGGCGTACCGCAAGGGCGCTGTCGAATTCGATGCGACCGCGGAGGTGGCGCTCGAAGTAGCGGCTGCGACAGACGAGGGCTTTCCTGACGCGAGCGACGAGTCCGCTGCGGCTGCACCGACGGTCCTGGCGGTCCTTTCGGCGATTTCGGACGTGATCGACCAATCGTGCGATGAGCTCGGTCGGCTCGATGCGATCGCCGGGGATGGCGACCATGGCATTGGAATGCAACGCGGGATCCATGCCGCGGTTGCACGCGCGCGTGAGGCCGTTGAGGCGGGCGCGGGCGCAGGATCTGTCGCGACTTCTGCGGGAGACGCATGGGCTGATCGCGCAGGAGGAACGTCTGGAGCGCTGTGGGGCGGTGCCTTGCGTGCGTTCGGAGAAGGTCTGGGAGACACCGAGGCCCCTACGCGTCACGGTTTGGTGACTGCCGCAAGGGCGGGCATTGAGTCCGTCCAACGGAGCGGTGGGGCCGTCGTCGGCGATAAGACCATGGTCGACGCGCTCGTGCCCTTTGGGTTGGCGCTCGAGCAGGCGGTAGCCGACGGCGCCGCGCTTGCCGACGCGTGGACCAACGCCGCCGCCCAAGCAACACTTGCCGCCGAGGAGACGTCATCGTTGCTGCCGCGTAAGGGTCGCGCTCGCCCCCATATGGAGAAGAGCCTCGGCACGCCGGATCCCGGGGCGGTGTCATTCGCCCTGGCGATGACCGCAGCGGCGGTCGCGCTCGCGGGGGCACAAGACAAGGGAGGAAGCTCATGACAGAGAAACTTCGCATCGTCATCGGTAGCGACGAGGCAGGGTTCGACTACAAGCAGGTGTTGCTTGAGGACCTGAGGAATGATCCGCGGGTCGCGTCGGTGACCGACGTAGGTGTCGGCGAGGCGGTTTCCACGCCCTATCCATCCGTCGCTATCGAGGCGGCGGAGATGATCCGCCGTGGCGACGCCGACCGTGTCCTCTTGTTCTGCGGCACGGGCTTGGGTGTGGCGATCTCGGCCAACAAGGTCCCAGGCGTTCGCGCGGTGACAGCGCACGACAGCTACAGCGTCGAGCGGGCCGTGCTGAGCAACAACGCCCAAGTGCTGACCATGGGTCAGCGCGTGATCGGTCTCGAGTTGGCACGTCGACTTTCGCGCGAGTGGCTGGGATACACCTTTGACCCGAGTTCTGCGTCGGCGGCAAAGGTCGCGCTCATCGACGGATATGAAGAGACCGGGACCTGTGGATAGCGAAGGCACCGCCCGTGCATCGCGCCCATTGATCCTGGGCGTGAGCCTCAAGATGTACTTTGACATCGCGAGCACCGTGCGCTGGGCGGAGGCGCTAGGCAACATTGCGATGCAGCGCGAGTCCGTGCGTGAGGACAGAATTCGGCTGTTCCTGCTCCCGTCGGTGGTCTCGCTTGACGTCGTGAAAAGGGCGCTTCGCGGCACGGGAGTCTCGTTTGGCGCGCAGGATCTCCACTGGGTCGACCGCGGTCCATATACCGGCGGGGTGAGCGGAGCCGACTTGCGAGAGGCTGGCTGCCGGTACGTCGAGGTGGGGCATGCTGAGCGGGCGACGGTATTTGGAGAGTCCGTCGACGTCGCTCAGTCGAAATTCGCTGCGGCGGTTCGCAACGAACTGAACCCCGTGCTCTGCATTGGCGAGTTCGAACCTATGAAGGAGGACGCCGCCGTCGCGGAATGCGTGCGCCAATTGCGCGCTTACCTCGAAAACATAGATCGCGAAGCGGCGGGCCTTGAACTTGTGGTCGCGTATGAGCCAAACTGGGCCATCGGTCAGAGCGAAGCGGCCCCCCCGGACTACATCACGGCCGTTACTTCGGGATTGCGGCAAAGCCTTGAAAGTGAGTCCCCATTTCGAGACTTCTCGGTGATTTATGGCGGAAGCGCCGGTGAGGGTACGCTCACAGCATTGGACGGCGGAGTAGATGGGCTCTTTCTTGGTCGATTCGCTCACGACATCAGTGCACTCGACGGAATTCTCGACGAGGCCGAAAAGCTGGTCGGAACGGGCAGGAGTTAGCGCGTGAGGAGCAACCCGACGGGCGCTCAGATCCCCTACACGCCCTACGGTGACACCCGCAGGTCGCGTCAACAGGAACGACAACGCGCGATTTGTGACGCCGTCATGGCCGAGGGTGCCATTCGAATCGAGCAGGTGGCTGAGCGCTTTGGGATCTCCGTGATGACCGCGCATCGGGACCTTGATGAACTTGAACGCCGCGG
>Ga0123336_10004043_pt1 | contig 12082 bp, 10 predicted proteins | sample SSSSmetaG_FD_96466 | JGI IMG/M metagenome (GOLD analysis project Ga0123336, IMG submission 96466) | Glacier valley bacterial and archeal communities from Borup Fiord, Nunavut, Canada, to study Microbial Dark Matter (Phase II) - ​SSSS metaG | ecosystem: Environmental > Aquatic > Freshwater > Ice... | reverse complement strand
TTCCTGCGCGGTCTCTTGCTCATGGTCTTCCTGCTTTCTCGGGCCTCACGCCCGGGTTGTTGTCGCAGAGTTTCCACTTATCGCAGTGTTCGGTTTTGCGGCGCCACCTCTGTCGACTCTGCCTGAGGTTGCGCTGTTGCAGCCAGATCAGGAGTTGATCAAGAAGGTATGCAAGCGTACTGCGCAGACGAACGACTACAGCTCCGTAATTCGGATCATGAGGGGAGGGCCAAAAATCCGGGGCATGCCGCGCAATCCGTACGTGCTGAAAGATGGCAGCGCCAGCGACGTTTATCCCGTTCTGGTGATCGCGATCGCGCAATCGCCGCCCGAATTGACGTTCACTTACCCTGTGCTGTTGGCCCGCGTCGCGTCGATCTGCGTCAAAGATCATCCGCAGGGTTCCAGTGTTACCGGAGCCTGTGCGCATATGTCAACGCTCGCCAATGATGCGGCCGGCGTATCGATCATGGAATGGGACGGCAAGAACGACGTGCTCGATATACGTGATCCGTATCTGCTGTTCGCGCTTCGATGGAGCGAATCAACCTAGAACAGAGGTCACGTTGGTTTTGCCACCGCGGAAGCCGTTGCACACGAAGCTTCTGACAAGATGCAGATCGCGAGACGACCTCGGCCCGCTAGATAAGCCGGGCCGGCGCGAGGTCGGGCTGACGGCTTGCTCATCGTGCGCGACATGTTCTCTGCGCCGCGCGCGTTGCAGCATGCGGGCCAGCGCGGCTGCTCGTGATCGGTTCATCGTCAAGTCGAGACAGCGGCGCTCGTGCGCCAATCTCCCTTGTCGAAAGCGCCCGACACATGCGGCTCGGTATTGCCATGCAAAATCCGCAAACGATTCCTGTTTGGAATTGAAAGCGCCACCTGCCATCACCTGAAGCGCCCGAGCCAACATCCTTGCCCATGAACGAAGAACAGAGCCCGTGGCGCCTCAGCGTGGCGCCGATGATGGATTGGACTGACCGGCATTGCCGCTACTTCCACCGCCTGCTCACGCGCCACACGCGCCTGTACACCGAGATGGTCACGACCGGGGCGCTGCTGCATGGCGATGTGCCGCGCCACCTCGACTTCAACGGTACCGAGCACCCCGTTGCGCTGCAACTCGGCGGTAGCGAGCCGGCCGATCTGGCGCGCTGCGCGAAGCTGGCGGCGCAGTGGGGCTATGACGAGGTCAACCTGAACTGTGGTTGCCCGAGCGAGCGGGTGCAGCGCGGCGCGTTCGGCGCCTGTCTGATGGCCGAACCGCAGCTCGTGGCCGACTGCGTAGCGGCGATGCGCGATGCGGTCGCGCTGCCGGTGACGGTGAAGCACCGCATCGGCATCGACAAGGGCGAGGACTACAACTTCGTGCGTGACTTCGTCGGCACCGTGGCGGCCGCCGGTTGCGGTGTGTTCATCGTGCACGCCCGCAATGCGTGGCTGAAGGGCCTGAGCCCGAAAGAGAACCGCGAGGTGCCGCCGCTGCGCTACGAGATGGTCTACCGCCTGAAGCGCGAGTTCCCGGCGCTCACCATCGTGCTCAATGGCGGCGTGACGCGCGGCGACGAGATCGCGGCCCACCTCGAACATGTTGACGGCGTGATGCTCGGCCGCGAGGCGTATCACCACCCGTGGACCATGGCCGATTGGGATGCGCGCTTCTTCGGCGCCGCGCCGCAGGGGTTGACCCGCGACGATGTGGAATCTTTGATGGCGCTCTACATGCAGCGCGTGGTCACGACGCGCGAGCCGTGGTCGCATGTGTCGCGCCACATGCTCGGCCTGCGCAATGGCTTGCCCGGCGCACGGCGCTGGCGGCAGGTGTGGTCGGACCATCGCCTGAAGCATGACGACCCGCACGCGGTGATGTCCTTGGCCCACGCGGCGCCAATGAAGGTGCCGGCGCTGGCTTGACGGGAGCGCGGTGCTGGATGCGTGCGCGGCGCGGCGGCCGCGTCAACGTGCCGTTGTGCTGCGGGCCGGCCATGTCGCCAGCACCACGCCGGCCAGCGCCAACGCAAACGCGCCGCCCTGCGCCGCGCTGAACGGCTCGCCCAGGTAGAGCACGCCGACCGCAGCAGCGCTCACCGGCAGCAGCACCGTGAAGATGCCGGCGCTCGACGCGGGCACGCGCGTGAGGCCGGTCATCCAGAGCCACACGGTCACCATGCTCGCGGCGATCGAATAGAACAGCAGCAGCCACCATGACGCGGGTGCCACGGCGGCGAAGTCGAAGCCGCGCGCCTGCCACAGCGCGAGCGGCGCAACCAACGCCAGGCCCCACAGGTTGATGAGCGCGCTGATGCGCCGGGGGCTCATGTTGCCGGTGAGCTTCTTGCCGATCACCACATAGGTGGCTTCGCACAGCACCGCACCCACCAGCAATGCGTTGCCCAGCACGGAGCTCGCACCGCTGCTGCTGCCGTGCTTGGTCAGCGACACCAGGGCGATGCCGCCAACCGCGCAGGCAATGCCCCAGGCCACGCGCGGCGCGATGCGTTCGCGCAGGAACACGCGCGACAGCAGGGCTACCGCCGCGGGAATGCCGGCCATGATCACGCCCGCCGCCACGGCCGAGCTGAGGCCCACGCCGAACAGCATGCAGATCGAGAACAGGAAATTGCCGAAGAACGATTCGAGGAACAGCAGCCCGCGCTGACGTGGGGCCAGCGTTGCCTCGGTCGCGCTGCGCCTGACCCAGCCCGCCATGGCCACAGTGGCGATGGCGAAGCGCAAGCCCGCCAGCAGGAAGATCGGGAACACGCCGATCAACACCTTCGACAAGCCCACGTAGCTGCCCACCAGCGCCATGCTGCTGGCCAGGCAAAGGTAGGCCAGCCACGGGGTTCTGGATGAGGGCGTGGCTGCGGCGCTCAAAACGCAGCTGCGTAGCGCTCGTGTTCCCAAGGGCTGACGTGGCGCGCGTACGCCAGCCACTCGTTGCGCTTGAGGCGCACGAACTCGCGGTGCAGCGTGGCGCCGAGGGTGGCGCGCATCAGCGGGCTCGCTTCGAGGGCATCGATGGCGGCTTCCAGCGACTGCGGCAACAGCGCGATGCCGCGGTCGCGGATGGCGGCCAGCGGCAGCGCGAACAGGTCGTCGGTGCAGGCCGGGCCAGGGTCGAGCGCGCGGTCGATGCCGTCCAGGCCGGCCGCGATCATCGCGGCGGTCGCGAGGTAGGGGTTCGCCGACGCATCGGGCAGGCGCCACTCGAAGCGCCCGGGCAGCGTGCGGACGAGTGCTATGCGGTTGTTCGGGCCGTGCGCCACATAGGCCGGCGCCCAGCTCGTGCCCGAGAGCGACTCGCCCACCACCAGCCGCTTGTACGAGTTGACGGTGGGCGCCGCCAGCGCGCACAAGGCGCCGGCGTGGTGCAGCACGCCGCCGATGAAGTGGCGCGCGAGTGATGACACGTCGTTGCCCCCATCGGCGGCGCCATCGTCGAACAAGCAGCGCTCGCCCTCCCACAACGACACATGGAAGTGCAGCCCACTGCCAGGCTGGTTGGCAAAGGGCTTGGGCATCATCGAGAACACCGCGCCGTGCTGTTCGGCGATGGCATGCGCCGCTTGCTTGAACAGCATCAGGTTGTCGGCGCTTTGCAGTGCGCTGGCATGGCGGAAGTTCACTTCGAACTGGCTGTGCGCGTCTTCGTGGTCGAGCTGCAGCACATCGAGGCCGCAGGCCGCCAGCGCCTCGTGCAGCGCGCGCAGGAACGGTGCCTGGCGCGGCAAGCTCTTCAGGTCGTAGCTGGGCTTGTCGAGGCGGTCGGCCGCGTCGAACGGCAGCCACTGCGTGCCTTCGCGGCGCAACAGGAAGAACTCGGGCTCGATGCCGGTTTGCAGCGCCCAACCGCGCTCGGCCAGCCGTGCCACGGCTCGCTTGAGCACCTGGCGCGGGCAGGCATCGAACGGTGCGCCGTCAACGAAGCCGTCAGCCACGATGCGCGCGTAGCCGGGCATCCAGGGCAGGGCGTGCAAGGTGCTGGCATCGCCACGCGCGTAGTACTCGGAGCGTGCGCCGCTGCGGCCGAGGCCGGTGCCGGCAATGCTCGGGCCGGCGAAGCCCGCGCCGATGCCGAGCACATCGGCCAGGTGTTCGAGCGGTACCCACTTGCCCTTGGCCACGCCGTTCACGTCGGTGAACTGGACCAGCAGGGTATGCACCCCCTCGGCGGCGAGCGGGCTGCCGCCCGGCACTAGAAGCTCACCACCACCGAGCCGCCGAGCAGCTGGTTGCTCTTCTTGTAGCTGCCGTCGCTGGTGTACTGGAACACCGACAGGTTGGCCGCGTCATAGCGGTACTCAAGCTTCAGCGTAGCGTTCGGCGTGAGTGCGTAGTTGACCGCCAGCGACAGCGCATAGCGGTTCGCGCCCTTGTCGGGGTCGACGACGACCCAATTGCCGCTGGTGGCATCCAGCTCGGCGCCGGGGCCGAAGCCGTTACGGCCATCCGGGCACATCGTGCCATCGGCGCATTTGCCGAAGATGATGTTGTACGTGCCGCCGCCATTGCGGCTGTTGTTGATGTAGTCGAGCCGGCCCGCGAGTTCCAGGCGCGGTGTGATCTTGTAGGCCGCCAGCGCCGACAGGCCGTACCAGCGCGAGTCGCCGCCGTTGTAGGCCGCACCCTTTTGCTGCCCGACGTTGAACTGGCCTTGCAAGGTCACGTCACCGCGGATGAAGTAGCCATCGACCTCGAAGTTCTGCAGCATCGAGGTGCCGCCGGCGACGTTGTTGGTGGTCTTGCCGATCTGCAGCGCCGAGCCCCAGCCGCTGAATTCGCCCTTGGCGTAGTCGACGCGGGCACTGAACATCGGCGAGCGCAGCGCGTTGCCGCTGCCATCGAGCGTGTAGCGCGAGGCGTTCATGTTGCCCAGCGCCGTCTTGAAGTTCCACTTGCCGCTGGTGATGTCGGTGCCGAGTGCCGTGTAATAGGTCGGCGCGAGGAAGTCGAACATCATCCCGTGCGTCACGAACTTGGTCTGGTTCGCAAGGTAGTACTCGTAGCCCGACCAGTCGGGGATCTGCCCGGCCCAGAAGCGCTTGGACAGGCCGTCGAACGGGATCGACACGCTGGCCTCGTGCACGATCGACGGGAAGTTGTAGTTGCTGCCCACGCTCTTGTGCGGTGCCAGCGTCAGACGCCAGCGCGTCCCGCCTTCCAGTTCCTTCTGGAAGTCGATCACGGCCATGCCGAAGTACGAGTTGTCGTAGGCGAAGACGTCGTTGCCCGAGAAGTTGTTCAGGAACGCGAAGCTCGCGGTGCGTTGCGCGCGGTTGTAGATGTAGGTCGGGTCGATCACGCCGGTGATCTTCAGGCCTTTGAAGCCTTGCGACTCGATGGCGTCTTCGAGCGCTTCGGTCTTGGTGGTGGTGCGGGCCAGGTCGGCGGCCTGCTCGGGTGTCATGCCCCACTGCGGCGCCGGCTTGGCGTCGGTGGCGGCCTGCTTGGCTTCGAGCTGCGTGACGCGCTCACGTAGCGCGCGAATCTCTTTCAACAGGTCTTCGTTCGACTGCGCCGATGCGTTGGACGGGAAGGCGACGGCACATGCCAGCGCCAAGGGGGTGAGTTGCCAGAGTTTCATCATCGGTGTTCTCCTTGTTTTGATCGGTTGTGTGTGAGTGGGTCAGCCGCCCGCACGCGACGCGGCGGCCATGTCGCGGGTGCGGTTGCGCTCATTGCGGGCGATCAGGTAGCTCGCCACGACGATGCCGGTGGCCACCACCGCCACGGTGATCGTTGCGACCGCGTTCACGCTCGGGTTCAGGCCCAGGCGGGCGCGCGAGAAGATCACCAGCGGCATGGTGGTCGAGCCCGGGCCCGACAGGAAGGCCGACAGCACCACATCGTCGAGCGAGAGCGTGAACGTGAGCAGCCAGGCCGACATGATCGACTGCGCGATCATCGGCAGCGTGACCAGCGTGAACACCTGCAAGGGGCGCGCGCCCAGGTCCATGGCGGCTTCTTCGAGCTGTGGGTTCAGGTCTTGCAACCGCGCCTGGATCACGACTGTGGCGTAGGCCATGCCGAGCAGCAGGTGGCCCATCCAGATGGTCAGTGCGCCGCGTTCCGGAAAGCCCGTCGCCCGTTGCACCGACACCAGCATCAGCAGCAGCGACAGGCCGATGATCACCTCGGGCATCACGAGCGGGGCGTTGACCATGCCGGTGAAGAGCGTGCGGCCGGTGAAGCGCCGGTACTTGACTAGCGCGAACGCCGCCAGCGTGCCCAGAACCACCGAGCCGCAGGCCGTGTAGAACGCGATGCGCAGCGACAGCCACAGGCCGGCGAGCATCTCGCGATCTTTCACCAGGGCCGTGTACCAGCGGGTCGTGAAGCCGGCCCACTTGTTCGGGATGGGCGAGTCGTTGAACGAGTAGATGACGAGCGCCACGATGGGCAGGAACAGGAACACGTAGCCCGCCGCGAGCCAGCCGCGCGCGAACCACTGGTTGAACGCCGGGCTCAGGACGCCCCGGCTTCTGGTGCGTGGTGCGTTCACCGGAATACCTCCGTGCTGCGCACTGCGGTGCGAGCCCCTTCGGGCGGCGGGGCGGGGCTCATCGCCGCAGCTCCTGGGCCTGGGCCTGATAGCGGTTGAAGATGGCCAGCGGCACGAGAATCAGCACGATCATCACCACCGCCACGGTCGAGGCCATCGGCCAGTCGTTGTTGCTGAAGAACTCGTCCCACAGCACGCGGCCGATCATCAGCGTTTGCGGGCCGCCCAGCAGTTCGGGTATCACGAACTCGCCGACACACGGGATGAACACCAGCATCGAGCCGGCAATGATGCCGGCCTTCGACAGCGGCACCGTGACCTTCCAAAATGCGGTGAACGCCGTGGCGCCGAGGTCTTGCGCGGCTTCGAGCAGGCGCAGGTCCATCTTCGCGAGGTTGCCGTACAGCGGCAGGATCATGAAGGGCAGGTAGGTGTAGGTCATGCCCAGAACGAGCGAGAACGGCGAATTCATGTAGCGGTCGAGCGCGGGGATGAGCCCACCCGCCAGCAGCAGGTGGTCGATGCGCAGGAAGGTCAGCACGTCGGCGACCCAGCCGTTCTCGGAGAGCAGGCCCTTCCAGGCGTACACCCGCAGCAGGAACGACGTCCAGAACGGCAGCATCACGAGCATCAGCAGCGCAGGCTGCAGGCGCGGCTTCGCGCGTGCCATGAAGTAGGCGAACGGGTAGCCGATGAGGAGGCAGAAAAACGTCGTGCTGGCGGCATAGATCAGGCTCGACCAGTAGGTCTTGAAGTAGAGATCGTCTTGCGTGATGAAGACGTAGTTGCTGAACTTGAGCGTGAGCTGCATCAGGCCGTCGGCGAAAGTGAGCACGTCCTTGAAGCGCACGCCGTCCATTTCCGACACGCTGATCTTGAGCACGATCAGGAACGGCAGCAGGAAGAAGACCAGCAGCCAGGCGTATGGCGTGCCGATCACGACCGTGCGGCCGCGCGTGAACATGGCGCGCAGGCTCTTCGTTGCGCTCTTCATTGCGCTCTTCATTGCGTCAGCACCACCTGCGCTGTGGGCGCCCAGTGCGCCCACGCGGTGTCACCCCAGGTGAGCTGCTCGTCGCGGTGGCGGGCGACGTTGCTCTCGCTCACTTTCAGCACTGCGCCGCTCGCCAGCTGCAGGTGGTAGACGGTGAAGCTGCCGAAGTACGACAGGTCTTTGACCGTACCGCGCACCTTGTTGTGCGGGCTGTGTTCGCCGGCCGGCTCGGTGCGGCTCAGTTCGATCTTTTCGGGCCGCACCGCGACGCCGACAGCCATGCCTTCGGTGCCGGTGATGCCGTGGCCCACGTAGTGCGTGCAATCGGCGCAGCTGATGATCACGTGGTCGGGCCAGTCTTTCGTGAGCGTGCCCTCCATCATGTTCACGTTGCCGATGAAGTCGGCCACGAAGCGAGTGGCCGGGGTTTCGTAGATCTCGCTCGGCGGGCCGACTTGCAGCACGCGGCCTTCGCTCATCACCGCGATGCGCGTGGCCATCGTCATGGCCTCTTCCTGGTCGTGCGTGACCATCACGCAGGTCACGCCCACGCCTTCGATGATGTTCACGAGCTCGATCTGCGTTTCTTCGCGCAGCTTCTTGTCGAGCGCGCCCAGCGGCTCGTCGAGCAGCAGCATCTGCGGGCTCTTCGCGAGGCTTCGGGCCAGAGCGACGCGTTGCTGCTGGCCGCCCGACAACTGGTGCGGCTTGCGCTGTGCGTACTTGCCCAGTTGCACCAGCTTCAACATGGCTTCAACGCGCGCCGCGATCTGGTCTTTCGGCATGCCGTCGCGCTTCAGGCCGAAGGCGATGTTCTCGAACACGGTGAGGTGCGGAAACAGCGCGTACGACTGGAACATCATGTTGAACGGCCGGTCGTAGGGCGCCATGCCGGCGATGTCGCGGCCTTCGAGCACGATGCGGCCGGAGGTCGGCGTCTCGAACCCGGCGAGCATGCGCAGGAGCGTGGTCTTGCCACAGCCCGACGAGCCGAGCAACGCAAAGATCTCGCCCTTGGCGATGTCGATGGACACGTGGTTCACGGCCACGGCGCCACCGCCGAAGTCTTTCACCACGTCCTGGATCTGCAGGAAGGGCGGGGCGGCCGGCGCGGCAGCCCGGGTCGGCGTTGCCGCGCTCACAGTCCGGTCTTGAAGCCGGTGTAGAGGCGCGTCATGGTGCGGCGCGTGTCGTTGCTCAACGCTTCGGGCGCCTGCATCTTGGCGAGGTCGGCATCGCTCAGGAACACGGTCGGGTTGTTGGCCACCTCGGGCTTCACGAACTTGCGCGACTCCTTGTTCGGGTTTGCATAGAACACCTTGTTGGTCAGGCTCGCATGCACCTCGGGCCGCATGATGTAGTTCATGAACTTGTGGGCATTGTTCGGGTGCGCCGCGTCGGCCGGGATCACCATGGTGTCGAAGAACAGGATGCCGCCGGTCTTCGGGATCAGCGCTTCGAGCTTCTGGCCGGTCTTGCCGTCGATGGCGCGCTGTTTGGCGATGTTCACATCGCCCGACCAGCCGAGCGCCACGCACACCGAGCCGTTCGCCATGTCGTTGATGTAACCCGAAGAGCTGAAGAGCGTCACGTACGGGCGCACGCTCTTGAGCAGCGGCGCCACGCCGGCATAGTCGGCCTGGTTCTTGCTGTAGGCCGGCTTGCCGAGGTAGTGCAGGGCCGCAGGGATGATCTCGGTCGCGGAGTCGAGAAAGCTCACGCCGCAGCTCTTCAACTTGCTCATGTACTCGGGCTTGAAGACCAGGTCCCAGGCGTTGTCGGGCATGGGCATGCCGCCGAGCGCAGCCTTGACCTTGTCGACGTTGATGCCGACGGTCGTGAAGCCCCAAAGCCAGTTCACCATGTACTGGTTGCCCGGGTCGAGCCTGGCAAGTTGCGCCTGGACCGAGGGGTCGAGGTTCTTCAGGTTTGGCAGCAGCGACTTGTCGAGCTTGCGCAGCAGGCCACCGTCGGCCTGCACCTTGGCCCAGTACGACGAAGGCACGACGATGTCGTAGCCGGTCTTGCCCGCCACCAGCTTGGCATGGACGATCTCGTTGGTGTCGAAGTTGTCGTACCGCACCTTGATGCCGGTTTCCTTCTCGAAGTTGGCGAGCGTGTCGTCGGCGATGTAGTCGGACCAGTTGTAGACGTTCAGCACCTTCTCTTCTTCCTGCGCGCGGGCCGGGCCGGCCCACAGCAGGGCGGCGCCGGTCAGGGCGAGGGTCATCGAGGTCAGGGTCTTCTTGGCGCTGTACATCGGGGTCATGGTGGTCCTTTGTGTGGCGTGGTTCGGTGCAGATAGCGGTGCAGGTCTGGGGGCAGGTCAGTCTAGCCAGCGGTCAGGGCGGGGCAACTACAGGCAAACCCCGTGCCACACCGACGCAGCGGGTCAGACCCAGCCGCGGTGCGTGACGTCGGCCAGTGTGAGGTCGAGGCAGTGGCGGATCAGCGCCATCATCTCGTCGATCTGCGCGCGGGTGATGACGAGTGGCGGCGCCACGATCATGCGGTCACCGACGGCGCGCATGATCAGGCCGCTGGCGAAGCAGTGGCCACGGCACAGCATGCCCACCTCATGCTCCGGCGCAAACACTTTGAGCCGCGACTTGTCTTGCACGAGTTGCACCGCGCCCATCAGCCCGCAGGTCTGCACCTCGCCGACGAGCGGGTGCTCGGCAAGCAGGGCGAACTGCTGCGCGAGGTATGGCCCGAGCTCGTCGCGCACCTTGCGCACCACGTCGCCCTGTTGCAGCAGGCGGATGTTGGCGATGGCCACCGCACAGGCCACCGGGTGCCCGGAGTAGGTGTAGCCATGGTTGAACTCGCCGCCTTGCTCGATCAGCACCTTGGCGATGCGCTCGCCCACCATCACGCCGCCGAGCGGCACGTAACCGGACGTCACGCCCTTGGCGAAGGTCATCAGGTCGGGCTTGAAGCCGAAGCGCTCGCAACCGAACCAGTGGCCGGTGCGGCCGAAGCCGCAGATCACTTCGTCGGAGACCAGCAGCGCGCCGTACTTGTCGCAGATGCGCTGGATCTCGGGCCAGTAGGTGTCGGGAGGCACGATCACACCGCCGGCGCCCTGAACCGGCTCACCAATGAAGGCGGCGACCTTGTCGGCGCCGATTTCGAGGATGCGCGTTTCCAGCGCGGCCGCAGCCTTCAGGCCGAATGCGTCGCGCGTCATGCCTTGGCCGCACTCGAACCAGAACGGCTGCTCGATGTGCGTGATGCCCGGAATCGGCAGCCCGCCTTGCGCGTGCATGCCGCTCATGCCGCCGAGCGAGGCACCCGCCACCGTGGAGCCGTGATAGGCGTTGTGGCGGCTGATGATGACGCTGCGTTCGGGCTGGCCCAGCACGTCCCAGTAGCGGCGCACCATGCGCACGACCGTGTCGTTGCCTTCCGAGCCCGAGCCCGAGAAGAACACGTGCTTGAACTGGGGCGGTGACACCTCGGCCAGCAGCTCGGCGAGCTCGATGGCCGGTGGTGTGGCAGTCTGGAAGAAGCTGTTGTAGAACGGCAGCTCGGTCATCTGCTTCGTCGCCGCGTCGATCAAGGCCTTCTGGCCGTAGCCCGCGTTCACGCACCACAGGCCCGACATCGCGTCGAGGATCTTGTGGCCGTCACTGTCCCAGAGGTAGATGTTGTCGGCGCGCACGATCACGCGCGAACCCTTGTTCGCGAGCGCCTTGAAGTCGGTGAAGGGGTGCAGGTAGTGCGCCGCGTCGGCGGCCTGCCACTGCGCGGTCGTGCGCTGGGCGCCAGGTTTCAGAACAGCATTCATGGGGTGCTCCGGTACGTCAGACATGCAGCAGAAGGTGCTCGCGCTCCCACGGCGAGATGACCTTCATGAACTCGGCGTGCTCGATCTCCTTGACCTCGGTGTAGACGGTCACGAACTCCTTGCCCAGCACCTCGTGCAGGGCGGTCTCGTTGCGCAGCATCGTCAGCGCCTCGACCAGGCTGCGCGGTAACTCATACGCGCCGAGGTACGCATCGCCCTTGCATTCCGGAGTTGGCTCGATGCGGTTCTTCATGCCGAGATAGCCGCAGGCCAGCGTGGCCGCGAGCGCGACGTACGGGTTGGCGTCGGCGCCGATCACGCGGTTCTCGATGCGCCGCGCCGCAGGCGTGGCGATGGGCGAGCGGATGCCGACCGTGCGGTTGTCGGTCCCCCACTGGATGTTGATGGGCGCGGCATTCGCGCGCACCAGCCGGCGGTAGCTGTTCACGTACGGTGCGAACAGCGCCATCGCCCCCGGCACGTACTTCTGCAAGCCGCCGATGTACCAGTAGAACTCCTTCGACGCGGTGCCGTCGGCGTTGCTGAAGATGTTCTTGCCCGTCACCTTGTTGAGGATGCTCTGGTGCACATGCATGGCGCTGCCAGGCTCGCCGGCAATCGGCTTGGCCATGAAGGTCGCGAACATGTCGTGGCGCATCGCGGCTTCGCGCACCGTGCGCTTGAAGAAGAACACCTCGTCGGCCAGGCCCAGCGGGTGGTCGTGGAAGAAGTTGATCTCCATCTGGCCGGCACCGACCTCGTGGATCAGCGTGTCCACGTTCAGCTCCATCTT
>Ga0123336_10004042_pt1 | contig 12082 bp, 11 predicted proteins | sample SSSSmetaG_FD_96466 | JGI IMG/M metagenome (GOLD analysis project Ga0123336, IMG submission 96466) | Glacier valley bacterial and archeal communities from Borup Fiord, Nunavut, Canada, to study Microbial Dark Matter (Phase II) - ​SSSS metaG | ecosystem: Environmental > Aquatic > Freshwater > Ice... | reverse complement strand
TGGTATATATAACAAATATGTTTAAGTTTAGTATGGAGGTTACATATGGCTATTGGTGATACAATTAAGAAAATTAGAAATATGCGTGGACTAACTCAAAAAGATTTAGGTATTGCAATTGGTTTCAGCGAAAGGACTGCAGATGTACGTATGGCACAGTATGAATCTGGAACTCGCACACCTAAAGAGGATGTGGTTATAAAGATTGCACATGTTTTAGACGTAAATCCTGTTTATCTGACTTCTCCGGCATTAGTTGAACCAAATAAGATCATGCATACACTTCTTCACTTAGATGATGAAAATGAAATTACTTTTGGGGAAGTTGAGTACACTTCTTCGAACGGTAATCCTTTAAAACACATAGGTATTTTCTTGAACAGAGGCTATATGGAGCTTTATTTAGAAGAATGGGCAAACCGCAAAAGGGAATTAGCAGCGGGCGAAATATCTCACGAGGAATATGAAGAATGGAAATGCGGCTGGCCGGATACTGCCGACTTGTGTGGGCATTCTATACCGAGAAAACAGTGGAAGCAGAAATAATGACCACATTATAACGTGAATTAAAGATTATTCTTCAATCAAAACGAATAGACAATGTTACAAAGTGTAAAGCAAAAAATTTATTATCGAAATAAAGCATAGCAAAACCCCCTCTCGAATGAACTTAGCGTTCAAACGAGAGGGGGTTCCTCTGTTTAAATATTACTGTGAAGAATAAATCATAGTATCAAAACAGTATCATTTACTATTTTGACGTGCCACAAACCCAGTATTCATACGGGTTTACAGCATTCTAGTTTTTATTCCCACTCAATAGTTGAAGGTGGCTTACTAGTAATATCATAAACAATCCTATTAACACCCTTAACCTCGTTAACAATCCTAGTAGACGCCCTCGCAAGAATATCATATGGAATTCTAGCCCAGTCAGCAGTCATAAAATCATTAGTAGTAACCGCACGTAAAGCGATAGTGTAGTCATAAGTTCTTTCGTCACCCATAACACCAACACTCTTCATACCAGTGAGAACAGCAAAATATTGATTAAGCGAACTAGCAATACCAGAATTAGAAATTTCATCGCGGAAAACATGATCAGCATCTCTCAAAATTTCAAGTTTATCCTCAGTAATATCCCCAATAATTCGAATAGCAAGACCTGGTCCTGGGAAGGGTTGTCTCATAACAATAGACTCAGGTAAGCCTAATTCAAGGCCACATTTTCTTACCTCATCTTTGAACAGACTTCTAAGGGGCTCAACAATTTCCTTGAATTTAATAACATCAGGTAAACCACCAACATTATGGTGACTTTTGATAACTGCTGCATCCCCAAAGCCACTTTCAATAACATCAGGGTAAATAGTTCCCTGAACAAGGAAATCGACTTCGCCCAATTTATTTGCTTCATCTTCAAACAATCTTATAAACTGTTCGCCTATGATTTTGCGCTTAGTTTCAGGATCAGAAACACCTGCGAGCTTATCTAAGAATCTTTTTCTAGCATCAACTGTAATAAGATTTATACCATCTCTGCCTTGAAAAACTTCTTCAATCTGCTCTCTCTCAAATTTACGGAGAAGACCGTTGTCCACAAAAATACAAGTAAGATTATTACCAGCTGCACGACTAACAAGTGCAGCACAGACAGCGGAGTCAACTCCACCAGATAAACCAAGAAGTACTTTTGAATCTCCAAATTTTAATTTTAGGGAAGCAATCATTTTATCAACATAATCGGACATAGTCCAATCACCTGAGCATTTACAAACCTCGTATAGGAAGTTGTGTAGAATATTACGACCTTGAATGGTGTGTTCAACCTCAGGATGGAACTGAACGCCATAAATTTTAGTAATATCATTTGACATAGCTGCGATAGGACAACCTTTAGATTGTCCTGAAACAACAAAGCCAACTGGAGTTTGGGATACAAAATCAGTGTGACTCATCCAGCAGGTTGTGCTATTATCAACATTTTTAAAAAGCATGGAGGAGTTTTCTAAATCAACTACAGTATGTCCGTACTCTTTAGTGCTATTTCCACCTTTAGATACAGTACCTCCAAGAACATAAGCGAGCAGTTGCATACCGTAGCAAATGCCTAAAACAGGTATTCCTAGCTCAAACACTTCCTTACTGCATTTTGGTGCAGTATCGGTGTAAACGCTTGCAGGTCCTCCTGTAATTATGATTCCCTTAGGGTTATAACTTTTTATTCTTTCAATACTTACATTGTAAGGGATAACCTCACAGTATACATTATCCTCCCTGACTCTTCTTGCAATCAGTTGATTGTACTGTCCACCGAAATCAAGGACTAAAATAGTTTCATTAGTTTCGCTAATTTTATGATTTGCCAAAAGTAACACCTCTTATAATAGAATAAACAGAGTATGCTATACTAATTTCCTTTAGAAACACATAAATTTCATTACAAAACATCGAACGCTTCTGCGATATTTGCGATGAAATTTATGCCTTTATTTATGGTAATTAATATTATACTAATTACTTGTATACATATTGCCATAAGGTCTTCCCGAAACTGCTCTTAATTTTAGAAACGAGTGATCCATAATTGAAGTTTCGTCAGCAGCAAAATAATTACAGTAGTTTTTAACATACGTTCTTATTATATCATAATCTGAATCCAAACATTTTTCAACAACAACTTCACGTCCGAGTAGATTTTTTGGTGCATCGCCTCTAATATACATAACACCACCGTGAATACCTGTGCCGCAATAACTTCCCATAGGAGGAATAGATGCATCATTTAGGCCACGTTCAGCGTCTAATCCTAATACAACAATAATTCCACCAGCCATATATTCGCCTAAAAATGAACCAGCTTTGCCGCCAATAACAATAACGGGTCTTGCATCTTTGTATTGTTTCATATGTATTCCGCATCTATAGCCAGAATTTCCTTTAATGTAAATTTCCCCAGCTCTCATAGCATATCCTGCAGCATCTCCAGCATTGCCGTGAATGACTATTTTACCACCATTCATTGTATTGCCAACTGCATCCTGCCCATTTCCTACAACCTCAACAAATCCACCATTCAGGTAGGCAGCTAAGTCGTTTCCAGGTGTACCATTGATAATAATGCTATTTCCTGCATCCATCGCACATCCAATATATCTTTGACCATTAACATCGTTTAGAACGATATTGTTGTCGGTTTCTAGAGTATGGCGAATTTCCTTATTAAGTTCTTCAAACGATTTAGTTCCAACATCAATTAGCATTATTCTCACACTCCATATATTTTTTTAGTTCTTTCTTCTTGGGTAAAATGCATTATTCCAATGGGATCTAACAAATCACCTTGAAGAGTACTTAATTTAGTCTTATCTCTAACTAAGCTATTATAAATACCAGCTCTTTCAGGAACTCCAATTAGAATATAGCCAGCTAGTGTATCATCTTTAATTGAAAACTTTTTGTAGAATTGCTCAGTCTCAACTTTTTTGATTTCATAATCATCATCTGAGTTTACAACTCCACATGTCATTACCTGCAATCCAAAGAAATCAATTGCATTCATTGGAAAATTCCCATTGTACAAAGAAGGTTTGCCAGCCATGTTTTCGCCAGCTATTTTACCTTGAAAAACTGCATTTGGCCATAGAGCAAGAATCTTGTGATTGCCATCTATGACGTCAAGACTTACTGTACAGTCGCCAGCTGCAAAAATATCTTTGATCGAAGTTTCCAAATATTCGTTAGTTATTATTCCTCTATTTAAAGTAACTCCAGCTTTCTGAGCTAATTCAACATTAGGTCTAACACCTACTGCCATTACGAGCAAGTCGCATGGAATTATTTTACCACTTTTTAGCACTAAACTTTCAACTTTGTCTTTGCCTTGAATCTTTGAAGCAGTATCTCCGAGAAGGTATTTTACCCCTGCTGAAGCAATCTGATTGCCAATTATATCTGAACCTTTTTTATCTAAAATAGTTGCAAGTAATCTATCAGATAGCTCTAAAACGGTTATGTCACTGCAGATTTTATTCAAACCTTCTGCTGCCTTTAATCCAATTAAGCCGCCTCCAACAATAACTACCTTCATGTCCTTTTTAGCATAAGCTTTGATTTGTTCGCTGTCTTTCATGCTCAAAAAAGTGAAAATGTTTGGCTGATCCTTCATACCTTCTACTGGAGGCACAAATGGGATGCTGCCTGTTGCAATCAAAAGCTTATCGTATGATAAAACTGTGCCATCCGCTAAGACAACTTTTTTAGCCACGGAATCAACATCTACAGCTTTGTTAGCTAAAATTAATTCAATATTATTCTTAAGGTAAAATGCCTCGTCTCTGTAGAACATATTTTCCTTACTTACTTTATCCTTCAAATAATAGGATATAAGTGGTCTAGAATAATTTGAATATGTTTCCTCTGATACTATGGTTATTTCACATGATGGATCGTTAGTTTTTATTCTTTCACAAGCTGAAAGGCCTGCAGCACTATTTCCAATTATTACATATTTCATTTCTCGCTGCCCCCTTCAATATATACTAATGCATGGTTTGGGCAATTAGCTACACACGCGGGAGTAGTTTCGCCTTGGCATAAATCGCACTTATATGCAATGTGGCCTGGCCTTATCGCTCCATATGGGCAAACAAGTAAGCATGTCATACAACCTATACATCTTTCCTTAACATTGGTCACAATGCCTGTTTCTGGGTCTTTAACCATTGCTCCTGTTATGCACGCTTCAACGCAAGCAGGGTGCTCACAATGGCGACAAGAGAATGCTAAAGATGCTGTATTATCTCCCTCTACAAATATTCTACTTTCAGGAACAGGAGTTTCATACTTGTATGCCTTAATAACATTTTTTGATTTTGAATGTGCAGTTTTGCAATAAACCTCGCAAAGCTTACAATTCAAGCATAATTTTTCAACTGCGTATACTCTTTTCATATTTTACACCTCATTCGCCTGCGTGCTTTATGCCTAGTATTTCGAGTTCTTTTTCGCTGAGCCCGATTCCTCTTAACATAAGCCTATTTCCTCTTAAACTATCGATAGAGTTTATTCCCATACCACCAAGCATTTCTTGAATTTCATGATCCCAAGCATGTATTAGATTAACAACTCTTTTTGACATAATTTCTGGGTTTAATCTCTTAACTAGATCATCTCTTTGAGTTGCGATACCCCAGTTGCATTTTCCCGTATTACAGGTTCTGCACATATGACATCCCATCGCAATTAATGCAGCTGATGCAACGTATACTGCATCTGCTCCTAAAGCAATAGCCTTAACGATATCTGCACTATTTCTGATGCTTCCTGCTATTACAAGAGAAATCTGATTTCTTATTCCCTCGTCACGAAGTCTCTGATCAACTGCAGCTAACGCCAATTCAATCGGTATTCCTACATTATCTCTAATCCTTGTAGGAGTAGCTCCGCTTCCACCTCTGTAACCATCCATAACAACTATATCTGCACCTGCTCTAACAATACCTGATGCTATTGCCGCCGAATTATGTACTGCAGCAATCTTTACTGCAACAGGTTTCTTATAGCCAGTTGCTTCTTTCAACGAATAAATTAATTGTCTCAAATCTTCTATTGAGTATATATCATGGTGCGGTGCAGGCGAAATCGCATCTGATCCCTCTGGAATCATTCTCGTCTTACTTACTTCACTATTTACCTTTTCACCTGGTAAATGTCCACCAATTCCTGGTTTTGCACCCTGACCGATTTTAATTTCTATTATTTGCCCTCTTTCAAGATACTCTTTATGAACTCCGAATCGGCCTGAAGCTACTTGAACTATTGAATGATCTGCATAGGGAAATAAATCCTGGTGCATTCCACCCTCACCTGTGTTGTAAAATGTATTCAATTCTTTTGCAGCCATAGCTAACGATTTTTGTGCATTCAATGAAATTGAACCAAATGACATCGCTGAAAACATAATAGGTACATCAATTGTAACTCCTGGTGGAATTTCAGTGGTAATCCTACCATTTTCATCAAATTCGACTGAGTCAGGCTTACGGCCTAGAATAGTTCTTGTTTCCATTGGCTCTCTTAAAGGATCAATAGAAGGGTTAGTAACTTGGCTTGCATTAAGCAACATCTTGTCCCAATAAATAGGATATGGTTGTGGATTACCCATTGCTGATAAAAGAATTCCACCAGTTGCGGCTTGCTTGAAAATTTCTTTCATGCTCTGATCTGTCCAGTTTGCATTTTCTCTGAAATTATTTTCATACTTTTGTATTGATATTGCTCTTGTAGGGCATAAGCATACACATCTTTGACAGTTAACGCATTTTACTTCATCTGCAGATAGGCTGCCATCTTCTTCAATCTTATGCACTTCATTCGAACATTGTCTTGCACAAGCTCCACATTCAATACATCTATCTTTATCTCTTATAACTTTATATTCTGGCATTAAATATTCTAACATTTATCAGGCACCTCCAAATTCATAACTACAGGCTTTCCACCCTCAACATACCAGATTTTTTCTGGGTTTCTGCAAATGACCTTTATTGCTGCTTCTTCACTTGCTAAATACAGATTGTCTCCGTCTGTTGCAGCTACTAGCGCTCTTAGCTTTAATCTATCATTCAAAGCAAGTACACCCTTATTTGAACCAAGAATAATTGAGAAAGGACCATTAATTAAAGCACCTGAATAAATTCGTCTTAGGTTTGTGAACAGTTCCTTTTTCTCCGGATCCATCGCATCTATTTCATCCCATGATGGTGCCGTTAAAATTCTTGCTGCAAGTTCAAGATTTATTTTATGCTTTCTAACAAGTAAATCAAATAGGTATGTAATAACCTCTGTATCAGTCTGAAGGCTACATTGATATCCATACATTTCAACATATCTGCGGTTTGCGTCATATGAGGAAATTTCTCCATTGTGTACTATGGACCAATCAAGCAAGGTAAAAGGATGTGCTCCACCCCACCAACCTGGTGTATTTGTTGGAAATCTTCCATGTGCGGTCCATAAATGTGCTTTATATTCATCTAATCTGTAAAATTCGCCTACATCTTCAGGATATCCAACAGCTTTGAATGCTCCCATATTCTTTCCGCTTGAAAATACATATGCACCCTTAATGTTACTATTAATGGATATAACACATCGTGCTGTATATTCATCTTCTGGTAATGCGGACTCTATCAATGTACTTTCTTTTGGTTTTGCAAAGTACCTCCAAATTATTGGAGCATCTTTTATTATTGACATCTTTCTTGTTGGAATCTTGCCTGCTAAATCTATATCATAGTGTTCGTTCAAAAACTCTTCAGTCTTTTCTTTTGATTCTTTTGCATCGTAAAATATATGAAACGCATAAAACTCCTTATGCGATGGGTAAATCCCATAAGCTGCAAACCCACCACCAAGACCATTCGATCTATCATGCATTAGTGCTATTGACGTTATAATATCGACCCCAGAAAATCTGATTCCTTTTCGGTTCATTATGCCTGATATTGCACACCCAGCCGGAATCCGTATTTCTCCTTCCTTCTTAAGCATCGTAACTTCCTCCTTTAAAAAAATAAGGGATGAATGGCTTAACTAAATAAGCCATATCACCCCATTGTGAATTGCTAATGTTTCTACATTGTGTACTGTTTCATGTACTAACTATCTTATACTAATTCATATATTTAATAAATAAATTAGTATTAAAATGCTCCTTGAATACGTTCTATTGCTTGTATGGTGTTCTCTTTACTACCAAATCCAGTAAGTCTAAAATAACCTTCTCCACTTGGTCCAAACCCACTTCCAGGAGTTCCGACTACACTTATCTTATTAAGCAATAAATCAAAGAATTGCCAGGATGTTAGATTATTCGGAGTCTTCATCCAAACATATGGGGCATTTTCACCACCATAAACCTGAAATCCTATTTTTTGAAGTCCCTGTCTTATCATTTTTGCATTGTCTAAATAATAATCAACAAGCTGTATTATTTCTTTATGACCTTCAGCCGTATAAACAGCTTCAGCTGCTTTTTGAATTATATAGGGAACTCCATTAAATTTTGTTGTTTGTCTTCTGTTCCAAAGTTTATTCAATGAACACCTTGTGCCATCTGTGCTTCGCCCCATTAACTTGTGTGGTACTACAGTAAAGGCACATCTTGTTCCTGTGAAACCTGCATTTTTAGAGAAACTTCTAAATTCAATTGCACATTCATCAGCACCTTCAATTTCGTATATGCTATGTGGAAGGTCATCCTTTATATAAGCCTCATATGCCGCATCATACAATATAATGGAATCATTCTCTCTAGCATAATCAACCCACTTTTTTAGTTCAACTCTTGTAATTGTCGCTCCTGTTGGGTTGTTAGGAAAACATAAGTAAATTAAATCTGGACGTTTTTCAGGCAACTGTGGCACAAAATTATTGGCTACTGTGCATGGCATATAAATTAATCTATCCCATTTCCCTTGGTCACTTATAAAGTTTCCAGCTCTTCCTGCCATTGCATTTGTGTCTGCATATACTGGATACACGGGGTCACAAATTGCTACTACATTATCATTGCCGAAAATGTCCCCAATATTTCCTGTATCACTCTTAGATCCATCACTAACAAATACTTCATCTATAGAGATATTAATACCTCTTTTTATATAATCATTCTCAACAATTGCATTCCTGAGAAAGTCATATCCCTGCTCTGGTCCATATCCCTTAAATGAAGAGGCTACTGCCATTTCATCTACTGCATCATGCAGTGCTTTTATAATTGTTGGAGTTAGAGGTCTAGTTACATCACCAATGCCAAGCTTAATTATGCTTTTATCAGGGTTATTCGATGAATATTCCTTTACCTTTTTAGCTATATCACTAAAAAGATAACTCCCAGGTAGCTTTAAATAATTGTCGTTTAATCCTGCCAATTATATACCCTCTTTCATGAAATCAATTTCGCCAGTGAAAACTTCTACAGCCGGACCTTCCATAAATACATGATTACTTTCTTCATCCCACTTAATATTTAGCTTGCCTCCATTTAAAGTAATTTCAGCGTCTCTATTAGCGAGATTATTTAGAACCGCAGCTACAAGAACTGCACATGCACCTGTTCCGCATGCCAATGTTTCACCTGAGCCTCTTTCCCATACTCTCATTTTTAAGTGACTCTTGTCAATTATAGATACAAACTCGGTATTAATGCAAGAGGGAAAATATATGTGATTCTCAATTTTCGGCCCAATTCGCTCTAATTCTACCTTTTCTACGTCATTTACAAAAATAATAGCATGAGGATTGCCCATTGAAACACAGGTTACTTTATAAATTACTCCATCTATTTCTAAATCTTTACTGATAATTGGAGTATTGGTAAAATACTCTTGCCATTTTACCGGAATCTTTTCTGGCTCTAATACGGGTATACCCATATCAACCTGTGCACCTATACATACGTCATCCTCAATTATCAGCTTTAACTGTTTAACCCCAGCCAATGTTTCAATTGTAATATTCTCATTTTTCGTACACCCATGATCATAAACGTACTTTCCAACACACCTAATACCATTGCCGCACATTTCTGCTTGAGAACCATCTGCATTATACATATCCATACGAAAATCTGCAACTTTAGATGAACAAATCAAAATTAATCCATCAGCGCCTATTCCGAAATGTCTATCACTTACTATTCTTGAAATTCGCGGAGCATCAACTACTGTTTCTTCAAAACAATTTACATAAACATAATCGTTTCCAGCACCCTGCATTTTAGTAAATTTCATATTCTCTCCCCCTTTAAAAATAATATAACTTTCAGAATTTGTTAAACTAATTTTAGTAAACAACCAGAAATTTTTTCTCAGTATATCGTTAGTGCGTTCGATATTCTGCTCGAAATTTCTGTGTTTACTATTAAAATTAGTTAAACTAATTTTAGTAAACAACCAGAAATTTTTTCTCAGATTATCGTTAAGTGCGTTCGATATTCTGCTCGAAATTTCTGTGTTTACTATTAAAATTAGTTTAGTTCCGTACTCAGTATTATTAATGCAGTATCTACCATTGTTGATGCACTGTCCATACTTCTCTTTTGTATAAACCTATGTGCCTGATTCTCCGTCATATTATGTTTTTCTATTAACAGTAATTTTGCTCGTTCAACAATTTCTTTACCTTCTGCGCTACGTTCATTTTTAATTATCTTCTTTTTAAATACTGATTCGCGCTTAGTTTCAAAAATCATATTTATCGTGTTTAATAAATCATTTTTGTTTACTGGCAGCGGGAGTGTAAACACCCCTTCTCTCCAGCTTGACTCTATTTGTGAAGGTGGTAATAGCATTAAAACATCTGTTTCTTCAGGTAATAATTCTAACAAGCCAATTGATGACATATCAACTAACTTATTCCCGCATATTAGTAAAACGTCATCTAATTTATTAACCATATTAATGACCTGAGAACCTGCATGACATGTATCTTCAACTAATAAGCCTGCCCTAGCTAAAACATCTTTAATTTTTGTACAATTTTCTTGTGATTGAAATGCTACAATTACCCTTCTCATAATGCTTATCTCAATACTTTGAAAGGTATTCTTCGATTTCCCAACTGGTCACTCTTGTTCTGTATTCATTCCACTCTTTAGTTTTTGCTTCTATATATTTATTAAAGATATGCTCACCTAATGTCTTTTTTATCAACTCATCATTTTTCATACATTCAATAGCTTCTGAAAGGTTTTCCGGCAAATTGTCAATTCCATCAGCCTTTCTTCTCTCAATTGACATATCATATATACTTTCGCTTACACTTTGTGGTGGGGTCAAGTTGCGTTTTATACCATCAAGTCCTGCAGCCAAAGCTACAGCTAGAACAAGATATGGATTTGCAGATGGATCAGGATTTCTAAGTTCAGCTCTTGTAGCTGATCCTCTAGCTGCAGGTATTCTAATTAGAGTGCTTCTATTTTGTCCTGACCATGCAATATAACAAGGTGCTTCATAACCTGGAACTAATCTTTTATATGAATTTACTAAAGGGTTTGTTATTGCGGTCATACCTTTTATATGTTCCATCAATCCAGCAATAAAATTATACGCAACTTTACTTATTCCAAATGGATCACTTGGATCATCAAATGCGTTCTTTCCATCCTTAAATAGAGACATATTTATATGCATACCTGAACCAGCAATTCCAAAAACTGGTTTTGGCATAAAAGTTGCATACAATCCATGCCTTTGAGCGACAGATTTTACTACCAGCTTAAATGTCATAATATTATCAGCAGTTTTTAGAGCATCTGCATATTTAAAATCTATTTCATGCTGCCCACCTGCAACCTCATGATGTGAAGCTTCTATTTCAAAGCCCATTTCCTCAAGAGTTAAACACATATCTCTTCTAGCATTTTCCCCAAGATCTATAGGGCCAAGATCAAAATATCCAGCTTCATCATGAATTTTTGTTGTTGGTAACCCAGCGTCATCGGTCTGGAAAAGGAAAAATTCACATTCAGGACCTACATCAAATTGATATCCCATATCTGCGGCTTCTTTTAAAACGCGTTTTAATACAAATCTAGGATCTCCTTCAAATTGGGTGCCATTAGGTTTGTATATATCGCAAATTAATCTGGAAACTTTACCATGTTGTGGTCTCCAAGGAAAATAAGAATATGAATCGGTATCTGGCCTTAGGTACATATCAGACTCTTCAATCCGTACGAAGCCTTCAATAGATGAACCATCAAACATACATTTATCATCAAGTGCTTTAACAACTTGGCTAGCTGTAATGGCTACATTTTTAGGGATACCAAAAATATCAGTAAATTGAAGTCTAATAAACTTAACCTCATCTTCTTCAACCATTCTTAAAACATCCTGTTTTGTATACTTCATAAAAATTCTCCTTTAAAATTAAATATTGTTCATTTCTTGGTTAAACTCTAAAAACAAAGGTGTGTCCTTTATAATGATAGAAATAGCTTTGTTTGCACTTAATGTTATTATAACATTGGCATTATATAGCGTCAACTTCACTTCATTATCCACTATTGTCC
>Ga0123336_10004041_pt1 | contig 12084 bp, 10 predicted proteins | sample SSSSmetaG_FD_96466 | JGI IMG/M metagenome (GOLD analysis project Ga0123336, IMG submission 96466) | Glacier valley bacterial and archeal communities from Borup Fiord, Nunavut, Canada, to study Microbial Dark Matter (Phase II) - ​SSSS metaG | ecosystem: Environmental > Aquatic > Freshwater > Ice... | reverse complement strand
CGACTTCACCATCGCGGACTTCGTCGCCGACCTCCGTGCCCCCACCCCCTCCGCCGCCGCAGAGCTCATCACCTCCGCCCAGCACCGCATTGAGGAGCGCGTCGAAGCCCTCAGCGCACGCGTCCTCCGCGCCGGCCGCTACCACCTCATGCACGCCCGCCAGCGTTACGCCCGCCTCTCAGCCGAATCCGTCCTCATCCGCCTCCGCGACGCCATCAACCGCCGCGAGCAGCGTATCGACGAGCTCCGCTACCGCCTCGAAGCCGCCGCCCAGCGCCGCCACCGCGCGTTATCAAGCCGCTTGGCGACTCTCACCGCCCGCCTCCGCCGCCAGGACCCCTCCATCCGCCTCGCCGCCATGCAGCGCCGCCTCCAGACCGCGCAGCAGCATCTCCTGCAGTCCGCAACCCGCGCCACGGCTCTCCAGCGCACCCGTCTGCAACGCGCCACCGCCCGGCTGGAGGCCATGTCGCCCCTTGCCGTCCTCTCCCGCGGTTACGCCCTCATCTACGCGCCCGACGGCACTCTTCTAAAATCGTCAGCAGACATCCTCAACGGACAACAGATCCGCGCCCGCCTCGGCACCGGCGCCCTTATTGCAACTGTTACGGAGACCAGCACCTCATGAAGAAGCTCTTTGGAACCGACGGCATCCGCGCCGTCGCCGGCCAGTCCCCCCTCGATGCCGCTACCGTCTATGCCATCGGCCTCGCCCTCGCCAAAATCCTCTCCCGCGCCACCCCAAACCCCCGCATCCTCGTCGGCCCGCCTCGCGTTTTGCTGGGTATGGATACCCGCGAATCCTCCGACTGGATCGCAGCCACCCTCACCGCCGGCCTCACCACCGGAGGAGCCACGGTCGAAAGCGCCGGCGTCATCACCACCCCCGCCGTCGCCCACCTCACCCACACCCACGGCTTCGCCACCGGCATCGTCATCTCCGCCTCGCACAATCCCTGGCAGGACAACGGCATCAAGCTCTTCGGCCCCGACGGCTACAAGCTCCCCGACGCCACCGAGCTCGCCATCGAAGAAGAAATCTTCACCCAGCTCGCCGCCTCCACCATCCCCCCGCAACAACTCACCCCACCCCACGTCAACGACGCCGACCGCGCCGAGTACGTCCGCTTCCTCCTCGCCGCCGTCCCCGGCCTCTCCCTCGACGGCCACCGCATCGTCGTCGACTGCGCCAATGGCGCCTCCTCCTCCGTCGCCCCACAGCTCTTCGCAGGACTCGGCGGCGAAGTCATCATCACCCACGCCAGCCCTAACGGCCGCAACATCAACGAGCACTGCGGCGCCCTCCACGCCAGCGTCGTAGCCCGCGAGGTCGTCAATCACAAAGCCAGCATCGGCATCACCTTCGATGGCGACGCCGACCGCGCCCTCTTCGCAGACGAGCACGGCAACGTCGTCAACGGCGACGCCGTCCTCCTCCTCGCCGGACGCGACCTCCAGGCCCGCGGCCTCCTCGCCAACTCCACCGTCGTCGCCACCACCATGTCCAACATGGGCCTCGAAGCGGCATTAAAGTCGTCAGGCATCAAGATGCTCCGCGCCCCCGTCGGCGATAAATACGTCCTTGAGCAGATGCTCGCCACCGGAGCCGCCCTCGGTGGCGAACAATCCGGCCACATCCTCTTCTCCGGCCGCAGCACCACCGGCGACGGCCTCCTCACCGCCCTCCTCCTGCTCGATATCCTCCACCGCTCCGGCCAGACCCTCGCCCAGCTCACCGCTGACCTCAAAACCTTCCCCCAGGTCATCGTCAACGTCAAAGTCCGTGAAAAGAAGCCTTTAGACTCCATTCCCACCGTAGCCGCCGCCATCGCCGCCGCTGAGGTAGCCCTCGCCGACTCCGGCCGCGTCGTCATCCGCTACTCCGGCACCGAGGCCCTCGCCCGTGTCATGATTGAGGCTGAATCCGAATCCCTCATGCAATTCCACGCCGACACCATCGCCAACGCCATCCGCGCCGAAATCGGTCTTTAGTCTGTTCTCCCCACGGTAGCTGTCAACAACTCGCAACCTCAAGCTGCCCAACAGCCTCCAGCATGCATCACACGATCTGTAGCAGGAATCGGATAACGCGCTCATGACACTTTTGGACACACCATCACCTCCGTCCGAGGGGGCACAGGACGATCGAGAAATCGGCATCCCACCGCTCTCAAAATCCGGTATGGGCATCTGTCTGCAAAACCCCATCTTTCGTCGGCTGGTCGAGGCCGCTTCCGTCCAGATAGACCTGACGCCGCTGCTGCTCGATCCAGACTCCCTGGACGACGCCACGCTCTGCGGTTTGGAGCTCATCGTCGCCGATGAGTCCGTAGCCCGTCGAATCCGACAGCTTCTCACCCGGAACGCCGACCAGGGCGAACTCGTCAACCCGGCGCTCCTCACCGTCTCACCCTACGCCGACGTCCTCGAGTCCTCGGGCCTCAGCCACTCCGCTCCCACCTTCGCCGAACGCGTAGACGACGAGGAGGCCTTCGATGGCATCCTCCATCTTCCCCAGACTCCCGTAGCCCTCGCGGCCCAGCTCAGCGTCATCCTCTATGCGAACCGAGCCTTCGCCATCCGTTACCAGCCCACACTGGACGAGCTGCACCTCACCCGCCGCATCTTCCGCTTTGTCACCACCGGCATCTCCATCTCCAGCGCCAACTTGCCCGATATGCCGCTCACCTACGTCAACCCGGCGTTTGAGGTGATGACCGGTTACTGCCTCGAAGAGGTCGTCGGCAAGAACTGCCGCTTCCTCCAGAACGACTTCGTCGACCAGGCCGCACTCGTCCTCCTGCGTCAAGCCCTTGCCAACCGCACTGAAGTCACAGTCGTCCTCAAGAACTTCCGCAAGGATGGCACCCCATTCTGGAACGAGTTGTCTCTTTCCCCCATCCGCAACCGCGAGGGCGAAGTTACCCACTTCGTCGGCATCCAGAACGACGTCACCGCGCGCGTCGAGTTCGAAGCCGCACTCCGCGAGAGCGAAAAGCTCGCCGCAGTAGGCCGCCTCGCCTCCACCATCGCGCATGAGATCAACAACCCCCTCGAATCCGTGATGAACCTCGTTTACCTGGCGCAGCGCAGTGACACCTACGAGGAGTCGCAGGCCTACCTTGTCACCGCGGACCGGGAACTCCAGCGCGTCAAGCTCATCACCTCGCAATCCCTGCGCTTCTACAAGCAATCCTCAAAGGCCCAGGCCATCGGCTGCACAGAGCTCCTCACCTCCGTCTTCAATCTCTACCAGTCCCGCCTGATGAACGGGCACATCACGCTCGAGCGTCGCGACAAAGCCAGCCAGCCTATCGTCTGCTTGGAAAGCGAAGTCCGTCAGGTTCTCAACAACCTCGTCAGCAACGCCATCGACGCCATGTACGGCAAGGGCGGCCGCCTCGTCATCCGCACCCGCGAGGGCACCGAGTGGCGCACCAACCGTCGCGGCGTCATATTCACCATCGCCGACACCGGCTCCGGCATGTCGCCCGAAGTCATCAAGAGCATATACAAGGCCTTCTACACCACCAAGGGCATCGGCGGGACCGGCCTCGGACTCTGGATCTCCAGCGAAATCGTCCAACGCCATCAAGGTCGACTCATCGTCCGCAGCATCCAGCGCGCGGAAAAGTCGGGCACCGTCTTCCAGCTCTTCCTCCCCCACCAAGCCACCACCTGACCCAAGGTGCCCACGTTCGCGCAAGCCCCACCGCGCCACCATGGGCTTACGCAATCCTCCCACTCCGGATCCAGTCTTAATCCCGCTTTTATCCCGCTTTCATCCCCGTTCCTGTTGTTACCTACGGCCTCTGCGGACCTCCGCGCCCTCTGCGTCCGTCTCAAATCCTGTCAAGCCCCCAAATCTCAGGAAATCTGCGCAACCAACTCAAAATAAGCCAGATAAAAGTCTTCCAAAACTGGCCGACTAGTCATGGTCGGTTTGCTCTACTTGACGTAGAGAAAAAGAAAGGACCTGGCCAAAACGCCGGGTCTCGACATTTAACCCAACCGGCAAACCCGTAACTCCTTCGCTGGCACATATTTGGCCGCAACTCCCTTGTTTGAACATATTTAGCACGGGCGAAATCCGCTAAACTATGGCAAACAATATATTTACGCACAGGCGATAGGGGGTGGGGGGGCGCGAGATGGAAACGACACGGAAGCGATGACGACCGCCGAACTGCAGGACTTTGCCACCCGCTACACCGCCGCCTGGTGCAGCCAGAACCCGGCCAGCGTCGCCGCCTTCTTCTCCCCTCAGGCTCCCTTAACATCAACGACGGCCCACCCGCCACGGGACGCGACGCCATCACAGCAGCCGCCCAGTTTTCATGACCGCCTTCCCAGACCTGCAGGTCATCTTGCATGAACTCATCGTCGCGCCTGACGCCGGCGCAACCTACCATTGGACGCTCCTCGGTACCAACACCGGCCCCGGCGGCACTGGCAATCGCGTCCACATCACCGGCTTCGAGCAGTGGCAGTTCAGTCCCGACGGCCTCATCGACCAATCACTCGGCCACTTTGACGCAGCGCAATATCAGCACCAACTCCTGCACGGTATCGGCGCATGAGCAGCCGCCTCCTTGCCCATACCACCCCCCTGCACTAAGCTGGAGGCAGCCATGTATGAAGACTTCGTAGTCACCGACCGCTGGACCGCCGAGCCGCTCCACTGCGCCTGGAAGGGCACAGTGGTCGCCATCGCCACACGCCACGCCGACGCCACCGACATCCGCTTCAGCGTCAACCGGCGCCCTGTCTGGATCGCCATGCCCAACCTCGCCTGGGTCGAGATGAAGAAGCGCACCGGCAAAGTCATCACCGACTACCTCGCCGCCCAGACCGCCGGACGCTATCTCAAGTCCGCCATCGAGTCCGGCTACGACAATGGCCGCGAGATGTACACCATGACCGTCGACGAAGTCCTCGAGCACGCCGACGCCGTCGTCCGCGAGGCCGGCAGCACCTACAAGCTCCCCAGCCTCCCCGTCATTAACGAGGACATCGAGCCCGAACTCGAACTGGGTCGCCTCCCCGCCGACAATCAGGGCCCCGTCACCATCCCACCCGACCACATGGTTCTCTAACCCATGTTCGCCCGCAAGCTCGAAGTCACCCGCATCGACGCCGACGGGGTTGCCCACCCCTGCCCCATCAAGCAGATCGACAACTTTGCCATGCGCAACTTCACCAACGACGCCATCTTCGACGACACCCTCCCCCTCGCCGACGGGCTCATGGAAGCCGGCAACCGAGTCCCCCTCGACCGCCTGCAAGCCAATATGGAAGACTGGTTCCGTCGCAAAAGCTATCTAACTCCCACCGACCATCTCCGCATCACCGAATTGCCCTGAAGAAATCAGCCGCCCCCGAAGTTGAAGTTCATGGTGATCGTAGTATCGACCTCGACCGGCTTACCATTCAAAATATAGGGCTTGTAAGTCCACTTCCTTACTGCCTCCAACGCCGCAATCGCCAGGTCAGGGTCCACCACCTTAGTCAGCTTCAGTGAGTGGATATGCCCATCCTGACCGATGCGGGCTCTCATCACGACTGCGCCGCTGACATGGTTTCCCTTCGCACGCTGCGGATAATTGGGACGTGGCTGCGTCAGGAGCATCCCCTGCATGATCCCGGAACCTACCTTCGGGATTGCTTTGCTGTCCGTTCCGACGGCCTCAAGATCCGAACCGACAACGAAATCGGAATCGGAAAAGGTCATCGCTTCCAGTTTGTCGATATGACCGCTGATGGCGTTCACGCTGTTGAGGCTAGTCATTTGCTCAATCGCCACTTCGCGCTGCTGAAACCGCCCAATCTGGTTTCGTACTGTCAACTGTGAGCCGAAGTTGAAGGCGGCACGCAGCGAGTTCTCTCCCGGATCAAAGCAATAGGTGGGAAAGAGACCAAGGGGAATCACCGCACGCGGTAAATCTTGAGAGAGCATGACGCATTCCAGCGGAATCTTTCCAAATTTCTGCTTCTGCTGCTCCGGCCTGGAATCATCCACGTCGGCAGGAGAAGGCATTGGATGTACTACCTGCTTCAGCACCACGTCCAGCAGGTAAGGCGGCGAGCCAGCATCTTTGGTTTCGTAGTAACTCCCCTTCGTCTGCATCACGGTCGCCGAGTAGGAAGGACTTGCATAGACAATCTTGTACGACGAAGAGGATTGCCACCACTCCTCAATCGTCCCGCTTTCCGCAGGCTGGCCCTTCGCATCGAACAGCTGAAAGCTGATCTTGAGATGCCAGGGCTTCAGCGCTGGGTCATCCAGGGAACTCAGCCCCTCAGCACGGTGCAGCCGTTCGATCAGGTCGGCAGGCTTCTCAGCAGCCGCCAACGTAGGGGCAAGGACCAGCGCGATGCAACAGCTCCACAACCAACGCATCAAAAGGAACCTCGATGAACTTAACAACTCAGCAGCTACTCGTCGTAATGCAATAGGCTCAGCACGTCATATTCAGGAAACTTCGCTCTCCCTTTCAGGAAGTCGAGCTCAATGGCAAAGCCCAGTCCAGCGATCTCGCCGCCAAGCTGCCTTACCAGTTGTACCGTGGCCTGCATCGTCCCACCCGTCGCCAGCAGATCATCAACAATAATCACGCGCTGACCCGGCTCAATCGCATCGAGATGAATCTCCAACGCGTCCGTGCCGTACTCCAGGTCGTAGCTGACCCGCGCCGTCTTCGCCGGCAACTTCTTCGGCTTCCTCACTGGAACGAAGCCCGCGTTCAAGCGATACGCCAGCGCAGGCCCAAAGATGAACCCGCGTGCCTCAATTCCCAGGACAAGGTCAATCTCCTTGCCGATGTAGTACGCCGCAAACGCGTCAATCAGCTGCGCGAACCCTGCCTTATCCTTAAGCAGCGTCGTAATGTCGTAGAACAGAATCCCCGGTTTGGGAAAGTCTGGTACGGTGCGGACCAGCTTCTTCAACGGCTCACAGTTAATCTCAGTCGACTTCATCGTTTACCAGGCTCCTTCAATCTCAAACGGTCCGAGCTTCGCTGCTTCGCTCTCCGCCAGTTCATGTTCCATCACTGCATCTACGCGGCTGCCACGCGAACCCTTGCGCAACACGGTCTTCAACTCCGCAATATCTTCCGGAGCTCCCGCCGCAACAATCTCTACATGGCCATCCTGGGTATTCTTCACCCAGCCGCGCAGGCTCAGTTCCGCAGCTTCGCGGTGGACGAACCAGCGGAAGCCGACACCCTGCACTCGACCTTTTACCAGAAAATGGACAACCGGAGTTTGCTGCGCCATAGAAACTTTAGTGTCGCAGAGCGGTGCTGCCCATGCAACACGCACGCGGTGCCAAGCTAGGAAATGCGAGAAGGAGTTTCTACTTTCTTCCGGCTCAGCACAAAGCTCTTGCGCCGCTTCCGTTCCGAAGCGTGGTCAATCTTCTTCCAGAACCCCACAAAGTAGTCCACCGCTGAGATGATTGACACCACCGTCATCCAATAGATCGCCGTCACCGCGATAAAGTGGACCGCAACGATGAAGCCGCCCCAGTTCCAGTAATCCCAGCGATGTGCGAAGATCGCCGCCACCACGGACACCACCTGGATCACAGTCTTCAGCTTACCCAGCTCACTTGCCTCAATCGTGAACCCCTCCGACGAAGCAATCGACCGCAGCCCCGACACCAGGAACTCCCGCCCAATCACCAGCACCGCAATCCACGGTGGGACGATGCGCGGGTTGTAAGCCACCAGCACGATGTAGGCCGCACTCACCATCAACTTGTCCGCCAGCGGATCGAGCAGCATCCCCATCGTCGTAATCTGCTTGCGCCGCCGCGCCAGGTAGCCGTCGAGCCCGTCCGTAATACTGGCCAGGATGAAGACCACGCAGGCGATAATCTCCTGCTCCCCACCGCGCAGCCCCGTATGCCCTTGCCCATTCCAGGGGAACGCAGGCGACAAAATCCAGATCAGCAGCGGTACGCTGGCGATACGGCTCATCGTAATGGAGTTGGGCAGATTCATCGGCTTCTGAGATACAGGTGGAGCCCCACGCGGTTTCGATGCACGCGGTCCGGCTTTCGCGTAACTCATTCTCACACAGCGCAGCCATCGCGTGACGAGCACCCTTCAGGTAGTTGAACGCCCATCTTGAACTCTTCCGGTTTCAGACGCAGCAAAAATGTGCCATCCGTGCCCCTCTCTCCCACCTTTGGGGAATCAACTTCCCGCCCGCCACCTGCTACGTTGAGATACCGAAGCCGTAGAGCTGACACATTTTGGACATAAACGTAACGCTTGCAACACTTACTTACTCTCCGGGAAGCCATCACGCCTTATCAAAATCCCTCCCCGAGAGGCGCAAGAGTCGTTGCCAATGTCGATCCGAAGTCTCGCACGTAAATCGATCGTAGCCTTTTATCTCGCCGCCGCCTCCATGCTGGCCGGCGCGCAGCAGTTCCAGCAGCCCACCGTGATTCCCGCCGGTAACTGGCCCACTGGCGTTTCCACCGCAGACCTCAACCGCGACGGCAAGCCTGACCTCATCTATACCGACTTCGGCGCGACTTCCACCGCCTCCACCACCCACATCCTCCTCAGCAACGGCGACGGCACCTTCACCCCCGCCCAGACCTTCGCCACCGCCGGAACCGCCATCGCCGTCGCGGACATCGATAACGATGGCAACCTCGATCTCATCTGGGTCTGGGGAGTGGTCGGCGAAGGTCGCGTCTACTATGCAGCGGGCCACGGCGATGGCACCTTCGCCGACCCCGTGCAGCTTGGCACATTCGCCATCGTCGGAACCAGGTCGCCACAATTTCCGTACATCAAAGCCGCGCAGCTTCACGAGTCCGGCTACCTCGACCTGCTCGTCGAAGACGCCGCCAACCCCTCCCTAATCACCATCACCATGGACCCCAACGGCACCATCGTCCGGCTCATTGGTACTGTCCTCAAGGACGGCATCGGCCCCATGTTGACCGCCGACCTGAACGGAGACGGCCACCTCGACCTCATCATTCATGCTCTTGCGGGCAACGTCGCCAACGTATTCCTCGGCTCTGCCAACGGCATCTTGCAGGCACCCACAAGCTACCCTGGCGTCCACAGCCTCCTGCTGCACGATATGGATAACGACAGCCACCTCGACATGGTCGTCGAGAAAGCCACCGGCCAGATAAGCATCCTCCATGGCAACCCCGACGGCACCTTCGCGACCACTCCTGAAGGCGGCACCCTACCGAATGTCGCTCCAACCGGTGCAGGCGGCCATCTCATCGCTGTGTCCGACGCTTCGGGCAGTCGTCACAACCTCTACACCGCTACCCCAGCGGGCATAAGCCTTTTGCTCGATGACGGCCGCCTCAACTACTCACTCGGAGCGATCTACAACGCAGGCCCGGGACGCAGCAGCTTCGCCGTGGCCGACTTCAATGGCGACGGCACCCAGGATTTGGCTATCGACTCACCCGAAGGCGTCGCAATCCTCTTTGCGAACGCGGACGGTAGTCTCCAGACGTCGCGCTCGTTCAGCGCCGGTAAGCCGGCACTGGCCGGCAAACTCGGTGCCTTCAATAGCACTGGCAACCTGGATGAGATCGTCAATATCTCGCCTACCCAGACGCAGTTCTTGCTGGGCAATGGCGACGGTACGTTTACAACTACTGGAGCACCCGCAAGTGTGCCTGCACTCACAACAAGTCCTGTCACGCTAACCGCATCCGGAGACCTGAACCACGACGGCAAGAACGATCTCGTCACTCGCAACGGCTCAACGCTTACCGTTTCCCTCAATCGTGGCGACGGTACCTACACCCGCACTGGGGACCTTCAGGATGTTCCCGCCTCGCTCACTGCCGCATCCCTCACTATCGCGGACTTGGATGGCGATGGCAACGGGGACATCGTCGTCGCCTTCGATAATGCGATCGCCGACCACGCTCACCCCGCTGCGACGTCTGCCAACGTAATCGCGATCTGGTACGGACGTGGCGACGGTACCTTCGAGCAACCGGTCTTCATCACGCCTTCGCGGAACTTCTATCAGCTCGCCATCGCCGACCTTGACGGTGACACCCGCCCTGACCTTGTACTCAGCGATGGCTATGTCGTCAGCCTTCAGATGAACCGCGGCAATCGCATTTTCAGCCCGGAGGCGCATCTCCTCGGCGGTATGGGGATTAACACGATCTCTGCCGGCGACGTGAATCACGACGGAATTATCGACCTGGTTCTCGCCAATGGCGGGACGGTCTTCTCAAACCTACCCAACGGTGTTTTGGTCCCGAATGTTGAAGTCAGTAACGGCGGCATCACCGTACTGCTTACGCATCTCACCACTCCGCCACCGCCCGCAACGGCTCAACCGGAAACGACAGTGGTCGCGCTCACAAGCTCTCTCAATCCAGCAACTCAAGGCAAGGCCGTTTCGCTGATCGCGACCGTGCAAAGCTCGCGCAATATACCAGCCGGCACAGTGACGTTCTTTGATGGAACGCTAGCTCTTGGCACCATGGCGTTGGATACCACAGGCTCAGCCACCCTCAGGGTCGCGACACTCGCGACAGGCTTGCACAGCATTACAGCCAGCTACGGCGGTGCAACTTCCTCACTTCCATCGACCAGCGCGGCATTGCAGCAGATGATTGTGGCTGCACCAGCGCCGACAGTCACGACCACCACACTCGCCTCAAACGCGAATCCATCCTCCAGTGGACAGACGATTACCTTGACTGCCATCGTTGCCGCAAACGCGGGCAGCATCAAAATTCCAACTGGCTCCGTCACTTTCTTTGACAACGGCGCCGTTCTTGGCTCCGCTCTCCTCGATGGAGCTGGGCTTGCCAGTATCAACATGGCTTTGCTCACACGCGGCAGCCATAGCCTCACCGATATCTATGCAGGTGACGGAACCAGCGCTCCGAGTGCATCTGCGGTGCTCATGCAGGTCGTGAATGTCTATACGACGACCACGCCGTCTGGCTTTACCATCAGCGCCGAGCCGGTCATGGTATCTGCGGGCAAGACCGCGAGCATCGTCGTTAGCGTCTCGCCTGTGCACGGATTCAACCAGGCGGTCGCCCTCACCTGCAGCAACCTGCCCAGCGAGTCGGAGTGTAATTTCGCCTCAGGCATGATTGCCGCTGGCGGCGGTGCGACCAGCCTTCAATTCAGTACCCTTGCCCCGCGCGCCTGCGGTTCATCTACGCCTTATAGTGCGTCACTCGCATTGCCTTTTGGCGGCCCCTTACTTGCCACCCTCGTCTGCTTCTTTCTTCCGCGCCGTCATCGCGTCATCAAGGGATTGCTGACGGCTCTCTGCTGCCTTGCGGGCCTAACCGCGATCACCGGCTGCGCCAGCGCCTGCACCAACCTTGGTACCCGCCCCGGCGTGTACACCATCAACATCACGGGCACGGCCCTGGGCGCCGCCCAGACCACCGTCTCCCAACAAGTTACTGTCACGGTTACTTACTAATCACACCGCGACGGAAAAGAGGCAGCCTCAATGGCTGCCTCTTCTTTTTGCCTTGCTGTCCAGCACGCTATGCGTAGATGCCGCGCTGCTTCGTCGTATACGCCACGCGATCGATCGCCAGCATGTATGCCGCGATGCGATTGTCCACGTCATGCGAGGTGGCATACGCAATCACGTCGTTGAAGCTGTCCGTCATGATCTGATCCAGCCGCTGGTTCACCTCGGCTTCCGTCCAGAAGTAGCCCATGCGGTCCTGCACCCATTCAAAGTAGCTGGTAGTTACACCACCTGCGTTCGCGAGGATGTCGGGAATCACGAAGACCTTCTTGTCGGCGAGAATCTCGTCCGCCACAGTCGTCGTGGGTCCATTGGCTCCTTCGCACAGAATGCGGCAGCGCAGCTTCTCCGCGTTCTGGCTGGTGATGACGTTTTCCGTCGCTGCCGGAATCAGGATCTCGCAGGGATATGTCAGCAACTCGTTCTTGTCCGCTGCCTCCGCTCCGCTGAAACCGTTGATGCTGCCCATCTTGCGCCGGTGGTCGATCAATGCCGGGATATCGATGCCATTCTTGTTGAACAGGCCGCCATCGAACTCCGCAATCCCGATGATGGTGTAGCCCT
>Ga0123336_10004038_pt1 | contig 12087 bp, 10 predicted proteins | sample SSSSmetaG_FD_96466 | JGI IMG/M metagenome (GOLD analysis project Ga0123336, IMG submission 96466) | Glacier valley bacterial and archeal communities from Borup Fiord, Nunavut, Canada, to study Microbial Dark Matter (Phase II) - ​SSSS metaG | ecosystem: Environmental > Aquatic > Freshwater > Ice... | reverse complement strand
TTTTTAGGCTTCTTTTTTAACAGGGTCTGAAGGGCGTCATAGCGATCGCCCGCCAGCGCTAAAATTCCTCCTTTGTCATACGTAGATGGATTGTTTTATTTTTCAACTAATTTACAATATCGCATCAAGTTGAATTGTACACATTCCGTTTCAATGTTAATTTTGTGTTTCGATAAGATTACCTTGTCTCTCTTTTAAAAACATCATTTATTATTAATAATGCAAACATCCTTCGTGTTTCGTGTCTGATTTTCTTTAAATAATATTCCCATAACTCATCAACAACCCAATCTCCCTAGTGGCTAATGCTTTATTACCTTTTAATTTCGACATGCACATTCAAAATTTTCAATGAACGTCTCTGATATACTCCCCCTCACAACGCATCTCGGTCAATTCGTTTCTGATCATAAAAAAGAATTTATGGAACGTGTGCTTGCTCATCGTACACGCCACATTACGATCGTAATGGAGGACATCTATCAATCACACAATGCGAGCGCTGTGATGCGCACATGCGAATGTCTTGGCGTTCAGGACATACACATGATCGAATCATCTGCTGAATGGGGGACAAACAAGAAAGTACTAAAAGGTTCGGATAAATGGCTTAACATTATCCGCTATCGCAAGAAAAATTATAACAACGCAGATGATTGTTTTGCTCACCTTCGAACAAACGGATATACGATTGCTGTGACCGATCCCTCTCCAGATGGGTTATCTATTGATGCTTTGTTATTGGATCGGCCTCTCGCCATTGTGATGGGTAATGAGAAGGATGGAACATCGCCTTACGCTATAAGCCACTCAGATGTTAAAGTCCATATTCCCATGGTGGGTTTCACAGAAAGCATGAATATCTCAGTCAGCGCAGCCATTTGTATGAATTCAATCCTCACTCGCCTGCGATCTTCCAACATACCCTGGCAACTTTCTGAAGATGAGAAAACGCTACTTCGTTTGCAATGGTATAAGAACGCAGTAAACAGATCTGAGCTGATAGAACGTGAATTTTTGCGTTCAATTCAGTAATTTTGCAGTGCTTTAATTAAAACGAATGTCATTCTGGAGAAAGGTGTTGAGGATCAGCGTTTATGCATTCATCTTACTTTCAGCGCTTCTGCTGATTGGAAACCTGTGGGTAATTGAAAGCACAGAGCAACGTGTCTTCTCAGCCTATAAAGATTTACCAGTCAATAAAGTGGGACTCGTACTCGGCACCAGCAGCAGGTTATCCAACGGATCTCCAAATCCATTCTTTGATAATCGAATGAAAACTGCAGCTGAATTATATAAGCTTGGAAAGATAAGTCACATCATTGTAAGCGGTGATAATCGTACGATGTATTATAATGAGCCCATTGAAATGCAAAAAGCGTTGATCAAATTAGGTGTTCCCGAATCGGTTATCACTCTTGATTACGCTGGTCTGCGTACACTTGATTCTGTCATTCGAAGCAAAGAAATTTTTGGACAGGATCACATTACAATAATCACCCAACCATTTCATTCGTACCGCGCTCTTTTTATCAGCCATTATTTTGATATTGATGCCGTTGCTCTTGTTGTAAGGGAGCCGGCACAAGCACCAACGGTGAAAGTGTATGTGCGCGAATACTTTGCCCGGGCAAAAGCAATTCTTGACCTATATATACTCAAGACTACTCCTAGGCATTTGGGTGAGAAGGAGCCAATAGTTATCTGACCTTCATCGTGCTTCTTTTCATTACCTTTATAATTATTTTTTTTGTGAAGCCATTGTTCACACGTATCAGATCGCTAATCTATCTTATCTTTATTGTTTTATTTCCCGGATTTCTTTGGGCGCAGGAAACAATTATCCAGGGAAAAATAATAGATGCAAATTCTGGAGACGCCATTCCATTTGCCAATGTTATATTTCAAGGAACATCCATCGGAGCCACAACTGATTTTGATGGAAATTTTAAGTTAAGAACGAATACTCCCACTGACTCGATCAAAGCAACCTACATCGGATATAAGGCACGGGTAAAAATCATACGAAAAGGAAGTACACAAACCATCAATTTCCAATTACAAGAGGAATCCACAAGTCTTCAGGAGGTCGTTGTGCACGCGGGAGAAAATCCGGCATGGGAAATAATGCGACAGATCATTAACAATAAATCGAAAAACGATAAGCGGAAATTAAAAGCATACGAATATGACACGTATACAAAAATTGAAGTTGATGTAGATAATATCTCTGATAAGCTTCGTGAAAGCGTAGTGATGAGGAAAATAGCGCAAGTGCTCGATAGCGCGGACCGTATTGCTGGTGAAGATGGTAAGCCAATCCTTCCGTTATTTATTACTGAGAGTATTTCAAAATTATATTACCGTGATAATCCCTCGTTGAAAACGGAGCATATCCTTAAAACCAAGATCAATGGAATAGGAGTAGAGGATGGAGGAATTGTAACGCAGTTGATAGGTTCTTCTTTTCAGGAATATAATTTCTATCAAAACTGGTTGAATATCTTCTCTAAAGATTTCACATCGCCGATTGCGGATGGTTGGAGAATCTATTACGATTATGATCTTACCGATAGCGCTTATATCGGAAATGATTTTTGCTACCGGCTCGATTTCAATCCTAAAAGTAAGCAGGATCTTGCCTTTGCAGGAACTATGTGGATCACTAAGAAAGAGTTTGCCATTCGGCAGATTGATGCAACGGTTGGTAAGGAAGCGAATTTGAATTTTGTTGAGAAGATTAAAATTCAACAGGAATTGGCACTCACCAGTGCAGGACCATGGCTTCCAATTAAAAATCGTTTGCTTATCAATATGGGGCAAATGTCAAAGAGTGCAGCGGGTATGCTTGCCAAGTTTTATACAAGCAACAAGAACTTTGTTATTGATAAACCTCACGAAAATAAGTTCTACTCACAACCAATCGAAGTAGCGGAAGATGCGAGAATGTTTGAACAAGAGAAATATTGGGATACTCTTCGGCACGAGCCGCTTAGTCAAACTGAAAAGAACGTTTATCGGATGATTGATACACTGAAGAATATTCCTGTCATTAAAACGTACACGGATATTTTTAAAATAATCATTGATGGATACTATGATCGCGGAAAAATATCGTATGGTCCATATCTTGGAGTAATCGCTTACAACAACATCGAAGGGATGCATATTCAGGGTGGTTTCCGTACAAATGAAAAGTTCAGCAAGCAGTGGGTATTTGGCGGACAACTGGGTTTTGGATTTTACGATCAACGATTGAAGTACTCTGCCTTTGTTCAAAACATCCTATCGCGAAAGCATTGGACAACACTGACCTTTCGGATACGAAGTGATATTGCCAGAATAGGAGTTGACGATGAAAATCTTGCGGATAACCCATTGTTCCTGGCTGCTTCGAAATGGGGATTTTTTAGAAGAGGTTATTACTTCGATGAATCAAGAGTAAGCTTTTCAAGAGAATTGTTCAAAGGATTTAGCCAACGGGTATCATTTCGCACGTGGACTTTCAATCCGACCTATAACTTTGGCTATTACAAAGATATCAACGACGTCTCCTCGCCGGTGCTCAATAGTTTTACGACCGCTGAAGTCTCATTGGAGACACGTTTTGCGCGCGATGAATTTTTCATACAAAATGGAAATGAGCGCGTGAGCATGGGTGCGATACGGTGGCCCGTTATGACACTTCGTTACACCCATGGAATTAAAGGCGCCTTCGCCAGTGATTTTGAATATGATAAAGTTCGGTTGAGTCTTACCAAACGAATAAAACTCGGACCTATCGGATATGGAAAAGTGACTGCTACAGGAGAATATGTCTTCAATACGTTGCCATATCCTTTGCTGGCATTGCATTTAGGGAATCAATCGCCGGTTTACGCTGCCGTAACCTATAACCTGATGAACTTCGGTGAGTTTATAAGTGATCACTATGTTTCGGTTCAGTATCGTCAGTACTTCGAAGGCTTTTTATTGAACAGAATTCCTGCGATCAATAAATTAAAATGGAGATTGCTTGGCACCGGCAATGTGATCATCGGGGGGATGCGTGAATCAAATCAAAAGCTTATTGCCGTAAGCACTAGTAATGGTCAGCCAACATTGACAGCAGGACATCTTTCAAATACACCTTACGTTGAGCTCGGTTATGGCGTAGAAAATATTTTCAAATTTCTTCGTGTAGATTTTATTCATCGATTGACATATCTGGATAATCCGGGCGCGAGACCGTTTGGGGTGTTCTTCACAGCGCAGTTCCAGTTGTAGGATTTGAAAATTGAAAATGGAAATTTGAAGCCGAATCTCAAATTTCCATTTTCACTTCTCTATTTCACAATTAGAATGATTCGGAAAGAACTATGTAGTAATTAAGGCCATCTCCTCCTTTAGCCAAATCAAACCTCAGATTCAAATTCTCTTTTGGAAGAACGGCAAACCGGATCCCGCCACCACCGGCATATTTGAACTGCGAAAAGCTTATATCAGAGACATCGTGAGCTACCTGACCCATACTTCCGAATGCAACGCCAGAAAATCGCTTATAGATCGGGAAGCGATATTCGGCCTGACCGCCAATAAATTTCTGGTCGCGATATCGACCACCATAATAACCTCTCATAATTGAATTACCGCCAAGCACTGCAAGATTCCGATACGGTACATCTCCAAACGTAAATACGCCAAGTCCCTGAACAGCAAGTACCTGTTTGTATTTCAAAGCGAAGAATTTTCTAAAGTCCACATCAAATCCCCGGAAATTATAATCACTGCCGATACGATTATTAAAATCAGAAAACTTAATTCTCAAAAGAGAACCCTTGTTGGGAGTGTAGGCGTGATTTCTGGAGTCATGCGTAATGAATAGGCTATATCCAAGAACGTGATAACTATCCCTTTGATAAATTCCAACTACCTCCTGTTTTGCGAAATTTCCAAGTGAATCATATTCAATATCAAATACATCCTGGTAGTCAACTCCAACTCCAAGGAAAAAGTTGTTCTTTATCTTGCGATTGATCTGTGGATTAATGTAAAACTGCGTGAACGTATAACTTTCTTTCGCTGATTCTTTGGTGTTATTTCCAATCCCCCAAAATTTATCCGGGAATTTCGAAAAGGAATTTTCAAACCGGATGATGTACTTCTCTTTTGGCAGGAAAATATTTGCACCTACGGCGATCAGGATTTGCTTATTGAGTGTGTATAGAAATCCTGAAGGCATTGTTGACGTGCGCAATTTTGGATCTTTCTTCGAAGTTTTGAATATATATGCGTTGGCTACGCCAAACACCCAATTTGTTTCTGTCGATAGCGCAATAAGCGGAAAAATTAAAAGCTTGTTTTTATAAACCGCTTCTTCTGCCCGCGTCGTATCTATGGGTTGAGGGAAAGACCCTATTTCGCGGTTTTTGTTTTGTGCATAAGCGAATATTGACCCGAAAATATAAAGTGGAAACACTAGACTCCAACGAATAATTGAACGCACTAACCTATTTTTTAACGTTGACACCTTTTCAGTTAAGATTAATTGTTATTTTCACGCCGATAATTTTGCAAAATAAAGTTTTAAAGAGTTCATAGTTGGCGCTATTTACTAATTTCTTGAAGTTTCTTTTATTTCTGGCTCTGTTTCCACTGATATGTTCAGCACAGGAAATTATTGTTAAGGGAAAAGTAACGGACGCTGCATCGGGCGATCCTATTCCGTTCGTGAATGTGATTTTCAAAGGGCTTGACACAGGAGCTACAACTGATTTCGATGGAAACTTTTCACTAAAAACCGCTAAATCCGCTGATTCCATTATCGTAAGTTATATCGGTTATAAGACCAAAATCAGGCCAGTAAAAAAAGGTGTTCAGGTTATTAATATTCAGCTTGAAGAGGAAACAACCCGCCTGCAAGAGGTAACGATCAACTCGGGTGAAAATCCTGCATGGGAAATTCTTCGTGGTGTCATACGCAACAAGGACATTAACGACAAGCGAAAGCTCGATGCTTTTGAATACGATTCCTATACTAAAATGGAGGTTGATGTTGATAACATATCCGACAAGCTGCGGAACAAAAAAGTAATGAAGAAAATCGCACAGGTCCTTGATAGCATGGATCGAGTGGTAGGAGATGATGGAAAGCCTTTGCTTCCACTTTTTATTACTGAAAGTGTTTCGAAATTCTACTACAGAAGTAATCCCCAGATCAAATCTGAAACAATTCTCAAAACAAAGATCAGTGGTGTCGGTCTTGATGATGGTTCTGTTGTGACTCAGCTCGTTGGTTCAACGTTCCAGGAGTATAATTTTTATCTCAACTGGATCACCATCATTAATAAGAACTTTGTTTCTCCTCTTGCAGATGGATGGAGAGCGTTTTATGATTATGATCTTATTGACAGTCTTACTGTGGGCGGAAACTATTGTTATCGAATAGATTTTTATCCAAAGAACCCGCTTGAGCTTGCTTTTAGTGGATCAATGTGGATAACGAAAAAGAACTTTGCACTAAAGCAGATTGACGCTACAATAGGAAAAGAATCAAATGTAAACTTTATCGATAAGATCAGAATCCAACAGGAACTGGGAATAACCGAGACCGGACATTGGCTTCCCATCAAGAATCGTGTATTGGTAGATATCGGAGAAATCGGAAAGAACGCGGCAGGCTTGCTTGCAAAATTCTATACAAGCAACAAGAATTTTGTAGTGAACAAGCCTCATAATGCATTATTTTACGACAAGCCGATAAGTGTCGCTGATGATGCGCAAAAAAAAGAATCGGATGTTTATTGGGATTCGCTTCGGCACGAACCACTAAGTGCTGCTGAGAAAAGTGTATACCGAATGATTGATACAATCAAAAATATTCCCATGGTTAAAACATACACGGAAATATTCAAGGCTGTAGTGGATGGTTATTATGACCTGGGTGAAGTCGAAGTGGGGCCTTACGTAAGAGCATTCGCCTACAATACAGTCGAAGGACTGCGAATATCCGGAGGATTTAAAACAAATACTCATTTCAGCAGAAAGGTACAATACAGTGGATATGCCGCGTACGGTTTCGGCGATACAAAAATTAAAGGCGGGGCATCCGCATTGCTGATACTTTCAAGAAATCATTGGACAACGGCAACGTTCCGGGCCAGGCATGATATTATACGGCTTGGTGTTGACGAAGATGCGCTTGCATCCAATCCTTTGTTCCTCGCAGCATCGCGGTGGGGACAATTTAAACGCGCTTACTATTTCAACGAATTGTATGCTTCGATTCAACGTGAATTCATAAGAGGTTTTTCAGGTAAAGCTGCTGCGAGATTTTATGACTTTGACCCCACGTACCCATTTGGGTTTCACACAAGGGGTGATAATCCTAACGATGTTGTTTATCGGCAATTCGCAGCAACAGAATTTCAACTTGAAGCACGTTATGAAAGAGATGAAACATATCTTCAAAATGGGAATGAAAGGATCAGCCTTGGATTGAAAAAATGGCCTGCGATCACTGCAAGATTTAGTCGCGGGATCAATGGAATTCTAGGAAGTGATTATAACTATGAAAAGCTTCGTGTTTCCCTTGATAAGCGTGTGCGAATGGGATTCCTTGGTGTAGGGTTATTCAATGTAACGTATGACTACGTGTGGGGAAGATTACCTTATCCATTGCTGAATGTGCATTTAGGAAACCAGTCACCAATCTATTCCCCATTCACCTATAATCTTATGAACTTTGGAGAGTTTGTGAGTGATGAATCAATAACACTTCGTTATAGACAATTCTTTGAAGGACTTCTTGTCAATAGAATACCGCTCATTCAAAAATTAAAATGGAGATTGGTTGGCACCGCCAATGTTATTTATGGCGGGCTTTCAGCAGGAAACCAAAGAAGAATTGCACGGTACACTCCGCCGGGAGGTCTTGCACTCAGAACAAATCATTTTGATACAGGCAAGCCTTATGTTGAGCTTGGCTATGGTGTTGAAAATATCTTTAAGTTTTTTCGTATCGATTTCATTCACAGACTTAGCTATCTCGATCCGATACCGGATGCCGATGTGCCACGTAAATTCGGTGTGTTGATTACTGCTCAGTTCAAGCTGTAGGCGCTATTGACGCAGAACTCATAACAACGAAGTCGTTTTTAAAGTGAACTCCTCACGGATGTTATGCCCCAACCCTGAAAAGTTGCATATTTGTAATATCAAAATTGTGTCTTAATGAGTGATATAAAGATTACCCTGCCTGATGGTTCTTCCAAGAATTTTCCACAGGGTGTTACAGGTATGGAGATTGCCAAAAGTATTGCTGAAGGATTGGCGAGAAATGCCCTTTCTATCGAAGTCAATGGAGAAATATGGGATCTTTCCCGTCCCATAATAAAGGATTCTTCTATTAAAATCTTTACCTGGAACGATAAAGGAGGGAAGTATGCCTTCTGGCATTCTTCAGCTCACGTGTTTGCCGAGGCATTGGAAGAATTATATCCAGGAGTGAAGTTTGGGATTGGCCCGGCAATTGAAAATGGATTTTATTATGATGTGGATTTAGGGGATCGCACGTTCGGTGATGATGATCTAAAGAAAGTAGAGACAAGGATGTTAGAACTAACCAGAAAAAACGAAGTCTTTGTAAGAAGGGACGTACCCAAAGCGGAAGCGATTGATTACTTCACTAAGAAAAATGATCCGTATAAGCTAGAACTCCTGCAATCGCTTCACGATGGTTCTATTACTTTTTATACTCAGGGTAATTTTACTGACTTGTGCCGTGGACCACATATTCCAAATACGGGCCCTATCAAAGCGATAAAACTTCTTACTGTAGCAGGTGCTTACTGGAGAGGTGATGAAAAAAATAAGATGCTCACTCGCGTTTATGGGATCACATTTCCAAAAGCCAAGGAGTTAGAGGAATATCTGCACATGTTGGAAGAAGCCAGGAAGCGTGATCATCGCAAGCTTGGTAAAGAGCTTGAGCTTTTTGCTTTCTCTGAAAAAGTTGGAATGGGTTTACCATTATGGTTGCCGAAAGGAACTGTATTGCGTGAACGTCTTGAACAGTTCATGCGTAAGGCCCAGATCAGGGCTGGTTATGATCCTGTTGTGACACCACATATTGGAAGTAAACAATTATATATTACTTCTGGTCATTACGAGAAGTATGGCAAAGATTCATTTCAGCCGATCAAGACACCCGATGAAGGAGAGGAGTTCTTGCTGAAGCCAATGAACTGCCCGCACCACTGTGAGATCTATAAAGTAAAACCCAGGTCATACAAAGATCTGCCGATCCGCTTTGCTGAGTTTGGTACGGTGTATCGTTACGAGCAAAGTGGAGAGCTTCATGGATTAACACGTGTAAGAGGGTTTACTCAGGATGATGCGCATATTTTCTGCACACCAGGACAGGTGAAGGGAGAATTTGTCAAAGTAATTGAACTTGTACTATACGTTTTTAAATCTCTTGGATTTGATAATTATACAGCTCAGGTTTCCTTGCCTGATCCAGAAAATAAAGCGAAATATATCGGTGAAGATGAACAGTGGGAGATAGCCGGTCGTCAGATCCAGGAGGCAGCGGATGAATGTGGCTTGACAACGGTGGCAGTAAAAGGTGAGGCAGCTTTCTACGGACCAAAGCTTGACTTTATGGTAAAAGATGCGCTCGGTCGTAGCTGGCAGTTGGGCACAATCCAGGTTGATTACCAATTGCCTCAGCGCTTTGAGCTTGAATACATTGGTTCAGATAATCAGAAGCATACGCCCGTTATGATCCACCGTGCCCCATTTGGTTCGATGGAGCGTTTCATTGCAGTATTGATCGAGCATTGTGCAGGTAACTTCCCAATTTGGCTTTCGCCGGAACAAGTAGCGGTTCTGCCAATTTCAGAACGTTTTAATGAGTATGCCGAAAAAGTGATCCGTGAGCTTAAGAACCAGGATATCCGGGGCTTCCTGGATGACCGGGATGAGAAAATAGGTCGCAAAATAAGGGATGCTGAAGTTAAGAAGGTACCCTATATGCTCATCGTTGGAGAAAAAGAGGCAACTGAAGGCATGGTAGCAGTGAGAAGGCATGGTGAAGGTGACAAGGGCTCAGTATCTTTAAATGACTTTGTTAAGCAATTTCTGACTGAATTTTCGATGCCTTCCCAGGCGTAAATCTTTAATATTTCAATGAATTCTGCATGGAAAAATTGAAATATTATGGTCATATTTGCGGCCTGTTTGCAAAAACTGATTATTTAGACATTAAACACATAAACCCAAAGAGTGGCATTTACACCTGGAAGTAATAGTAGCAGCGGCAGTAGCGCTAATCGTCCGCGTCCTTACACAAGAGGGGGATTTCGTCCGAGAGTAGTTGAAGAACCTTATCGTGTGAATGAACGAATTACGTCACCACAGGTAAGAGTCGTGGGAGAAAACATCAAGGTGGATGTATACCCTATTCAGGTAGCTATCAAATTGGCTCAGGATCAAGGTCTGGATCTGGTGGAGATTTCTCCAAATGCAGATCCTCCGGTGTGCAAAGTGATCGACTATTCCAAGTTTAAGTACGAACAGAAGAAGAAGCAGAAGGAAATTAAATCGAATGCTCAAAAGACAGTAGTGAAAGAGATTCGTTTTGGACCTAATACAGATGAACATGATTTCAATTTTAAAGTGAAACATGCCATCGGATTTTTAAAGGACGGCGCTAAAGTTAAATCGTACGTACACTTTGCCGGACGATCAATTGTTTATAAAGAAAGAGGAGAGATATTATTGTTGAAGTTTGCTCAGTCGTTGGAAGAAGTAGGCAAGGTAGAGCAGATGCCAAAGCTCGAAGGTAAAAGGATGTACATGATGGTAGCTCCTAAGCCCGGTGGCAGCACCAAGAAGTAGTTAATAATAGTTAGAATAGATAGATCATGCCTAAATTAAAGACGAAGTCAGGAGCAAAGAAACGCTTTAAAGTAACAGGAAGCGGTAAAATAAAGCGCAAGCATGCTTTTAAACGACATATCCTGACTAAAAAAGGAACAAAGCAGAAGAGAAGGTTGAGCCACAGTACAGTTGTCAATAAAGCCGACACTAAGAATGTGAAAGCAATGCTTCCTTATTCTTTGTAACCCTGAAGTAAGTAACCCCGAAGTAGTAACACTTCAGGGAATCTATCCCGAAAGGTTCGGGAAGGTTAAAATGTTTAACCCGGTTCAGGCCTAAAGATTCTTCAGTAATGAAGGGCGCCGACAACCAAAAACTTTAACAATAATGCCACGTTCAGTCAATCATGTCGCATCCCGTGCAAAACGCAAAAGGGTGCTAAAACTTGCCAAAGGATTCTTTGGAAGAAAGAAAAATGTTTGGACCGTCGCTAAGAATGCGGTCGAAAAAGGTCTGGTATATGCATACCGTGATCGTAAAGCAAAGAAGCGCGACTTCCGCGCACTTTGGATTCAACGTATCAATGCGGGAGCAAGATTACATGGAATGTCGTACTCCGTGTTGATGGGAAAATTGAAGAAGGCAGGTATCGAATTGAATCGTAAGGTTCTGGCGGACCTGGCGATGAATCACCCGGAAGCTTTTACTGATGTAGTGAATAAAGTTAAGTAAATGAGAAGGGGCTTCGGCCCTTTTTTTATGTAGTGAACGATTTAACATAGAACCCAGAACATAGAACCAGAATCCAGAACATAGAACCCAAGCCCTAAAATGAAACGCTCTCAAAAGATATTCATCACTATCATGCTCGTATTCTTTACAGCGCTTGTGTTTCTGGCGATTGATATTAGTCGTAAGACAACCTTCCCCGGCAAGAAAAAACCCTCTGTGAGTCAGGATAGCATATCCAGCAAAATCAATTTGTCGCCAAAATCGACTTCTCAGCAGCCTTAACTTTTAATCAATCGGAATTGGATTTCTGTTCTTTGATCGTCCGCATACATTGCCAACAGATTAAAGCCAACTATAGACAAGAATTTCCCCTGGGGTCAAGGACCCTGGGGGATTTTCGATTTTAGGCTATCCTAATTCGTGCGGACTGCAACTTTCGAGTTCTCTACTCAGAGTTCAATGTTCAAAATTTTAATTTCGAACATCGAATAA
>Ga0123336_10004037_pt1 | contig 12089 bp, 11 predicted proteins | sample SSSSmetaG_FD_96466 | JGI IMG/M metagenome (GOLD analysis project Ga0123336, IMG submission 96466) | Glacier valley bacterial and archeal communities from Borup Fiord, Nunavut, Canada, to study Microbial Dark Matter (Phase II) - ​SSSS metaG | ecosystem: Environmental > Aquatic > Freshwater > Ice... | reverse complement strand
GAGGTGCTGGCGTTCTTGGTCGACGATCGCGGCGAGAAGATTCCGGCGGATCTGCTGGCGCGGATGCAGCGGGCGCAGCGGTTCAATCAAGGCTTTGCGACGGCGGAGACGCAGGCCAGCGCCATCGTCGACATGCGACTGCATCTGGCGTCGGGTCCCATAGACCCGCGCGCGTTCGAGAAGACGATCGCTGCCGAGCTGGGGATGCCGGCGGAGATGGTGATGCGGCATCGCATTCCGGCCTTCGGGCATGTCTTTTCTGGGGATGGATATGCGGCAGGTTATTACAGCTATATCTGGGCCGAAGTGCTCGATTTCGACGCATATGAGGCGTTTGTCGAAGCCGGTAGTCCGTATGATCCAGCGACGGCGCAGCGTTTTTGTGAACGGATCTTGAGTGTGGGAAATACGGTCGATCCGGGCGAGGCATTTCGGCAGTTTCGTGGCCGGGATCCCGACGCGGGTGCGTTGTTGCGCGCCAAGGGTTTCGCCTGAGTGTGATTGACGCGCCTGGCTTCGCCGCCTAGCGTCGGCCGTATGAAAATGACGCTGGTGGTGTCGTTGATGATGGGTGGCTTGGCGTATGCGGACAAGGTCGAGGTCGCGCCGCGCGAGATTTCGGTGACTGGCGAGGCGGAGATCAAGGTCGTTCCCGATCAGGTGATCTTGACGATTGCCGTCGAGACTCTGGACAAAGACCTGCTGACCGCCAAGCAGCAGAACGACGAACGCGTCAAGAAGGTGCTGGCGGTGACGGCGCAGTTCAAGATCGAGCCGAAGCATGTCCAGACCGATCAGGTGACCATCGAGCCCCGCACGCGGACGTACGACCAGAAGGAAGAATTTCTCGGCTTTGCCGTTCGCAAGTCGGTGGTGGTGTGTCTGAAGGATATGGCGCATTTCGAGGCGGTACTGATGGCGTTTTTGAAGGCCAGGACCAATCGCGTCGATGGCGTTCAATTTCAGACCACCGAGTTGCGCAAACATCGGGACAAGGCGCGTCTGCTGGCCATTCGCGCGGCGCGGGACAAGGCGACGGCGCTGGCCAGCGAGCTTGGGCAGAAGCTGGGTCGGCCGCGGTCCATCGTCGAGAATGGTACGGGTGGGATCCGGCGTGGCGGCTATCAACAGAACATGATGAACGACTCGGCCTCGATGCCTGGGGATGCCAGCGGCGCCGAGACTGGGTTTGCGCCGGGGCAGATCAGTGTGTCGGCGAGTGTGTCGGTGCGGTTCGATCTGGCGGACTGAGGGCGATTATGGGCAGGCCGTCAGAGACGTGATCCAGTCGTTGATTAGGTTTACGCTGGCGGTGTCGACGATGCTGACGGCTAGTGGGGGCATGCGGCGGGTGTCGGTGGCGGCGAGGCGTAGGGACACGATCGACTGGGCTGGGTTGCCGGGTTTGATGATCTGCGCGGTGGCGATGGCGAAGTTGTCGGCGCTGGGTGTGGCTCCGCAGCCGGTGAGGGCGCCGAACGCTGTCTGGTAGCGCAGATCGATGGCTGCGGGGCTTGGGCCGCCTGGGCGATGGCACATGGAACAGTTGGCATGGAGATGGGCCCGGGCGCGGTCTTGCAGCGGCGCGGTTGACGTCGGTGGTGGATAGGCGATCGTGTCCGGCGGCTGCTTGGTGAGGGTCAGCACGTCGATATGGTGCAGCGTCGCTAGCTGGTTGGCTGGACCGCTTGGATAGGCGTAGTCGCCGTTGAGCTGGCCGAGCTCGGGGCCGAGCGAAAATCCGGCCGCCTCGGTGTGGCAGCGGAGGCAGTCGGAGCGGCTCGGGTAGGTCCAGGTGGCGGTGCCGACCGCTTTGGTTTTGGTGTCGGCCAGGAGCTGAGCGTCGGAGCCGTCGTCCCGCCACTCGTAGGTGTAGCCGGCCCAGACGCCGTCGTCGTGGTGGACCATGAGGCGCGTTTCGATGCGTTTGCCGTCGAGACGGAATTCTTTGAGGAGCACGGTGCCGGTGGGAAAGTCGAAGTCGCCGTCGGCGTTGACGGTGATGGTTTTGCCATCGGGGAGCGCCATCCAGCGGCTTTTTTCGGCGCCGTCGGACCACAGTGGCGCATTGACGCCGTAGGGGATGAGGCCGGTGGCGGGCGCGCTGGCGTCGAAGCAGCCGGTGAGTGAAAGCAGCGAAGGCACTGCGCCGTCAGAGCTGCCGCCGGTCGCCGCGACGAGCTTGCGGATGCTGCCGTCATTGTAGAGCGCGAGATAGAGCTCGCCGTCGGCGTCTTCGGAAAACGTGGAGATGTTGCCGACATTGGACAAGAGGCGCTCGGGGGTTTGTTTGCTGCCGTCAGCGGGGAAGCTCCACATGTTCCCGCTCTCGAAGTCGCCGTAGATGTAACGGCCGACGAGGGCCGGGATGGCCGAGCCGCGATAGACGTAGCCGCCGGTGATGGCGGTGGACTCGGAGTGGGGATGCTCGGCGAGCGGGTCGACGAACTCGGCGTTGTTGCATTCGGCGCCCATGCGGTAACAGTGGGTGCCTTCGCGGCCCGGCCAGCCGTAGTTGCGGCCTAGCTCGACGACGTCGATTTCTTCCCAGGCGTTCTGGCCGACGTCGCCGACCCACAACTTTTGGTCGAGGCGGTCGAAGCTCCAGCGCCAGGGATTGCGGAGGCCGTAGGCGAAGACCTCGGGCGCGCCGCCGCTCGTCGCGAACGGGTTGGTCGGTGGGATGGCGTATTCTTTGCCGGCGCTTTTTTTCGAGACGTCGATACGGAGCATCTTGCCGAACAAGAGGTCCTTGTTCTGCGCGCGGTTTTGCGGATCGCCGCCCGAGCCGCCGTCGCCGAGGCCGAAGTAGAGAAAGCCGTCGGGGCCGAACAGGACGTTGCCGCCGTTGTGGTTGGAGTACGGCTGATCGAGACGGATGAGGATGCGCTCGGTGGTCTTGTCAAAGGTGGCGCCGCCGTCGCTGCTGCCGAATTCGGCGATGTGGGTCTGCAGCGGACTGGGGTTGGTGCCGGGCGCGGTGTAGTTGACGTAGATCTTGTGCGACGTCGCAAAATCGGGCGCGGTGGCGAGGCCGAGCAGGCCTGCTTCGCCGCCAGACGAGACGCGGTCGGAGATGTCGAGAACCTTCTGGCGCGTCGAGCTGCCGTCGGCGCCGATCGAATAGACCGAGCCGCCTTGCTCGGTGATATAAAAATGAGTCTTGTCGCCTGGCGGCTGGGTGATGACCACCGGCGCACTGAACGTAACGGCCGGCCACATGTTTTGCAGCGTGATCGCGTTCGTCGACGGGCGGGCGAAGGCTTTACAGGTTGCGTTGACCGGGCGCGTCTGCACGCCAAACGGGCCCGACACGTTCAAGCGACCGTCGCAAGCGGCCAAGACAGCCAGGCCGAGCCAGATCATGGACAGTCGCATGGTGGGTCTCCGACCAGAGGCCGATCTTATCCCGCTTTGTGTTTCTGTCCCAATCGGCGATACACTTGGGCCATGTTCGCCGTCGCTGTTGCCAGTGTACTCTTGTATGCCGCGTTCACCGGCATCACCGGCGTGCGCGTGCTGGCGCTGGCCAACAAGACGCGGCAACTTCCGGAGGGGCTGCTCGGGTGCAGCTATCTCATCGGTGGCATGCTGGGCTGGGCCTTGTTGCTCGTCGGTGGCGCGCTCGTCGTGGCGCGGCCGGACAAGCGACCGCTGGCGGTGCTGCTGCAATCGGCGGGCTTGTTCTGTCTCAATTGCGGCATCCTCACGACGTCGCTGTTTTCGTGGCGCGTGTTCACGCCGCGGAGTGTGCTGGCGGCGGCGTTGTTCTTCACGCAGGCAGCGGTGCTGGTCGCCGATTATGTGCACAACGGCGTGCTCACCGACGCTGCGCTGCCGCCAGCGACGCAGCCGTGGTTCTGGCCGGGGATGCTGGCGCGCAATTTTACCTATGTGTGGCTGAGCTTCATCACCTTTCGTTATTACTTCATGTTGCGAAAGCGTTTGCCGCTCGGTCTGGCCGATCCCGTCGCCACCAATCGCGTGCTGTTGTGGGGACTGATCGCGTTCATCACGCTCTTGTACTGCGTATTTGCCAGCGCGTGCAGCGTGCTCGATCTGTGGGACCGCCACGGCGAGGTGCTGTTCTTGATCACCGGCATCATGAACTCCGTCGGTGCGGTGCTTGGCTTGCTGGCCTTCGTGCCGCCGGCGCGCTATCTACGCTGGGTCGAGGCGCGCGCGCCAAAGGTCACCGAGTAACATGGCCGACTCGGCCGTCTTCGAGTGGGCCTGCGCGCAGCTCGAGCGCGATACCACCCTCAACCGCTTGCAAGCCCGCGGCACCATGCGCCTCATCCTTGGTGCGGCCGGCCTCGAGCCCGGCACCCTCAACGCCCGTCAGCTCAAGACCGTCGCCACGCGGCTCTTGCCCAAAGAGCTACGCGCCCGCGGGGTCCAGGACATCGACGCTCTGACGGAAAAACTCACCCAATGCCCGCCGGAGCTCGACGCCAAACCCGGCGCGCCGCAGGAGCCGGAAGACATCTTCAAGCGTCTCGGCCGACCCAAATAGCTACAGCGACTTCAGGTATTGAACCAGATCGCCTTTTTGCTGCGGGCTGAGGCCAAGCGCTTTCTTGCTGTCGTAAGTATCGACCACGATTTCCAGCGTGGCCGCGGAGCCGTTGTGAAAGTACGGTGCGTGTTGCCACAAGCCACGCAGTGGCGCGGTGCGATATTGCCCGGTGGCGCTGCGCGAGGCGTAGCTCGGCGCACCGTTCGGCTCCGGCTCGCTGACGACCTCGCTCGGCGCGTGCAGGCGCTGGTTGGCGTCGGTGAGCAGCGATCCCGAATGGCATGAGGCGCACTTGCCGGCGAACACGTCTTTCCCGCGCGACGCTGCAGCCGCGTCGAAGCTGCCCGCTGGCGGCGTCGGAGCGGCGATGCTGAGCTGATATTCCTGCAGCGCCGGCAGCTTGGCCGAGGTGAGATCGTCGGGCGGATGGGTCACATTGACGTTGGTGCGCGGCTCCATGAACGAGCCGTGACCGCCCATCTGGGTCACGGCCACATAGCGATTCCAATAGGCGAGATTGTCGCCGTCACCGGTCGCTGTGATGCGCTTGATCCCGAGCAGGCCATACGCTGGCGGGATGACCTGTGGGCCATTCTTGCCGTCGAGATTGAAGCGCGGATCGTACTTGCCCGCGCCCCAGGAATTGTAGACCGCTTTGGCGCTGTCGGGCACCATCGGCGAGAGCGCTATGATGGCGCCGGGATTCAGATCGACGTTGGCCCAGCCGTCGAGGCGCTTACCGATGCCTTTGCTGAACGAGTTGTCGACGGTGGAATGGCAGAGCGCGCAGGTGATGCCGACCTTGGTCAACTTGTCCACGCCGCCGACCGTTTCCACCGTCCCCTTGATCCCCACCACCGCGTCGAGCTTGATGAGCGCCAGCGTGGTGGCCGGACTTTTGAGGCTGATGCTGCCGTCTTGGATGCCTTGGACGACAGCCGCTGGCAGCACCTCGGCGTCGACTTTGAGCCCGACGGACAGCGCGGTGGTGGGATCGACGGCGCTTTCGATGACCTCGTTCATGTGGAGCGCGTCGGTCCAAAATGTTTCGTCGCCGAAGGTGTCGGAACGAAAGATGGGTTTGCCCTGGGCGACGAGTGCCGGATCCAACGTAGGCAGCGGCGGCTCCGGTGACTGACACCCGGCGCACAAAAGAAGGCCTGCGAGGAACGGTCGGACGTGTAGGACGTGGCGCATGGGTTGCTCCTCGATCAATCTCTGTTGATCATTGGAGTGACGCCAACGCGATTGGTTACATCGCCGGTGTGCTCAGGGTTTTCGAAGCACCACGAACAAATTCGCGCGTAAATCGCTCAGCCGCTCGCTGGCATTGACCAGGCGCTCATAGGCCATGAAGGCCATGAACAGCAGCCGCGAAGACATGCCGTAGGACGGCTCTTTTTCTACCAAGTGCAGACTCTCGACGGTGAAGCCGGCCAGATGGGCCTGTTTTACGACATCGGCGCGCGTATTCAGTAGATATCGCGTCGGATAGGGGTCGTGCGCCTCTGGGCCGAGATTGCGGAGCCGATTGACCACTGCCTGATGGAACCAATCTGGCGTGAGCAACGAAATCAGCGATACATAATGATATCGATTCGGCGTTCGAAAGATATACGCGCCGCCCGGCTTCAAGACCCGGAAGACCTCGCCGAGATGGCCGTGCGGATCGCCGACATGCTCCAGCACGTAGTTGGAGACGCACGCCGAATAGGTCTCGTTCTCGACGGGAAAGCGGTCGCCATCGAAGACCATCGCCCGTTTCAGGGCGCGGTTGCCGCGAACGTCGGCATCGAGGTCGAGCCCATGGAGCTCGCCGATCGTCGCCAGATAATCCGAGGTCGCGTTGGTGGGGCCGGCGCCGATCTCCAAGATCGGCCCAGCGACGATCGCGGCGCGGCACGAAGCGTGAAATTCCTCGGTGCCATTGCGCCATCCGGAAGCGGGATCGTAAAAGCGCCGCACATATCGCTGCTGCCAGGTCGTCACCGCGACACTCTAGCAATTCGCTTCCTCGACGGCGGCTAGAAACGGAAGGAGGTGGGGCTGGTCCAGGTGACGCGGGGTGGACGGCGTGCACGGGCTTGTTGCCAGGCGACCACGCCGTCTATCGACAAGAAGAGATTTCCGGCGGTGCCGAGGAGTGTCGTGACGGCCACGACGCCAGGTGGTGGCTCCACGTTGGAGGCGCCTACTCCGATGAGGGCCACCGCGCCGACAGCGGCGAGCCCAAAGGCGATCCAGCCGGTCACGCGTAGGCCGAGCATCCCGGCAACGCCAGCCTGGTTTCTCGTCGACGCGGCGCCGGCGGCACTGAGCGGGGTGTCGATGACGAAGATCAACGTGGTGACGATGCCGAGGGGCAGGCCGGGAATTTGTCGGGACCGATAGCTCTCCGCAGCCATGCCCAGCGACAGCGTCAGCGACGAGAAGATGATGCCTTGGACGGCGGCGCCAAGTGCCCAGCCGGGGACATTTTGTGGATCTGGCGTTGGGGACGCTGGGGACTGCACTTCTGCCCAGGGCTGCGGCGGGCGAGGTTCCGCCCAAGCCGGCGGCCGCGGCTGAAAGTCCGGCGGCTGCTGCGTTGGTCGCGAGCTGTCCAGCGCCGTGCTCGTGGCCGGCGGATGCTCGAGCAGCGCGAGCAGCGCACGTGCGTCTTCCACGACATTGGGATCTTCTTTCTGAGACTGCTCGAGGAACCACTGCAGGGCGGCTACGGCCTCGTCGCGGCGGCCGGCCTTTCGGTAGGCCTGGGCCGCGTTGAAGAGCAACAAGGGCTTGCTCGAGATCCGGTAGGCATCGACGAACAGTGGTGCAGCGTCCTCGTAGTTGCCCTCGGCGTAGAGCGCCTTGCCACGTTCATAGGACATGCGGGCGGAGGGTGCTGCCGCCGCGGTGCCAGTTGCGAGCACCGCGGCGACGATCAATGCGACGGGGGCTATGCGCATGGACTTCCTCAGTTGAGGTAGAAGGTGCTGGCGCCGGCGCTGAGGTTGTTGGTGCCGTCCGATTCGCCGACTGCGCCGTCGATGTCGGCGACCACGGCCAGTCGGTAGGTTCCGGCGGGCAAAGACGTCGTCGAGAAGGTGACGCAAAGCGGTCCGAGCCATTGCGTCACACTTCCGGCGGGTGTGCCGGTGGTTGCCACGAGGACGGGTGTCGAATACGAGAACTTGCCCGACGAGACGTTCTGGACTCCGAGTGCCACGCCGTAGGAGCCAGCTGCGGCCGTGCCGTTGTTGGCCACTTTGACCATGTTCCCGTTGCTTTGAGCGGTGCCGTTTGGATGGCGGTTGAGGCAGATCCACATGTTGGCGTCGTAGGTTCCAGGCGCCCAGTAGGCGAGGTTCCAGTCTGACGGTTCAAGGTCCGGTGCAGCGACGCAGCGACGGTCATTCGCCGAAAATCCGATCGACTCGACATAGCCGGTATCGCATACGCAGCTGGATGCCACGGCGCCGGAGTGATTGCGGCTGTTGCAGCAGGCGTCACCGGTGCAGCAGTTGCCGAAGTCGTCGAGCTCCTTGCTGCAGCAGTCATTCGCCGAGCTCGACGACATGGCATCCTTCTTACACGTCGGCGCAATGCCGGCGCAGTCTCCGCACACGCCCCATCGACCGGTGGTGGTGCAGCTCTGTGAGCCAGCCGAGGTATCTGGGCACACACAGTTTCGAATCGTGGAGGCCACACAGTCCGTCTGCGGCGGAGAGGTGCTGCTCGTCGGTGCACCGCAGGCCGCCAGCAAGCCCAACGACAGAATCATCGCGCGCATGACTAGACTCCGTCCCCGAGATCGAGCGTCCGCTCAAAACGATCTCGCTCGTCGTACTTGGTCATGTGCTCTTGGCCGCGACGCAGCCGCTCCTGGATCTTGTCTGCGCCCTTCTCCGACAACGCGGCGTTGCCGGCCTGAAAGTCGACGCGGTATTGCGAGGTGCCGGCCATCCACTGATCGCGCTTGGACCAGTTGGCAGAGGAAGGCTTGATGGCCCGCATGTGAAAGTGCGCGGAGAACGCGCCCATGGTGACGTACACCTCGACGAAGTAGATTTTTCCCGGCGCCAGATTTGCGACCAGCGCGTCGGTGTTTTCCGCCCAGGAGACGAAGGTGTGCTGGCCGGGGGGCAGGGCGACGGCGAAATTGCCACCAGCGACGGCGTCACCGACGAAACGGCCGCCCTCGTCGAGGATGTTGGCCGAAACGGCGAAGGCGTAGTTGGAGGGCCGCACGAAGACGACTAGCGCCTTGTCCGGCGGGGCGGCCATCGGCTGCGGCGACTCGTTCTTCAACATATATCGCGCACTGGCGCCACACCCGACCGTTCCCAACGTTCCGACCACCAGCGCACCAACAACCACTCTTTGCAGCAGGCTCATGTCTCCTCCTCGCGGTCTTCCAACCGCTCGTTCATGAGGGAGACGCCTACGCCAGGATGGTCATGCGCAGATAACCTTGAAAATCTTGGTGACCGTCGAGCGGGGATCCTCATGTACAGTCTTGGGCATGGAATCCACGGGCCAGCCCGCGCTCGACTCGAGCCGATGACGCTCAAACCTTTGGTGCAATCCGTGTGGTCGCAAGACGAGAAAACGGTGCCCTTTCAGCGCTCGGCGTCGTTTGGGTTGTTCGTCGGTGTGAGCCAGTTTGGTGACGGGACGTCGTCGCCGGACGTGCCGAATGCGATTCCCTACGCTGTCGACGACGCCGTGGACCTGGCTTGGTTGTTCTGCGAAGAGCTGGGGCTCATCGACGCCAGCCGAGTGAAATTGATGCTCTCGGGCTCTCCTACCAAAGACGCTTCCAGGCTTCAGCTACAGGGTTTGAAACAAAAAGGGGCGTACGTAGGAATTGCCGAATACATCAAGGTGTTGACGGCGATCAATAATGTTTCCAAGCAGCAGACGACCCAGGTGCCAGGTCTTCTGGTCGTCAGCTTTGCGACGCATGGTCTGTATCTCGACGGGGCCGATGGCGACCGCATTCTTTGCGCAGATTCGTTGCGCAGCGATCCGAAAAATTCGACGCTTTCCGTGCGCGACATCATCTCCAGAATGACCGCAGCTCAAGCCGGGCGTCGCCTCGCGCTCATGGATTGTTGTCGCAATCGTCCGTTTACGAATCTGGTGCGCAGTAGCCAAGAAGAAGAAGCTGAGCAAAAGCAGCGTACAGAGGAGCTTCGCAAAGCGCTGATGGCCACCTCAGGCACTGCGGTGTTGAGCGCCACCAGCATTGGCGGGGTCAGCTTTGATGATCCGGCCGCGCAAAATGGCGTTTTTACGAGCCGACTGATCGCCGGGTTGCGTGGGCAAGCACCAGCGGACGCTAGCGGCTATATCACCATTCGCAGCGTCGCCGAATGGACCGATGCGGCCGTAAAAGACTGGATTCGGAAACATCAGCCGCAGGATTTCGCCAACAGCGGCGGTATCGGCAAAGAATATTCCGGGGCCAATCCAGAAGATATTCCATTGGCACTCAGTGTCGCCAGCGTGCTTACGCTGGCCAAGCAGCGACGGCTGCAGCTGTTGGCCCGTTTCTCCGAGATCTCGGCCAAACAGCTCGGGTCGCTCGGCGGTCATCCGCTCATCCAGATTCTGGCCGGACCGCCCTTGGCGGAGAACGAGTTTGCAGCGGTTGACCAGCTCGACCGACAGGTCCAGCTCCTCGGCAGCAACCCGAGCAACGAGGCAGCAGAGCTCTTTGGCCTTTGGTGGGACAAAACAGGTGAGGCGCTTTTCAGGCGTTCGGTACCTCCGGTGCCCGATTCATGGCTGAAAAAGTACGGGATCTACGTGGCTCTGTGCATGATCTTGATATCGGGAGGCGTCTTACTGAAGATGCTCATTCCAACGTCGACAATCCATGAAGCAGGCCCGGATTTGAAAAAGTCCGAGGCCATCCCAGAGTTGAAAGCGCAACCAATCCAGAGTGTGAATCAGCCGTTGCTGCCTGTGCAACGCACCGTCACGGCCAACTCGAAGCCGGACCAAGCCAGCGTCGAGGTCCGTGGGCCCGGCGAGACCGTCTACAAGTGTGGCTCGACGCAATGCAGTCTCTCGGTACTCGACGGCGGGCCGTACAGCATCGTTGTCAAAAAGAGATATTTCAAGACGTGGAAGCGAACCGTGCCAGACCTCGACGCTCTGGAAAAGGCACTCCACAATGTCACGCTCGAGTACAACTGAGATGGTCCGCTGGATCTCGATCATGGCAGTGGGCCTGGTAATTGGCCGCAACGCATTTGCCGATCCGTACACCGATGCGCGCCGGGCGACCGAGCAGGGCGACCACACGACAGCGATCTCACTCTACGAGCTGGCGTACGCGCGCGCGCCGTCACACAAATCAAGATCGAGCGTGATGGTGCACGCCGTGGACAGTGCGAGCCAGTTACTCTGCTCGCGGGTGAAGGAGCTCTTGTCGGCGACGGCCTACGAGAATGAGCTCGGTTTGATGTTGCGTGCGGCATGCAAGGTCGACACCGTTGGGCCGGCAAAGGCCGGGCAGTGCGCGGACGGGCGGGTGTTGATGGAGGACAAGCTCCATTGTTGTCCAGTCGGCACCTATTTGAGCCCGGACAAGCTCTCGTGCTTGGTGCCCACTGGCACATTGGTGGTCCATTCTGATCTGAGCGGAGTCTTGCTCACCGGCTTGCCCGTCGCCGCTGTCTTCGACGGTGGGCCGCTCGCCGGAAAGGCGTTTCCGGCCAAAGGCTTTTATCTGCCAGAGGGCGACGTTCGGTTTGCGGTGCCGGTCGGCAGCTACGTGCTCAAGGCCAGTTCTATGGGAATGACCTCGATTTCCCGACCGGTCACCATACAGGTGGGCGAGACGCGAGAGGTCTTGGAGTGGCGCCCGCTGTGGCAAGACGGTCCCGACAGCTTCCAGAAATTCAGAGCCGGCAACTACACCATGGGCTCGTACTATCCCGCTAAAGGTGTTGGCTGGCTGATGCTGGGCCTCGGGACGCTCGCCGGCAGTGCTGCGCTGTTTGGCACGTGCGGCAGCAACATCAACCGATCTTGCGATGCCGTCTGGCAACAGGGACTCTCCTACACCGGCGCCACACTCGGGGCGCTGTTCGGCCTCGCCTTCGGCGCCAGTGCTATCGGTATCCTCGTCGAGAAGCGTCCCGCACCGTTCACGTACCCGAGGGACGAGAGGTAGCTTCAGCGGCGACCAGAATCTCTAGATTCGCGCAGGCCCAGGCGCGCGCGCTGGCCGCGGCGAGGTCGGAGTTGGAGCGCGTCTGGGCAGGCGATTTGCCGAGGCAGGCGAAGAGCGCCTCGGTGATGGTGCCGACAGCGCGCGTGAGTGCTTTGGGGACGCCGTCGAGCTTCGGCAAGCAAAGCCAGTCGAATTGCGTGTCGTCCAGCGTGGCGAAGAGCTTGAGGACCTCGCGCGCCTCCAGTGCGCCTTCGGGGACCTCGACCTGAACCGGAAAGATGCGTAGATCTCCCGCGTCGACGAGATCGGCAGCAGCCGTCGACGGATACGCCAGGCTCACGCCCCATTGGGAGTCGAGGTTGAGCACCGTCAGCTTGACTGGCGTCGGGCTGGAGTGGG
>Ga0123336_10004036_pt1 | contig 12090 bp, 15 predicted proteins | sample SSSSmetaG_FD_96466 | JGI IMG/M metagenome (GOLD analysis project Ga0123336, IMG submission 96466) | Glacier valley bacterial and archeal communities from Borup Fiord, Nunavut, Canada, to study Microbial Dark Matter (Phase II) - ​SSSS metaG | ecosystem: Environmental > Aquatic > Freshwater > Ice... | reverse complement strand
TTTTATTATTGTTCCTATTGCAAAACCTAAAGCATACCCTATTTTCCCAGGGAGTTCATTGAAAAATAACATGATGTTAATAATGAGTTGTCCTACTATAGCTGGAAAGTTTGTAAAGAAATTCGCTACAGCATTAAAAGCACCTGGTATATCCACTGTAAAGAAATTTACTAACCACCCCCATACCGCCTGTCCTGCTGCTAAGATTGAGTTCCATATCCCTATAACCGTATTTCTGAACCCTTCATTAGTGTTCCACAGATAGATTATTGCAGCTACTAGTCCAGCTATAACTGCTATGATTATACCTATAGGATTTGCTGACATAGCTACATTCATAGCCCATTGTGCTATTGTTGCCCCTTCATTTGCAAGTTGATAAGCCTTTATTGATTTAACTACTCCCTGTATCATGCTTACTACATTCCAAGTAGCCATTCCTGTACCTATTGCCACTGCTCCTGTTGCTATATTATTTGCATTATCTATAATCCAACTAAGACCATTTACAATAGGAGTAACATCGACATTTTTCAAGGCACCTATCATATCATTAATTCTAGGAGTAATTTCTTTTTCAATTGGTCCCGAAATACTAGTTATTAATCCTCTTTTAAGCCCTTCAAAAGCAGAACCTATGTCATTATATTTAACATCATTTATTCCCTTTAGAGCATCTGTGGTATTGCTTATTTCACCTTTAGTTTCTGTCAGAGCAGAAATTCCTTTTACCCCTAAATCTTCCCACATTGACCCCCAAAGAGCAGTACCAATTTGATTCTGTAACAATGGGTCCTTCATTTCTAAAAGCTTTTTATTTACATCTGTAAAGGCCTTTTGCCCTACTTCTCCACCTTTAGCAAAATTCATTGAAGTAGCATTTACATCTAAACCTAAAGCTTTAAAAGCTTCACCTGTTGATTTACTTCCATCTTTACTTCTTATTCCAAATTCTTTTACAGCATCACCTAGTTTGTCCACGGAAAAGGTTCCACTTGCTGCCCCATTTTGAAACATGTTAAACATTTCCTCAGCAGAAAATCCTTGGGCCTTAAAAGTTGCTGAATATTCATTTATTGTGTCAAGGAGATCTCCATTTTTATCTAATCCCCATTGAGCACCTTGGGCAATAAGGTTAAAAGATTCTTTTCCACTTAACCCAAACTGGTCCATCATCATCTTTGCAGATCTAGTAGATTCAGTTACTTCAAAATCAAAAGTATCTCTTAACATTAAAGCATCTTGGGTTAATTCTTGGAGTTCTTTTCCTGTTTCACCTGTCTGTTGTCCTATCGTTGCCATGGAAGCACCAATATCAGTGAGACTTTCACCAAAATTATTGTTATATATGGAAAGCATGGTTTCTTTCATGCCCTTCATGGCTTCATCCGAGTATCCAGTTTTGGTTTGAATATCATTTAAGGCCTTTGTGGTATCATTTGAAAATGTAAATATGCCCCCAATTGCTGTAACTGCTGCTGCTCCAATTGCTGCTATTCCCGCGGCGGCTCCTTTAGCAATATTACCACCCATATCACTCAATTTTTTCTTTGTTTCATCAGTAGATTGATTCAATTTATCAAGATCTTTTGCAGTATCTATGCTTTCCTTGCCAAAATTATTAAGTGCAGTGGAGGTATTATCTAATTCTTTTAGATTTTTATTTAGAGCTGCAGTTTCCTTATTAATTGTTATCTGTAAATCCTGCGCTGCTTTACTTGTTTCGCCTTTTTCAGCAGCAACTTTTTTATATATTTCTGTAAGATTCGCAACTTTTTGTTTTTGGAGGTCGGTTATCTGGCTCAAAGAATTAATTTTTCCTCTTAATCCTTCTTCACTTTTACCCCAGTCATCCATACCTGCAGCTGCAGCACGAAACCCACTGTCAATTACTTTTATCTGCCTATTTAAATCCGAAACACCTGTTTTAAAATCGGTGACGTCTAGTCCGACTTTACCCCCAATATCATTTTCATTTGCCATGTTCTCACCTCACTTTCTAAGACTTTATAACCAGGAAGGAGCACTCTTTGCCCTATGATATTCTCTTCCATCTATTACTCTTACATTTGGGTCTTCTGATGGATTAAAAAATAAAAAATCTACTAATGTTTCTAAATTTGTATTATCAATTGCATTTAGATCCCAAGTAAAGTTTTTTACTAATTGCCTATAAATCGAATTCAAACTATGTTCTGCATCTGCTTCTTCTTCCATATCCGCGGGTGATAATTCAATCTCACCCTTAGTTAGTTTTTTGAGATAGTACCAACAATTCCATAAAGAATTTTATTAATTTCTTGGTCAATTTCTTCATCATCAAGATTTTTTTCAAGAGTTTCAATATCAAATTTATTCTGGTAAACTTCACATATGAGCCATGTTTTTTTCTCTCTAATTTCCATCATTGCTGTCAATAGTTCCTCAGCTCCGTCAACTTGGCTTTCTTCAGCACATTCTTGCAATATCTTTCCCTTTTTAGCTAATGCAAGTGATTCTTTCTGTATTTTTAATGCTTCTTTGGATAAAAAAGCTGTTATTTTCCCAGTCATAAAGGTCTTGTCATTTAATTTTAAAGATAATATTTTCATAAAAACCTCCTAAAAAAATTAAGGGGGCTGTTAAGCCACCCTCATTATTATGCTACTGTTGTAAAGTCTCTTGCTACTGCTGCCAAAGTTTGTCCATATCCGTCAGTTACACCTGCAATGGATATAATATATTTCAAAGTTCCTGTAAGTGCAACAGATGGAGCTATTGTTAATATTTTTCCTGTGGCATCCCATACTTTAGTTGCTGTCACAATATCTCCAGTTGAACTTAGAAGAGTAATAGCTTCTTTAGCTATTTTATTGTTAAAAGTAAGCACAATAGCAGCAGTTTTTATTACTCCAATTGCTGCATCTGCCGGAACACTAGTTGTTAAAGCAAGTGCGGAAGGAGCTGCTACTATATCAGGTGTTTGTGCCTGAGAAAACCAACTTGAACCATCAAAAGCAAGGTCTGCAGTGTCACCAAATACTCTTTTAAGTGATTTCTTAATACCATCAATTGCCCATTCATGTGTAGTTGCACCTGCGGTAAAGGTTGTTTCATAGGTTTTTACATCTATTTTATCACCCTTGGATGCTGCTGCTTCTGCTCCACCACTGAAAATGCCTTTTAAATAGCAGAAATAACGATATCCGCTCTTACCCATATTGTACCTGAACATAACTCCCTTATCAGGTGGATTAGGCTCACCATTATCATAAACCCTACCTGAAGCTACATCATAATCTTTACCCACATGGTCTGCCATCTTCTTAGCAGGCACATTTGATACAGTCATTTTTAATTCTGTAGCACCCTCTGATACATAACTTGCACCAGCTTTATTATCATAGTAAGTTGTTGTAATATCTGTTTTTGCTTCACCACTTATTTCTGCAGTTGGTGCAAAGTACACAGGAACACTGGCTGAATAATTTCCTTCACTATCTTCTAGTACATCAAAGGTATAAAGTCTATCTACCCCTACAAATTCTCCATATTGGTTTTCCATATATTTTATTCCTCCATTTCATAATATTTATAATCATTTCGCCATGCATAATGGCCTGTCTTTTCGTTAAAAGGAAGGGATCCTCCCCCGGCTCTTAAAAATCCCGCGGGAAGCATTATATCTTTAAAAGTTTTGTCCGCATTTTGTACTAATGTAGGCTTTTTAGAGTACATAACTATCTGTATCCTGGTTGTTTTACTCGTTGGCACATTATCTGCAAAACTAGTATTGGGGCTATCCACTATAAAATAAGTTACATAAGTTTCAGGTAATACTGTTCCAGTTGGGTAACTCCCTTGCTCTTTTACCGGATAGTTTAAAGATATCAATGCATTATAAGCAACATCAAACATACTACTCAACTGGAACACCTGCCTTCTTTAAAATCTTTTTTTGAATGCTTTTAACTAGTTTTACATTGTTATCAAAAGCTGGTCGAATGAATGGATCTGGAAACACAGATGAATGGCCATCTCCATATTCCTGGAATACAGCATGAATGGCATGAGGAAATTTAACTAAATCAATTCCGACTTTAGAAGAAATATAGCCACCTACTTGTTCTACTGGTTGAGCCTCTATAGCTTCTATTACTTGCCCACTATCTTTGTGTCTTTGAGCACCTTCTAGTATATTAGCAGTTATAGGTTTTGTAGATTCCTCTATGGCTTCTTTAACTACCTCATCTATATTCTTTCCTAGTGCTTCAATTTTTTTAAGATATTCCTCTATCCCGCCAGCTTTAAATCCTTGGCCTAATGCTGTTTTTCCATAAGTTTTATAACTCCATTTTCTAGCCACTAGGCACTCACCACTCTTTTTACTTTGACCATTAAGTATATATTTCTCATTTCAATGTTCTCAGGCATTCCAATTACTTCATAAGCTAGCTCATTAATATCATTCAATAATATTCTATCTTTTTCAGATATAGAGGGGTTAAACCACATAGTCAAAGTAGCAGTATCTTCTATTACCAGAACACCACTTTCTGTGCTTTCAGTTCCACCCATACCTTTCCAGTTACAAAAATTAATATCAGTTTCAGGAACATAAGTTATGTCATCAGCTCCATTTACATTGTCAACTATTCTGTGCTGAACTCTTATGGCTGTTGAAAACTGTTGTGAATTTGGTTTAAACATTTAATCACCCCTAATCTGGCATACTTGCTGCTTTTAATTGTGGCATTAAACACATATCAAAAGCAAAAGAAAATTTTACTTCTCCAGGAGACAGATTCCATAGATCAGTAACTCCAACTGTAAGTGTTGCTATCCCTAAATCTGTCTCAAGTTGCTCTTCACTTACTCCAGCTCCTAGCATATATTGCTTTACTGCTATAGTTTTTATCAGCAAATTACCATCATTAAAAGAAGTTCCACCAGCACTTAGCCCAGTTTTAACCTTTTCTAATAGGTCATTATCAGTCATGATTTACACCATAAGATATATATCAATAATTTTGCCATTAAGAGCACTATTTAGATCAATTGTGTTATTTTCCAGAGCAGTAGCATTGGTTACTATTGTCGGAGCTGTTGCTTCCTTTACATTATCCAAGAATACATCTCTAATTGTGTTGTGGGCAAGTTTATAAGGTAACCCAAGCTTTTCACCAAAGCCAATACTAATTGATGCACTAACTGCATCATGCGCAGGACAAATTATTTTGGTTATAGTTCTGAATGCTTTATTCCCCTCGACTAACCCTGCAGTATCAACTGTAAATGCAGGAAGTGTCTCTGTGATCACTTCACCATTATAGTTTGTACCCTCAATTATTATTTGGACAGCTTTTATACTTCCAGCTGTGCCTCCTGCTGTCGCGGTAATATTTCTTGGTGTTCCTGGATTAGTTATTTCTGTGATAACTTCTTGAGCTGCTCCAGTTACCGCCGCATGTATACCCGTTGGGTTTGCTACAACTGCTTTAGCTGCAACAATTATTAAATGTGCTATATACATACGTTCAACTCTTTTACTTCTTACATCACTTTGAATATTATTACTTACATTTGGATGAAATTTACTCATTTGAATACCTCCAAGTTATTATTTTTAAATAAAAAAAGGGGACTCAATCCCCTTTTGCACTATATTGCTTGATATGACCAATATGTGAATGTTGTTTTTGCAAATAATGGTTTTCCACCTGAGTATAATTTACCTCTCCATACTGTTTCATCAGCTGAGAACTTTTCAGAGGCATTTGATTCTATACCAAAGGACTCACTTTCATTTACAATATAAGAAGAAAGATCACCATAAAGTATTGAATCGACATCAGGCATTTGACTTGTAAATATAACAGGTTGTCCTGCTATCAAGTAGATTGACTGACCAGGACCACCAGCTACAGCAGCAATTGATACTATTGGTTTACCTGCAGCATCAGTCATAGCAAAAAACTTCTTGAAGAATGTACTTCTCTTCATTGCCCATGAAGCATTATCACCATATGGACTTTCAACTTCTGCACATATAAGAGCAATTTGCTCCCAATCCATTACAGAATATGTGTGTGCTGCTGAAGGAGCTACTTTTATAGCTGCAATGATTCCAAGGAATGATGATGTATCAGTTGATCCATTTAATACATAGTTTTCACAAAGAAGCCCTATATATTTCCCAATTTCCATTGCAAGATATTGCTCAAATGCTGGAATACTGTTTCTAAGCAATAAATTTTTAACTGTGATTGTTGCAACAACTGCTGCCTGAGAAATTTTAATATCAGTCATAGTAAAATTTAACTCTACAGTTCCGTCTGGATTAACTGTAGGTGCTCCGGTAGTTCCTATTGGTAATGTTACATCACCAGTAAACCCAAATTTAGTTATTGCTGTATAAAGTTTTCCATATTGAGTAACAACGCTGAATACTTTATCTAGAGTAGTTTGAGGCACTAGATATTCTGCTCCACTTGTAACACTTCCGCCATTCATATCTGTTATTGCTCTTTTACCGAATCCCATTACCTCTGAATCAGCTTCTGAAACTTTGCTGTTCAAGTAACTTCTGTAAAACGCATCTCTGTATTTTGATGTTGACCTAAAGTTTTCCTCATTGATTTCATTACCTTTGATATCTTTTAACATTCCTAATCCCCCTCTTTTTTCAACTACTGTGTCTTTTAATTGTTCACTGATTTCATCAAGTCTAGTTGATACCGTTCTTAAGTTTTCAACTTCAACCCCCAAATCCTCGGGTGACATATCTCTATGATTTTTACATTTGGTTTTTAACTCAGACCTCTTAGCCTCTAGCTCTGTCTGTTCTCTTTTGAATTCAGCAATTTCTTTTTGACTTAACATTTTTACATTCCTCCTATAAAATATCTATTAGAGCCATTAAAGCTTGGCTTGCTTCTTTTTTTACATCATCTAACGTTGGATCTGGTGGAACTGTTTCTTCTATTGGTGGATTAGGTACTGGATCTGTTCCATCTGCGGTAATTACAACTGTTTCTTCATAAGCTGGGAATGTTACAACACTGACCTCATATATTGCATTAATTTTTGTAACTACATCAATTTTATTTTCCCAGTCTGAAGCAATCATAGAGTTGTTATCAAACCAGAATGACATTCCATCTATAATTTCCCTGCTTACTCTGTCATAAATATAATCATCAAGCCATGTATCACCTAATGTCACACTTATAAATACACCAACATCATCAACAGTAACTTCCATGTTTTTTCCTGCTCTTGCTAATACCCAATTAGTATTGTGATCTAACAATAAAACCAATTTAGAGAAATCAACAGTTGCAACAGAAGTTTTATCTATTCTTTCTACCCATTTACTACCTAAATAAGGTTTTCCATAAACCCCAAATAAAATAGGATACCCTTTGAGCATCCTTACTGGTTGTCCATTTACATCTTGTGTTACCGCTCTGAAATTAGATTTTTCATTATCAAAATTAACCTTTCTTTTATTTTGAGCAGTTAACGGAGACACTTTTTTTTCTTCATTTTCCAAAATATTTCCTCCTTTACTTCCCATCTGCTGGGTTATTTAGTATTCCTCCCACTTCATAAACGCCTGGTTCAAGTGTTTGAAAATTCTTGTTGCCTAAGAATTTATCAAGCTCCAATGGGCCCTTAGGCATGCCTAACCTTCTCCTTATTTCATTCCTATTCATTATTGTTCCATAAACCATTTCCTTGTAAAATGATGTTTTTGCTGCTAATGTACTTATTTCCAAATCCACTGTCTGTGCCTGGATTTTATTATAAAAAGAAATTTCTTTACTAGAAAATAATTTATAAGTTAGCTCTTCCTCAGCCTGATAGATAATAGGTTTACACTTATTTTCAATAAATTGCTCATATTGAAGTTCATCAGCAGTTCCATTTATAATCTCATAAGATGGACCGAAATAATTATACAATTGTTTGGTAATGTCAGTTAAAAGTTGGACATTCAGTGGATTATTTTTAAAATTAAAAGGTAATAGCTCATACTCTGCACCAATCATGCCCATGCCTGTTGTATTTTCGGAGGTCATGAAATTATCTTTGAATTCTGTAAGCTTTTTCTTCATATCAGTAACTTTTAATTGAGATTTTACTTGTAATAATGCAGCTATTCTATTACTTGTCTCGCTATCCTTGACCGCTTGGTTCTGCATAGTACCAACCATTGTTGTATAATTTCCTGTAGCTTGCTTTGAAGCTCCACCTTTGTTAGTAGGAAATCTTTGAAGGTGAATAATATCATCATAATAAAATGAAAATGAACTATCACCATTAAAGGTTATTATTAATCTACCCATATCATCTTGGAAGAATTGAAACTGTGTGAATGGGAGTACATATATTGAATCCAGAGTTCCATTATTATTCCACTCAGGCATAGCAAAAGCATTATTAGCTACAAGATAATTAGTGATCATTTGAGTCCAGAATACTTGAGGTCCTTGGTATTTATTAGTCCTAACTGTCAACACATTTTGGAAACTATCATTTATCATGGCTATATTGCCCTCAGTGTCCGCTCTTATATGATAAAAAGGCACACTTGCTATTTTTTCAGCCACAAAATTAATAGCGGTTCTGATTTCCGGGATATCATATATCTGCCTGTTTATTTGCAGTATAGAGTACCCCTGATTGAGCATGTTTATAAGTTTAGTTGCAGTCAACTTATCCTTATTAAAATAGTTTGCCATGTTACTAAACAGTCCTATATCTCTCACCTCCAATCCAACTAAATGTAATTTGTTGGCTATACAAAACTATTAAATAGTTTCTTGCAGAGCCAAGTATTTATCATAATACATAAACTTATTGCCATAAGAACTTTTATTTCTTCCTGTGCAGACATTGTAGATTGCACCACTTGTTACTCCACCCGGTATTCCTGCTTCAGTCATAGTATTGTACAATATGTTATTTGTTATATCTATTACCCTTTGTATTTTACTTTTTCTTATATGATTTCTACTGCCATAACCATTATTGTATTTTTTAGAACACCACTCTAAATTGCTAACAATATTGTTCTCCTTATTTTCATCAACATGGTTAACAAACTGAAAGTTTTTTATGTTTTCTATAAAACTCATGGCTATCAATCTGTGTACTTGAAATGTTTTAATATCTTTTTTCTCTCCAATACGTTTATGTAATGAGATTCTTTTGTATCCATCCTTATCGTGTCTCTGCTTTAAGACTAGACCTTTTGAGTTTCTAATATTGCCCAAATTGCTTATTTGATATATCCCCTCATAGTTCTTAATATCTTTAAATGTTTCTATAATAATCACCACCTTTCATGGGCAAAATAAAAAGACTCATTTCTAAGTCTTTTCTAAACTTTATATTTTAGGACTAACCTAATTGACACCACCAACTGCGGATTGGAGTAAGAAACCTAAGAGCATCCAAATTTTATCTCTTATTTTATCTAAGCATATTTCTTTCCCCATAGCTTCATTATAATTTTCTTTAGAAACACATGCTGAGGTTTCAATTATTTCAAAACCATTGACTAATGTAACATGAACCATTGTAGTTTTATCTCCAATAGTAGAAACTTTTATATTACTAATAAAAGAATTAACCATCATTTGTGAAATAGATACATCACTTTTTGTTAATACTGGATTAGCCACTACCTCTAATATATTTTTATGGTTTATAATCCCTAACCTTTGGTCCTCAACCATGCCTTGTAATTTGATTTGCTCATCGATTAATTCTATTCTTATATATTTTTTCATATTTACACTCCTTTTTCTATATTACTGATATTCATCAAACATATCTTTACATTTTTTATAAGCAATATAAGCGCATAAAAAAGACACATATCCATCAATACGTGCTTTAGATTTTGACTTATCCGGTTGTATATCATTGTTTGGCATTGTTACCTTAGCAGCAGTGTTAGTAGTACACCACCTAAATAAACCATTATGCTTACTAAATTGTATTATTTTATCTTCAAAGAGTACCCTTGTTTCCTTCATAGGTTCAGATAAACTTTTAGCACCCATAGCTACAGGGAATACAACTCCTCTGCCTTCTTTATTCTCCTGGGGAAATCCATTCATGGCCATATCTTCTGACCATTCATCAAAGTGCCATCTATCAGCGCCAATTTTCCAAAAGGTAACTTGGTATTTCTCAGATAATTCAACAAACCACTCTGTTACATCACTTTTCTTAACTAAACTTCCTGGACATACTTTAAGTAGTTCATTGTTGAGTGGATCCAGTGCATTAGTATTGCAAAAACTTCTATAGGCCATTTTATCTGCTTTACTATTTTGTTCTATTCTTGATTCTGCAATAAAATACTTTTGGAATAAATATAATTTTTTATTTATAGGGATTAAAGCTGAAGCACAACATAAATCTGTAGTTTCTGCTAAATCTGCTCCACCTGCAGCATACTTGTCCTGGATCATATCTATATTCATATCAATCGCACATTTATCTACCTGAAGTAAGTTAAAATAAACCACTGACATTGAACTAGCTCTGTTTAAATGCTTGCATAAGAAAGAAGGCATTTGAGCGGGATCCTGTAAAGCCTTTTGATACTCGCCTTCAAGATAACTCATTGTTGGTCTAGCATCAACTAAGCCTGGATTAGCTTTTATCCAACATTTTCTATCTTCAGTTTTGTCATTATCATCAACCCGAAAGATCATAGGGAATAAACGTTCATCACTTTTACCACTTAACTTTTTTTCACATCTTTCAAGAACACTATCAAAAATACCTTCTCTTTCAAATCCAAAAGTACTTATAATAAATATCAAAGGTTGTGTTCTGGCTCCCATAGCAGACGAAAATACATCATATACATTTCTGTCCTTTATTGCATGCACTTCATCAATTACAACGCAGTGCGGATTAAGTCCATCCTGAGAACCACTATTTTTACTACCTGCTTTCATGTAACTATTGCCTTCAGGGAATAAAAGCATTTCGGAATTATCAGTATCTCTTCTAGTTTTTACATGAAGTTTTAATTCATCACTACCTAATGCAAAATTTTTAGCAGCTTCATAAACTATTGAAGCCTGCCTTTTCTGAGTTGCAAGACACCAGACTTGAGCAGCTGGTTCTCTATCACACATCAGCATAAAATCAGCGATTGCAGAAACGAATGTACTTTTACCCCACTTTCTAGCAACCAGAAGGGCCATTTCTCTAAAATATCTTACAACCATATTTAATTCAGTATCATACATTTTAAAACCAAAGATACAAGCTGCAATATATTTTTGTTCTATAGATAATTCTAATGGTAGTCCGGCCCAACGTCCTTCTCTATGCTTAACAAGTTTACAAAAATCAATAAATGCATCAACATCTGTATTCTCATAGAAAACTGTTTTACTTTTGAGTAATTTTTCAATCATTTTCTTTAAGAGCTTAATATCTTTCCCATGACTTTTGGGTTCTACCTCAATATAATCATGCCAGGCTTTTATATATATTGGAGTTTCAATTTGTTTTTTTATCATTGCCCTCACGCCTTAGGATTCTATTAAATTCATCTTTTTTTTGCTGCTCTGTAGTTTTAGTAATTGGAGTGGGCTCCGGCATGAGTTCGGTTAATTGCTTCATAATTCCCATGTGATTTTTTATCATAGTATTGTAAATTTCAACTTCAGGACTTTTCTTAGTACCAAATTGATTTTCACCATTCTTATATTCGGCAACCGTGCCTTCCATATTTATAGTTTCTTGCAGGTCCTCTAATGTCACAATCATGAAGGCAGTATTTTTGATTAAAGATGATACAGTATCCATTAGTTCAGGACCAATTTCTTTGAATATTTTTTTCAATTTTGATGTTTCTTTTTTAATCTTCTTATCTTTTACTTTCTTAAGTAAGATTTTTGCTTGTCTCTCTATCTCTTTTGATAAAGTGTCATCTTCCATCATTTCACCACCTTTTTGGACTACACCCCTATATACGCAAGGGCTCGCGTGAAAAGGAATCTATACATTACGGTTCTTTAAATTGTTATGGGAATATTCACCCCCCGGGGAGTTGTAGCTGTGTCATACCCT
>Ga0123336_10004034_pt1 | contig 12093 bp, 12 predicted proteins | sample SSSSmetaG_FD_96466 | JGI IMG/M metagenome (GOLD analysis project Ga0123336, IMG submission 96466) | Glacier valley bacterial and archeal communities from Borup Fiord, Nunavut, Canada, to study Microbial Dark Matter (Phase II) - ​SSSS metaG | ecosystem: Environmental > Aquatic > Freshwater > Ice... | reverse complement strand
GTGGCAAATGGGAAAGCCAGCCTGAGTTATCAGTGGTACAGGGGTAATAGTGGTGATATTAGTAGCCCGGTGAGCGGGGCAACCAGTAGTAGCTTTGTTAGCCCGTCTCTGACCACCAATACTAATTACTGGGTGCGAGTTAGTAACAACATTAACGGCGTAACTTATACTGCCGATAGCACTACAGCCACGATTACGGTTTTGATTGTAACTAATCCCTTTGATAACGGCCTGGGTGATACTTTTGGGACGCTCTCTTATGCCCTTTTGCAAGTAAAGTCGGGCCAGACTATTAGCTTTGCCCTGACCAGTGGCAACACAGTCGCCGTTACGGGTAGCAAATTACCCAATATTCCGCCGGGAGTAAGCCTTTCAGGAAGTTGCAACGCCGGTAAGCCGACTATTACAATTGATGGTACGGCTTTATCTAGCGGCGATGGCCTGGTGCTGAGTGATGGGGTCAACTTGAACGGCCTGAAAATCACCCATTTCAAAGGGGCGCAAATCAAAATTAACGGTAAGGGCAACAAATTTACCTGCGTAGTAGCCCAAAGATGAGCTATAATATACGGGTGGGATGGAAGAGATGTCCCCTGCTTCACTCTTTTCTCGGTAGGCCCGCAGCACGAGTTAAGTGCGAAAAATTAGAACTAATTGGAGTAAAACATAAATAAATGGAAAGACTTGAAAGAATTCAACAAAATGCGGCGGTTATAACCGCTCCACCTTCGCTAACCAAACGGGCTGGCAATAGCGAGAACGACGAAATTTCGCGCCCGGCTTCTCCTAATGCGCTAAAGCGGCTAAATAATTATCGGTTGGGGGTGGGCTGGCTGCTGCTAGGCTTCTGGTTTGCCTCGCTACTGGCCCTGGATTGGGATGTGCAGTGGCACGTTAATGTCGGACGGGATGGCTTTTGGACTCCGCCGCACTGGATGTTTTATAGCACGGCTACTGCCGCCGGGGTAATTTGTGCGGCTCTGGTGCTGATGGAAACTTTTTTATATTACCGTCGCTATCCCGGCTTTAACAAGCAAACTACTACTCCTGTCTTATTCGTATTTCACGGGCCGCAGGGTTTTATTCTGGCCGGGTTCGGGTTGCTGACCATGGTTGGCTCTGCTCCCCTGGACGATTACTGGCATCGCATTTTGGGGATTGATGTCAAGGTCTGGACACCTTTTCATATGATGCTCATTATCGGGATGGTAATTACTAATATTGGCCTGATTTATCTCTTTGCTTCGGAATTAAATCGCCACCGTCGCTTGCACCCCCGGCCCAAACTGACGGGCATGAATCGACTAGCTCAAATCCGTCAATACCTGGGCGAACTGCTACACCCTGCCATGCTTGGCTTGATGCTGGCCGCCGCTGCCTTTATAACTCGTTATTTGGGGCTGTTATCTGAGACGCTGATAGGCACGCTTACACTTGGCAGTTTAAAACTCCCGGCTTATTCTTTAGTGCTGGCAAGCTTGCCTTTAATACTGGTGACACTGGCCGGATTTAGTGGACGGTTCGGCATTGCTACCCTGGCCGGGCTAACTTTTTCGCTATTTCGGCTGGTAGACATCTTCTTTGTCAACTGGGGCATTACCAATGTAGCGGTAAACCAGGGCGTTAGCTTGCGGGCTGGCGTTAATGATGTCACCGCTATTGAGGTGCTTTACCCGGTTTTTCTGCCGTTGGCCGGGCTAATCGTAGACCTCATTTATCTGGCAAGTTATCAATGGCGTGAAAAAGCCCGCACAATCTGGCCGGCTTTGGCAGTGGCAGTTGGAGCGGCTCTGGCTTCGGGCCTGATGCTATATTTGCTAGAAAAGCCCTGGGATGTAGTTAATGCCTCACTTACTCGACTGGCTGCCGTCTTTAATAATGCTGCTTTTGCAGTGCTGGCCGCCACCAATCAATTCAGGCCAGATTACTGGCAAGCTCTACCGCTGGTAATTATCATCTCGGTTTTGGCCGGGGTAGCCTCGGTTGGGGTGGTAGCTTCCCTGCGCTATAGCGAACGCTAAGACCTGACCGCCACCTCTTTTCTTAGTAAGGAAAACGAAGGGGGAGTAATCAGCCGGGGTAATTGATTGCCTTTTTCCGTCTGGAAAAAGCCAATTACCCCTTCCCTCAAGGAAAAGAGCAAGAAAGTGGTCTCTTGCTTCCTCCTTAAAAGCTAATTACCAAAACTAACTACTAAAAACTCAGACTATTGGCTAAAGCCAGGCTTGACAAAAGGTGCTATAATAGATTTATGACGCAGTGCGTTATAGACCACGCTCTCAGGACAAAAACAGCGGAAAAGATAAGAAAAGGAGTTGACTATGGCAATGGCTGATGATGGCATTAAAATTAGAGTAACTGAACCCGATTTAATGGGCGATGAGCCGATTGAGGAATTTGATAACCTGGGCCGGGAAGCCCGGCGTACCGTTGGTGGCGTAGGCAACCTGGTTGGTCAGGTAGTACGGCTGCAATTTGGCCTGCTGACTTTACCGCTCAACCTGCTCCCGACTCGTTCGCGCTACCACGCCAAGAACGCCATTCGGGAAGGCTTTCTAGCGATTAAAAGCCTGGTAGATGAAGTTACCGAAGGCATTGATAACGGATTATCTCGCTCGATGCAACGCGACAATATGCGGGTTTCGCTCGACCTTGATGACAATACTATCCCGCCCGCCGACCCAATCTAATTTTAGGGCCAGCGATAAACTCTTTCAAAATTAGGCTTAGAGTTTGTAGGAGTGAGACTAATCTGGTCTTGCTCCTACTCTGCAAAGTAAACCAGCCGCCCTCAAAATTATTGCCGGGCGCGTTGTAAACCTATACCCAGGGCGCGTGGCCCGGTATGCGTACCCACTACTGGCCCAATATAAGAAATATACATATCTTTTAAGGGAAAAACTGAAGCTAACATATTAGCCAGTTCGCTCGCCCCATCTATATCGTCCCCGTGCAAAATAGCCAGCCTATCCAACTTGCCTTGCTTCTTTACTATTTCGGCCATGCGCTGAAGAGCCTTATTTCGGGTTCTAATTTGTTCTAAGGGTTGTACTTCGCCCTCTTTGAGCAAAATAATTGGCTTGATACTTAACAGCGACCCCATAAAAGCCCGCAAGCCCCCGATACGCCCGCCTTTTTTCAAGTATTCGATTGTGTCAAAAGTAGCATAAATTTGCACTCGCTCTACCACGCTTCGGACTTCCGCCTCAATCCGGTCAATATCATAGCCTGCCTGAGCCATTTCGACGGCAGTTTGGACACCAAAGGCCAGGCCCGCCGAAATCTGAAGTGAGTCAATCACCCGTACCCGTCCGGCTGGGAAGTTGCGAGCGGCGATGGCAGCATTCTCGTAAGTGCCGCTCAGTTTAGATGAAAGATGAATCGAGATTACCGAAGAACCATCCGCCGTAAGCTCTTCATAAGCTTTGAGAAACAAGCCGGGTGAGGGTTGCGAAGTGGTCGGGAGTTTTTCCAGCTTTGGCAACCGCTTGTAAAACTCCGAACTGCTTATATCAACTCCGTCTCTTAATGTTTCCGTCCCCATCAGTACCGTCAAGGGCACCACCGTAATGCCCATTCGTCGGGCATCCTCGGCCAGAATATCGGAAGTGCTATCGGTCACTATTTTGACACCGGGTTTGTCGCTCATCTTGCTCCTCCTCATCGTGTTCGTAAGCTGAATGTTTATCCTCTTTTTGGGCAGAACTACTTGAGGTCATTATAGCATAGCCGCTTACTTATCCCATTATATTCAAGGTTTGGCTTGGTACTACCTGTTCCAGGGAAGGGGTCGGTTTCTCACGGCTGAAATACTCACGCCATTCTAGCACTTTACCGGCCTGGTCGAAATCTATCATAACCGCTTCGCGGGTGGTAATAGTTTCACCGCTATCAATTTTGGTATCGCTCCAATCCCATTCTAAGGCAACCCGTTGTTCTTGTATCCAGATATGGCGCACCTGCACTTTTAGTTTATGGTAATGCTTGAAATAATCGGCGGCGGCGGTAGCAATTTGTTGCGGCCCGATTGCGCTAAAGCCGGGAGCTAGAAAAACTCCCTGAGCCGCAAAAGCCTGAGCAATAGGCTCGGTCTGACCTTGTTGCCAGGCCCGCACCTGAGTTGCCAAAAAGTCGGTTACTTCCTGCTCGGTCATTTTTAAGCCTTGCCTTTCTTGCTCTTTCTATCCCTCTTTAAAGGGAAATAGAATTAACCTTCCCCCTAAAAGGGAGCGGTTATCAATTCACGCCGATTGCTCACTGCCCCTTCCCCACTTAAGGAAGAGGGCAGGTCAAGCTTATAAACGTCAGGTAACTGCTGGGCCAGACTAATCACCCAGGTCGCTGCCAAAAGCAGGCTTGGTGGTAGCGGCGGCAGTAGTTATCGGGCTTGCAATAGTCGTCCCCGGACGGGCAGTTGTTGCAGGTGGTGGGCTAGTGGCTGCCGTTGTGGTTTGGCCTGTTGGCGCAGTAACCGTAGTACCACCGGTGGCGGTGGTAGCGGGTGGGGTAGTAAAGGCTGGCGTAGTCCCCGGCGGGGTCGTGGCTACCGGGGTCGTAACGCTGGCGGTAGCAGTCAGGGTAATTGTAGCAGTTACGGTTGGACTACTGGCGGTAGTAGCAGTTGGGCTAAGACTGGGCCGCGCAGTAGTAGTTATGGTTGCTGTCGCTGTTACTGCAACCGTAGTAGTCACTATCGGAATCGCCGTAACGGTGGCGGGGGCGGTAGTTTTGACCGACGGTGTGGTATTGACTGCACCTGGGTTAGTAGTTTGGGGCGGACTGGTGGTAGCACTAACGGTAGAAGTAGCCGTTGCCGGACGAGTGGCCGTCGCTGTCGCCGGATGGGTAGCAGTTACAGTTGGTGGTGGCGGCATTACTGTAAATTGCTGGCTCTGCGAGCCTTTGCTAAGGGTTACACTTACCGGCTTATCAGGAGCAGAATTTTGTTCGGGCGCAATTTGAATTTCGACTTTTTTCTGACTAATTTGCACCACCGTTGGCTCGATTGCTCTACCGTTAGCATCGGTTATTTTGATATTGCGCTTGACTTCCTGAAGGTCAATCGGCTGGTTAGAAGTTATTATATTGTCGGCCACACTATATTCAGTTGAATTATTGCCGCTAACCAGGGTTATAATCAGGGCGACAGCTATCCCAAATATTAGTAGAGCCGCTGCAATCGCGCCAAACTGAACAAAGGGACTAAGACCCCGTTGCTGAACCGTACCAGTTCGGACAGCCTGTACCTGGCTCAAAACGGCTCGCCGCAGTTCGAGCGGAGCAGCAAGATGAGGCAATTGACTAAATTGTAGCCGCATCTGGCGATATTCGTTCAGAGCCGCCTGGCAATCCGGGCAGCCCGCCAGATGCCGTTGCATCTGCTGAGTTTCGCTAGTGGTGGTTTCCCCGTCAAAGTAGGCCGAGACAAGGGGGCGAATGCGCCTGCATTCCGGGTTCATTAGCGTGGCCCTCCTTTTTTGGCCCGGCCTCGCCTGGTAGTTTCGCTGATAGCAGGGCTGTTTAGCCCACCGTTGCGTTCCATTTCGTTATAAATTTCGCGGAATTGCTCCCGTGCCCGAAAAAGTAGCGACTTAACCGCCGCTCGTGAAAGCTTCATTACGACCCCAATTTCTTCACAAGACATTTCCTGATATTCGCGTAGCACCAGGCAGGAGCGGTACTTTTCCGACATTTGATTAAGTACGGCCTGCACCTGTTCGCTTTGTTCCTTACCTACCAGGCTGTGTTCCGGCTCATCCGATGGGCTGGCCGGGGTAATATTGACATGTTCCGCCGGGTCCCAGGGCAACCAGCGTACAATTTTGCGTCGCCTTAGCACATCCATACAAGCATTATGAGCAATGCGGTGTAGCCAGGCCGAAATATTTAAATCGTCCGAAGTTTTGGACAGCCCTTTATAAGCCTTCACAAAGACATCCTGAGTAATGTCAAAGGCATCATCGGGGTTGCCCATTAGCCGGTAAACCAGGCTATAGATTGGTTTTTGGTAGCGATCGTAAATGGCCGCGAACGCCGCTTCATCGCCCTGTCGCGCCCGTTCGATTACGGTGCTTTCGTCGGATAACACGTTAATTCCTTCTGTCAGGCTCTTATTATAATAGCCCTTATTGATTACCAGTGGTGTTGCACAAGCTTCTGCCATCAAAAACCGCTTCCTCCGTCCTAAAACGCCGTGTTCTCCAAAGTTCTTCTGTATAAAGAACGGATGAACCGAAGGTCGGTTGCAGCGAAAGCCTGATAGAGCCGAATTTGAGGCTGCTTGGTCTCATTTAATTTTGAAATAACTTTTGAATTATAACATACAACCTGAGAACCTAACTCCCCCTTCCCTGAGAAGGAAGGGGAGTAATCAATCGGGGCATTTGACTAATTGCCCCTTCCCTCAAGGGGAGAGGTTTCTTGATTACCCCTTTCCTAAAGAGAGAAGGGCTGGAGAGAGGTATAACAGGGCTATTATAAAGATAGGACTGAGTTTAGGAGAGTTGGGGGATTGCAATCAAGCTGATACTGTTTATAATTAGCTATGACAACATTACGCTGCTAAAGAACATTTTAACCTACGTTGCAGAAGGGATTTGAGCCGCCGTCTTATGTTACACACCACTACTTCAAACAACCAGACTGATTTGGAAACTAAAATCTGGCTCAAAAAGAGCCGCTATATCTTAGCCGAATTATATATTTGCGCCATGCATCATTGCACAGATAGTCGGTTTTTTCTAAGTCAATCTAATGAAAAATTGTACCCTACCGCTCAATTACTCGCTCAGGACTTGAGTCAATGGTTAGCTGAAAGCGGCCTTCCGCCTGAAAAGATTAATCTTCAGCCTTTTGTTGAACTACTTCGAGCCGGGGCTACTAACAGCCAGTTAGCCGAGTTGGTGGAACGGTTTCAAGTTTTCTTTGAAGAGAGTCTCGAAAACGGCTTTAATGCACCATCACTACCAGTTCAACAAATTTTGAAGCTACGTTTTGAAGCTTATATGCAGGCGGCCCGCCTGGTTGCTAACGGTCTGAGCGTCGGTTCAAGTGAAGAAAAGCCAGCTAAATCGGTTCTTTCCAGATTAAAATTATTTAGCAGCTGGGGGCACTAAGAAAGGTAACTAATCTTTCGGTTACTTTGTCTTCAAGGCTCATTAGTTTCCTCGTTTGATTACTGCTTATCACATGTCACGCCCAAGATAATTGATTAGTCGTGATAAACGCAAACCGTAAGCATTAGGTTCATAATCTTCATAGAGACCTAACTCTAAGAATTCACCGAGTATTGACCCGCGAAGGTCTTCCCTTTGCTCATCTGTTAGTGGTATGTGGTCAACCAGAGCAACCAGGGGAAGTAGCTCCGGGTTTCTTTTCAAAACCACTTGATAAATTAAATCTATCTCAGACAAGCTTTCCCAGTTATTTATCATCTTTGTTATTTTCTTGCAAATTTTCTTATAATATAGCCAAACATGGTGATAATAATTCCAATCACAATCCTATCCAAACCTACCATAATCATTGGTGTCCCGGCGACTTATATAGAAATACCTCAGAGTATTAGGAGAAGAATAACCGTAATAACTGCTAGTAACCTTCTTATCTTCATCATAAATATTTTCTCAACCGAGTTATTTGCATAAAGTTACTAAAAATAGATTTAAGAGTTAATTTGACATAAGCCAGTTAATCTTAAATGCTTTATGTTAGTGACTGAAAAATGATTACTAAATTCTCACATTCCGTAGATAGTCTGACAAAGCAGCGGTTTAGCTTTTCAAGTTCAGGTCAGCAGAAGAAGGGTCGGGCAGAGGTTTAAATTAGCGAAAACTAATGCAGGGCCAGTTCTCTTAAAGCGAGAACTGGCCTTTTCCTATTTAATCGGGGCGGATGTAACGTGCCCAGGTTTCGTTGCCTTTGGCCTGACCCAGCAAGACCACCGCAATATAGGCGGGCTTGGTGGGAGCATGGCGTGGAAACATCTTTACCTCTGCCGGGAGCTTATTGCCCTTCTTGCGGTTACAATTAACACAAGCTGCGACAACATTAGTCCATTCGGTTTTACCGCCCCTCGATTTCGGTATCACATGGTCAATTGTAAGGGGTTGTTCGGTACTGGCACAATACTGGCAACTATAATTGTCACGAGAGAGAAGGGTGCGCCGGGAAAGGGGAAGATTAAAGAACCGGGGTACTGGGACGTAGGTTACGAGGCGGATAACCACCGGGTAAGGGAAGCTGGTTTTCTCGGCCCTCAACCTGCGCTCCACATTGGCCTCGATTACCTCCGCCTTTTCCTTGAGCAGAAGCACTACCGCCCGCTTGATTGTCACAAACGAGATTGGCTCATAAGTGGCATTTAAAACTAAAACTTTACTCATAACTATCCTTTTGGCTTAACCCGTCTGCAAGTGGCGGTTGCATCGGGCTGCCGCTATTCGACTAAACTGGCTTATTCAAAAGCCGGGACAGGTCGAAGGGTAGCACTACTATATTAGTTGGCTTGGATTTACCGAACTTTCAGCAGCAGGCTGCTGCCGATACCGAGAAGGGGCTTAGTTTTGGTTAGAACCTTACCCACCTTGTATATTTTACTTATGCCTTGCCATAATGTCAAATATTTTCCCCAATTTGCCTTTTGAGCTATAATGAGAACAACAGGCTAGAAACTGGCCTGGTTTTCTAGCTTTGTTAATTAGGCGCGTTTGTTTTAAGGTACTTCCGCCTGTAATACCGGCAGAAAGCGCACGCTCCTTGTTAATATTAAGGTTTGTGAGGGAACAATAGTAAAGAAATTGGAGGTGTCCTATTCCTACGGCAACTATACCAACTCGCAGTGAACTCGTGTCGGAATATACCTGGAATTTAGATAGCATTTATGCTAATAACGCTGCCTGGCAAAATGAATTTGAACGAGTGGGCGAACGTTTACCCGGCTTACAGGCTTATCAGGGTAAGGTCGGTGAATCAGCCGCTTCGCTCCTGGCTTGCCTGAAATTTCGGGACGAGCTAGAGCAAGTCTTAGAACGAGTAATAGTTTATGCCCATATGCGGCGAGACGAAGATAATACCAATTCGACTTACCAGGCTTTGTATGACCGGGCTATTAGCCTTGCTACCGATTTCTCGGCGGTAGCTTCTTTTATCGTACCCGAAATTGTTGAGATTGCTGACGAGAAGCTGGCTGGTTTTTTGGCTGAGTCGCCGGAACTGGCCGTTTATAAACAGCACCTGGCCCAAATTACCCGTGAGAAAGCGCATATTCGCACCGCCGAAGTAGAAGAAGTGCTGGCTCAAACTTATGAAGCCACTTCGGGAGCGGATAATGCCTACCAGATGCTAAATAATGCTGACCTGAAGTTCCCCAATATTCGGGATGAAGACGGCACGGAAGTCGAATTGACCAAAGGCCGCTACATTCAATTTTTGGAAAGCCAGAATCGGGAAGTTCGCAAGGCGGCCTATGAAGCTTTGTATTCAACTTATGCTAAATACAAAAATACCTTTGGGGCAACCTATGCAGCGGCGGTCAAGCGCGATGTTTTTTATGCTAAAGTGCGTCGCTACCCTAGTAGCCTGGCCGCTTCGCTCGATTCGGATAATATTTCGGTAGAGGTTTACGACCAGCTAATTGAAACGGTCAACCACAATTTGCCCGCTCTGCACCGTTACACCCGCTTACGTAAGAAGCTGCTGGGTCTGGACGAGTTGCATATGTACGATTTGTATGTGCCCCTGATTGGTGATGTCCAGCGCGATATTCCTTATGAAGAGGCTACCCGCACGGTCTTAGAAGCTTTTGCACCTCTTGGTGGAGATTATACAAAAACCGTCGAAACTGGCATTAACTCGCGCTGGATTGATGTTTATGAAAACCAGGGCAAAAGTAGCGGGGCATACAGCAGTGGTACCTATACTACTCAGCCTTTTATTTTGATGAATTACCAAAATAACCTGGACGGGGTATTTACTCTGGCGCACGAACTGGGTCACTCGCTGCATACCTATCACACCAATCAGACCCAGCCTTATGTCTATGCCAATTACAGCCTTTTTGTGGCCGAAGTTGCTTCCACTGCAAACGAGGCTCTCTTGACCCACCGTTTGCTAGAGCGCACCCAGGATAAGAAGCTCCGTACCTATTTAATAAACAACGAGCTTGAGAAGTTCCGGGGTACACTGATGCGCCAAACTATGTTTGCCGAATTTGAGCGTGAGGCCCACCGCATGGCCGAAGAAGGTGAAGCTCTCACCCCCGACGCGCTTTCGGCTATGTACAAAGATTTGAACCAGCGATATTTTGGCCCAGAAGTAATTGTAGACGATTTGATTGCCCTGGAGTGGATGCGGATTCCCCATTTTTACCGGGCTTTCTATGTTTATCAATATGCCACCGGTATTTCGGCGGCAACCGCTCTTTCGGAGCAAATTCTTAAAGAGGGTCAAAGTGCCGTTGAACGCTACCGAGCTTTCCTGTCGAGTGGTTCATCCGACTACCCGGTAGAATTATTGCGCCAAGCCGGGGTAGACATGACCACTCCCGCCCCAGTACAGCAAGCTCTCGACAAGTTCAGCCAGTTATTAGATGAGCTTGAGCAATTGACAGCTTGATGTTCAACACCAGGAGGAGAAATTATGCCAGACCGAAAATTAACTGGTCAGTTCACCGAGGCTTATTGGACTAAAACCCAGGTGAGCGGGCAGGTGAAAGATGTGCTGGTGCAACTTTTCGAGCGGCGGGTGTTGACCTATACCCCATCCAACTCCGAAACCTATCAGGTTGAGATGGGCAATGTTGGTTTGCAATACTATCAATGGCGGTACGGTAATCGAGGATAAAAGCCCAATTCTTCAACCGTGTTTCAAATCCTTCTTTCTTGCACCTCCTTATAAATAATTCCCGCCGCTTGCGGCGGGAGATATTTATTCTGTTCAGACTATTTTAAGCTTTCCGTAAGAATTGTAAGTTCCCCTTAAAGTTCGTTTGTTATTATGACCTCAGACAAAAGTTTTAGATTAGAAGCTTTACCAAATCGTGAGGAAATTAACTTATGGCTAACCGACTAACGGACAGACCGGAAACGTTCGGGCAAGTTCAGAAGCCCCTGAGATTGCCTGTTTTGTATGGCTTTCTGGCGGCGGCAGTGGTTGTGATTGGCTTAGAACTGGTTTTTTTGCCCAATCTAGCCAGCAATCCGGGCTTTTTGGCTCTGATAATTTTTACCAGCTTGGTTTCGTTTGGCTCGATAGGGCTAACCCTTTCGGGTTTACGTTCGCGCTTGCCCCGGCCTGTGCCACAATTGACCAGTTTGCTGCTGTGGGGTCTGGTCGGGCTGGATTTGCTGGTATTCCTGGTATGGCCCAACTTTAGTAATAATAGTGCCAATGATGCCGCCCCGACCTTTGTTAGCAGCAATCCCTTATCGGCGGCAACGGTTGCCAACAGTTCAAATCCAACCGTCGTGGCAATGTCCTCAACCAGCAATAATAACGATACGGACATAAGTAAATCAAGTGGTATTACAATGGTCAAACCCGTAACGGCTAATTTGCCGCCCGCTCCTAACATGGACAAAAAGCGGCCTGCCCCCGATTTTGATAACGAGGTCTGGCTCAATAGCTCTAAATTAAGTCTGGCCGCGCTCAAAGGTAAGGTGGTACTGGTAGAATTTTGGACTTTTGGTTGTGTCAATTGCCAAAACGTCCAGCCCGCTCTTAAAAGTTATTACGAGAATTATGCCTCGAAAGGGCTAGAGATTGTCGGCTTTCACGCCCCCGAATTTGATTATGAGAAAAAGCTCGAAAATGTCCAGACAGCGGTGAAAGAGCGTGGCCTGAAATATCCGGTAGCTCTTGATAACGATTTCAAGACCTGGAACAAATATGGGGTTCGAGCCTGGCCGACCATGTATTTGTTGGACAAGCAAGGCCAAATTCGTTACAGCCATATTGGTGAAGGTGAATATGGCCCAATTGAAGCTGCAATCGTGAAATTACTTAACGAAGAAGCGCAATAATTTATTCAGAAGTTAGTAGGAAAATAAATGTATATGCGAAAGATGCTCAAATTTTTGGCTCTGGCCCTGTTCG
>Ga0123336_10004033_pt1 | contig 12093 bp, 6 predicted proteins | sample SSSSmetaG_FD_96466 | JGI IMG/M metagenome (GOLD analysis project Ga0123336, IMG submission 96466) | Glacier valley bacterial and archeal communities from Borup Fiord, Nunavut, Canada, to study Microbial Dark Matter (Phase II) - ​SSSS metaG | ecosystem: Environmental > Aquatic > Freshwater > Ice... | reverse complement strand
CAATATTAAAGTTTTTTGTAATTTCACTATAATAATATTGTATCATGGCAGTTGTCCTATAATCAGGACTATGATTTTCAATTCAAATATTTATTTACACATAATAATAAAACCCCCATTCCTGATGGCATTTTACCAAGAATGAGGTTTTAAAATAGTCAATATTTAATTATAATAATTAGAGAATTGTGAGTAAAGATTATATTAAAATACGTATAAAGATTATTCCAAGTATGGCAAGTACTTCTTATGTTTGTCTAAAGAACCTTCATAAACAAATTTGATTAATCCACTTTCAAAGGTATGTTTGTTTTAAGAGTCTAGAATCCATGATACTATTTTTCAGAAGGTAGTTTGCCACATCCGCCAGGTGAGAAGACCACCACAGAAAAACACAATCAAACTTATACTAGCCTTTAGACCATAGCATAGTACTTATTTCACCTTTAATAACTTCTAGTGCATTTAAATTTCTAAATCTACCCATCACTTAACCTCAAACTTACCATCAATCATTGGAGCAGTAATAATAATATTATTGCCCTCTTCACACCAAGAATCTAACTTATTACCATCGCATTTTACCAAAAAGCTTGATTTTGGCTTGGGAAGAGTAATTTCAAAGGTTAAATCTGCCACATTGCCCCTTACATTTGAAATTTCGATATAGTCTCTGCCGATTTTTATATCAAGAAGGACGTCGTGGTACATCAAGTTTTCAATCTGCCAGAAGTCGAGGGCTGCTGGAAGGTTAGGCGCAATTTGGAGGGTGTCAGGTTTTTCGGATTTCAAGCCGAAGAAGCCTAAGGGAATTGAAGAGTACAATAAGGCGGACTCTAAAAATTCGAAGTCTAAGCCTACACCGCCGGCTGTGCCACCGCCCTGCATTTGGATGCCTTTTTCGTTGTAATATTTGCGGTAGAATTGATCTCCTGTGCCGCCGGCTGTTTTGACCTCTTCGTACCACTTTTGTATGTCTTTAAACCTAGTGAAAGCATTATCCGGACCGAAGACATTTATTCTCGAAACCAAATCATAGTAGGAGTAATAAATAATTGCGCCGCCATCTTGAACTTGTTCGCCGTATTTTACCGTCTCACCATGCCAAGCCCAAAAATAATGTTTGTCATTTTTGAAAGTAGTTGACCGAGGAGCAAATGCAAATTTATAAATATCCTTACCCATTGATAAGTCGCCATCAACAATGCGGTCGCCGTTAATCCACTTCATAATGGCTTCCGATTGCTCTTTTGTGCACAATCCGCTTGCAACAGCTTCAACGTTGAACATAATGAAACCGTAGTCAATCACTTCACCTTCAGGATTTACACCTGCAAAGAACCGTCCATTTTTCTCGCTCCAGAAAGTTTTTTGAAATTTATCCTTTATTACCCTCAGTAACGCTTTTAGGCTCTCAGAAGTTGATTCATATTTGTCAGTGCCCATTGCATTTGGACTCACAACAGTTGGTTTTTCCAAGTCAATCTGGTATGACTCAGCCATTCTTTCAAGGTACTCCATAGCCTTGACAGCTCTATAGAAATAAATATTCGAATACAAATCTACTGACGGAAGAGCAAGTATGTCCCAGTATCCGTTTCCGAGTCCATGTCCCAAGCCCCTTGTACCATCGTGGCCGGTAAAATAGCTTTGGTCAATCAGGCCTTCCTGCCCTTTCATGTGATCGAGCATGAATTTCATAGCCTTTCGAGCCCTGTTAATATTATTTTTAAGGAAGGTAATATCTCCCGTCCATTCAAAATAATTTTTCATACTAGTAAGTAACAATGCATTATTATTTACATGACGTGTGTCGTAATTCATTCTGACAAAATTCAAATCGAGTTTTATATTTACTTTCTCATAACCTTCTATTATTATTTTTAGTTTTGTTATGTTATGGTCTTTCCAGTTTTTGTTTAAATAAGCTGGAATAAAGATGTGTCTACTCCATTTTGATGGTATTGTTTCAAAAGGTATAGAACTATCAACACTTTGTTTGAAGGATTTGTCTTCGGAGTATTGAGGTTCATCTTTTGTTGTCCAGTATACAAAGATTTCTTTAATTTTGGAATTCATTTTACCATTAATCGTAATATCAATTTCTAGAAATGGGCAGTGAAAAGAATCAACATCAATATCAGGTGACTCAAGCTCACATCTATTTCCTACATAATCAACTGATAAATATCCAAAGTTAACTGACGCATCGCCGTTGGTAGTCCACCCCTGAGCAGATTTTTTATTAAACTCCCACCCTTGAGATTGGCCCTCACTCTGGGCATAATCGGGAAAAGGCCAGCCCTGGCTGAAATATTTCAAAGGCCCATCTGTTGGCGGTTGCTGCCCATATTTGTTAGACCAAACATACCCAAATTTATCTATCGGAACCTCTTCCAGCCAAGATTTCACCATTTCAAATCGGTCATCAGATATATTCCGCTTTGTTGTGTCAAACCACAGGAGTGACATTGTCTCCCATTCCTTGTTAAACATTACTGATGCACCTAGCGGTAAACCATGTATTTGATTTTTATTATGCCTCAAATGCTTATCAAGATAATCATTAATAAATTCATCCATACCTTTATCAGAACTGTTGAATCTTACGAAACTTCCTTGTTTTTCACCCGTAACAGTCTTATTCATATTAGTACCTCCATGAAAATTATTCAAATATGGTATTTTATTCATATTCTATCACCATATGATTTGATTTTATAGTGTTACTAAGTTTTTTGGTAAATATAAAAATAAAGCCCTATTCTTGCTGGTATTTTACCAAGAATGAGGTTGAGACTGAAGATAATTATGTCCAGAAAGGCAAGTACTTTTTATGTTTAGTCAAGTAAGAAATAAATTATAAAATCAATATATAGCGGTTTTAATTTAATAAATTATTATCAATCAAGTAACAGTCAACTGACGGTCAAGTAAGATTAAAGTTTCAAATTTCTACCTCTTCCCAACCTTAACACCCTTCAAAACCCCACCAATAATATCCCTGCATAAATACAAAGACAACACGATAGCGGCAATACCAACTGCTACATTTCCAAGCAACCCACCCTTGAAAAAGCAATACCCGACGCCCGCAAAGGCCACTAAAGACAGTGCAATAAATCCATAATTCAAGCTAATCTTTACACTTTTTTGAATCAAAAACATTCTAATAACGATATTTACACCGAAACCTAAAATCATAGATATTGCGGCAGCTTGAAGGCCAATCAAAGGAATTAACATATGAACAGCAAAAACGGATACCGCTCCACCAGCTAAAGTGGAAATAAAGATAATGTTTGTTTTCTTCTCCGCTTCGAATAGTTGACCGAAAAAGCCTGAAACCGCGCTAAAAGAAGCAGCGAGGAAATATAAAGGTAATAGAACTTTGGCTCCACTGTAGCCTTCTCCTAGTACAAAATATGAAAAAGTAATAGAAACTAAGGGCAATATCACAAGCATTCCGCACACAAGTACCTTAATATAGTTATTTAAAACCTTCGAATAGTAGATGCCACGTCCAGAAGAAGAGCTTACTTCAAAAGCGGCTTCTTGCCAAGCCATATTAAACACGGTAGTAAAGAGCGTTAGAACGACACCAATTCTTACAGCAACAGCGAATACACCATTTTGGCTTTCGCCTAATACATTAAAAATTACAATACTGTTATAGCTTGACAGAAACCAATAGGGAATAGTATTCACCAAAAGTGGAGCGCAGTAAATAAACATTTTACGAAGAATAGCCTTATCAATCTTCCAGGAGTTGTTATTTCTTATGATGCCTGCGCCGATTTCTACAGCAATAATAGATGCAAACATACCAAGGCAGTAAGAAATTAGAAGGGCAGAAAGTCCCATTTTAAAGAACACAATGAGGACTATATTGCTTGCAATATTGACAACGCTGCATACAATTCCTGACACCATAAAGACCATGTTTTTGCCAAGCCCTCTTGCCGCATACTGAAAAACAAACTGAATCGAATATAACGAACCATATAGTACCACAAGCATTGGATTCCTAATCTCAACAAAATTTAAAAATATTGCAAAAGCTATAAAATATATTATGGTTGAGGTAAATGTAATAACAAAACCATTAGTTATAATCGAATATTTATCCTTAGTTTCCTTTTGCTCATACATGAAACGTAAGATGCCGTTCCATACCTCTATAAACAACATTGGTACCACTACATACATAATATTTTGAATCTGATAATAGTAGCCAAAATCTTCACGTAAAATTAGCATTGTATATAACGGCAACATAAAAAAAGCAATAAGCTTTGTGCTGACATTGCCTATAAAGTAAATAATCATGTTTTTTAAAAGCTTTTTTGATTTTGTTTCATTAGGCATTATTTACCCACCTTTTCACCAATAAGATGATATTCAGTTGCATGAGGAATTCGTTTATCAACAGGAGGCGGGGTCATGTAGTCGCCAAAAAGGTGCTTGAGGTAGCTGTCCCAACTAGTAGGAATTGGGTATTTTCTACCTTCGAACTGCCACAAAATACCTTCACCAAAAAATTCAACAGGAATTGCTTCCTCTTCGTATGGCGATAAACTAAAAACTATTGAGCGGCATTTACACAACTTCTCGGGGAATACTGCGGCCATTTTATCCATAATAGCTAACACCAACCTATCTAATTTAAAGAACTTAAGCCTCTTACAAGCGGCATGGACCAGTTTGATAAAGTGAAGCACTGCCCAATGCAGCTTCTGCAAAATTCTTGTTGAGGGTACACCATATAAACAAAAAATATCGATAAAAATCCCATGATTCATTTTTAAATTAATTAATTCTGGTTCCAAAAATAACGTATCTTTGCGACGAAATTTGGTAAAAGGCAAATGGTACTGGCCATCTGTTTTATATGTCTGAAGGAAATACCGTTCATCATATTCCTCAGCAGCCACTTTCAGAAATCGCTTATAATCTTTTCTCATAAGTGCTACATCAATGTCATCATCCCATGGAATAAAACCTTCATGCCGGATTGCACCTAGTGCAGTTCCTGCAATAAGATAATATGGAATATTATGTTTCTTACAAATCGCGTCAAAATACTCAAGCATTTCTAGCTCGATTAACTGTAACTTTCTTAATCTAGAATCTTGAGTATTCATAACTAAATCTCTCCTCTAATTTCTTTTTTTTTGTTTTCAGTAAGTTCAACAACTGTCCGATTTTTTCGGACACATCAATTTCTTAAAATCTAATTTCAGTCATACGATTTTTTCGTACAACTCATTTGAAATCCCACCAGTACCTTCTTGAACTATCCATTTTACTCATCTAATAATCCCCAAACAAAGAAAGTTGATTGCTCAGAGGCATATGCATTAAGCAACCAGCTTGCTGCATTCCCTCAATAACGGACTTGTTCAACTTAGCTCTATTTTTCAAATCTTCAACAGACAAGAATTCGCCACCACTGCGACTTTCAACAAGATTGAACGCAGCAGTCTCGCCTAATCCTTGCAAAGAACAAAGTGGGGGAAGTATTCCATTAGGGGTAGGAAGGAACTTCTTAGCTTCAGACTTATAAATATCAATTGGTAGGAATTTTATTTTACGAGCATACATTTCAATAACAAGTTCTAACACTTTAACCTGGTCCTCATCCTTAGTAGTATGCTCAGTGGAGGGCGAAGTAAGTTCCTGCATTCTGTTTTTTGCTTTATCAGTGCCATTAATCATGTACAAAGCATCAAAATCCATAACCTTTATAGTAAAGCTAGTCGCGTAGAATTCCAAAGGATAATATACCTTATACCATGCAATTCTAAAAGACATCATAACGTATGCCGCAGCATGAGCCTTAGGGAACATATATTTTATCGTTTTACAAGACTTTATGTACCACTCTGGAACGGAACTCGCAATCATCGCATCTTCCTGCTCAGGAGAAAGGCCCTTGCCTTTCCTTACCTGTTCCATTATCTTGAAGGATAGCTTTTTATCAACACCAGCGTGAATAAGGTAAAGCATTATATCATCACGACAACAAATAGCTTCCGAAAGAGTACAAATTCCATCTTGAATCAATTTTTGAGCATTTCCAAGCCACACATCAGTACCATGAGAAAGACCAGAAATTCTAATTAGCTCGGAGAACTTTGTTGGCATTGTATCCGTAAGCATTTGTCTGAGAAAAGGTGTAGCTAATTCCGGGATACCAAGCGTTCCAACAGGGTTTCCACCAATGTCCTCAGGTGTAATACCCAAAGCTTCAGTTCCTTTAAAAAGTGACATTATCACTGGGTCTCCCATTTGTATGGTTTGAGCACTCACCTTGGTGAAATCCTCAAGCATCCTTATAATTGTTGGAGCATCATGCCCAAGTATATCAAGTTTTAGTATGCTGCCATGTAAGAAATGGTAATCGAAATGGGTTGTAATAATATTCGAGCCGCCAGCATCAGCAGGTCTTTGTATTGGTGTGAAATCATATACATCCATACTTTTGGGTATTATCATTACACCACCTGGATGCTGCCCAGTTGTTTTCTTTATGCCTGTGCAGCCAAGTGCAAGTCTGTTCATCTCAGCTCTAGACAAGATTTTATTTCTTTCGGCGCAATACTTCATAACGAAGCCCATTGCCGTTTTATCCGCTAGTGTTGATATTGTTCCAGCCCTAAAGACGTAGCCCTCTCCAAATAATACCTCAGTATATTTATGAGCATTTGGTTGGTCTTCGCCAGAGAAATTTAAATCTATATCAGGTTCTTTATCGCCATCAAAACCAAGGAAGGTTTCAAAAGGTATGTCATAACCATCCTTTAACAAAGGCTTGCAGCAGTTTGGACAATCCTTATCAGGTAAATCGAAGCCGCAATCCAATCCATCAGCTTCATGGAATTCAGAGTATAAGCATGTAGGACATCTATAATGAGCTGGTAAAGAGTTTACTTCTGTGATTCCTGACATGTTTGCAACAAATGAGGAACCAACAGATCCTCTTGAACCTACTAGGTAACCATCAGCATTTGATTTAGCAACTAGCTTTTGTGCAATTAAATACATTACTGCGAAACCATGTGTAATTATTGAATCAAGTTCTTTCACCAATCTTGTTTCGACAATAGCAGGAAGATTCTCTCCGTAAACTTCTTTAGCTTTCTTAATTGACATATCTCTTATTTCATCTGCAGCACCTTCTATAATTGGCGGGAAAGTGCCTTCTGGAACTGGTCTTACTCTTTCAATCATTTCAGAAATTTTGATTGTATTTTCTACTACAACTTCATACGCTCTATCGCCTAGATATTCAAATTCACTAAGCATTTCATCTGTTGTTCTAAAAAATAGAGGGGCTTGCTGATCTGCATCAGAATAACCTTGTCCACCCATTAAAATTTTTCTATAAACATCATCACTTGCGTCAAGGAAATGCACATCACACGTAGCCACTACCATTTTACCTAATCTATCACCAATTCGAAGAATTTTTTTGTTAATATTTTCTATTTCTTGGGAATTATTTAGTTTGCCATTTCTGACTAAGAACATATTGTTTCCAGTTGGCTGTATTTCAAGATAGTCGTAATAAGAAGCAATAGAATCTAGCTTCTCATCCGATACGCCCTCAAGAATCGCGGCATATAATTCGCCTGCTTCACAAGCGCTTCCAAAAATAAGACCCTCCCTGTACTTGTCAAGTAACATTCTAGGCATCCTTGGCTTCTTATAAAAATAATTCATATGAGATTCAGAAATAAGCTTATATAAATTTTTGAGCCCTACTTGGTTCTTCACAAGAATGATAGCGTGAAATGACGCAAAACCTTTCAACTCTGCTGGTGGCACTTCCTCCATCTGCTGTGTGAGATAGCATTCCACGCCATATATTACTTTCATATCACTTTTTCTTGTTTCATTGAAAACAGCTGGGTACGCCTGTAATACTCCGTGATCAGTTATTGCTATAGCTGTATGTCCCCACTCCATGGCCCTTTTCATAAGTTCCCCTGGTGGAGTAATTCCATCCATTGAGCTCATTTGAGTATGTAAATGCAATTCAACTCGTTTAACCGCGGCATCATCATGACGCTTAAATGGCTTATGTTCCACTATATTCATTGCCATCAAAGACAGCTCTTGCGTGAATTTATCATACTGAGCACTGCCTTGTACGGTTACCCATTTATCTGGCTTCAAATAGCTTTTGACATATTCTAAATCGTCTTTATCAAAAAAGAATTTAGCCAAAATAGAATTTGTATTATCCGTCAGCTCAAAGCTCGCAAGCATTGAATTCTCCTTGATTGGTCTCAAGTTGAAGCTGAATATTTTACCCTGAACAGCAACCATTCCGGAATCTAAGGTTACATCTTCCATACGTTTGATGCTCTCTTTAATTTCTTTACCCATAATAATAACCATGCCTACGCCATTTCGAGGTGGTTCCCCTTCAGGAGTAAGTTTTTTTCTATTTTTAGGGTAAAATGATGCCTGTCTCCCCCCATTACTGCTTCCTTTACTTGTATAGCCCTCTGCTTTCACAGTTTTTGAGGCTTGCAACTCTCTAGCTGCTTGCTCTGCAGAGATTATTAGAATTTCTCGCTTTTCTTCTTCTTTTTCTTGTATCTCATCACTATCTATAAAGATAACTTGAATATTTCTATCCCAAATTTGTTTTAAATACTTAATAATAATCTTCCCTGCACTATTACTTTCTAAATATCCCGAGCATTTATTTTTAAGTTCTATTGTTAATACATCATTATCGTAGCAGCATTTGCTACCTTCTAATGTCGACCGTATAGAAATGTTTTTCTCAGTTAAAAAGCACAACAAACTGTCCCACAAAACTCCGCTATCAGCCACCTGTTGCATAGTTTCACCGCAGTCTAGCTGGAAATCTATATTTTCATACCCTATTTTTAAATTTATCTCATTACAAAAAACCGCCATTAATTCATGATGTACAAAAACAGGAGAGCTTGCAATTATTTGTATGCGCTTCTCCTTTTTAAATACATTTACATTATGAATCTTAATTCCTTCTGTTACCTTTGTTCCCGTCATCTTGACGTCACTCCATCAGCAGTATTTCATCTATCAATTGCTGTGCAATATCACAGCCACTCAATTTTCTTACTGTCTGTCCCTTTTTAAAAAGCAGCGCATCTCCATCTCCGCCTGCTATCCCTATATCCGCTTGAGATGCCTCCCCTGGACCATTTACTGCGCAACCCATAACGGCTACCTTCAAATTTTTCTTAAGCCGTCCTAATTTCTCAAGTTCATGAAGTTTCATTTCAACTTCCGTTGCTATTTCAATAAGGTTTATTCTACATCTACCACAAGTGGGGCAGGAAATAAACTCTAAATTTCTTTCAGCAAGTTCCATGGTTTGTAATATGGCCTTTCCTGCTCGAACTTCTTCTACAGGGTCTCCCGTAAGTGACACTCTTATGGTGTCCCCTATTCCATACGACAGAATTGCTCCTATGCCTGCAGAAGATTTTATAGTTCCACCATACAAAGTGCCTGCTTCTGTTATCCCAACATGCAATGGATAATTGCGTCTATCTGCCATTAGCTTATAAGCTTCTATTGTCATCGGAACATTTGATGACTTCAAGGATATAACTATATCCCCAAAATCCATCGCTTCAAGAATATCAATATGGCTCATGGCGCTTTCAACCATAGCTTCAGGTGTAACTCCACCGTATTTTACTAACAGACTTTTTTCTAATGAACCACCATTTATTCCGATTCTAATTGGAATATTTCGAGTTTTTGCTTCATTTACGACTTTTTGAACTCTATCAGTACTGCCTATATTACCTGGGTTTATACGTATTTTGTCAACGTTACCTTGCAAGCAAGTTAATGCCAATCTATAGTCAAAATGTATATCAGCAACCAGCGGAATTTTTATATTCTTCTTGATTTCTTTGACAGCAAGAGCTGCTTCCATGTCGGGCACTGCAACTCTTATAATATCGCAGCCTGCTTCTTGCAACTTTTCTATCTGACATACTGTAGATTTAACGTCTCTAGTATCAGTATTTGTCATGGATTGAACAGATATTGCTGCCCCACCGCCAAGTATAATATCCCCTATTTTTATTGCACGTGTTTGTTCTCTATTATTCATTTGTATCACTCCGACTCCACTATCTTAGAATTTCAATACATCACTAACTGCAACTACTAGAGCTAACAGCATAAGCAACGCTAACCCAACAAATGATATCATCGCTTCTCTTTCAGGCTTTAAAGGCTTTCTTCTTATTTTCTCAACACCCAATAAGGTTAAACGGCCTCCATCTAAACCAGGGAATGGTAACAAATTGAATATTCCAAGGTTAACACTGATAAGTGCAGCAAATTCAGATAAACTTAGAAATTTTAATAAAAAAGCTGCTTTTGGAGCATTTACAACCTCACCAATAATCTGAGTCAATCCAATTGGACCTGCAACTGCATTCAAAGCGACTTTACCAGTAATTAGCCATATCAATGAATAGAAAATTGACTTTACCATTGAATATAGATAAATTACCGAATTTGACATTGTTTTAAATATGCTTACATTTTTTTCATGTTTAAAGTTAAAACCAATAGTACTTTTCTGGTTCTTATCATTCCGGGTTCTATTAAATGTATATACCTGCTCTTCACCATTGACCTTTTTGACGGTGAAAATAGTAGTATCATCTTTATCTACATAATTAAAAAGTGAATAATCCATATAATTAAGTATTTGTTGTCCATCATATTTAATGACTTTATCCCCAACTTCAAGGTTCTGGGCAGATGCTAATGTGTTAGGAGATACCGTATCAACCACATTTGTATCATATCCAGTATAACAAAAAATTCCAATTATGATTACTAGTGCTAATAATAAATTCATTAATGGTCCTGCTACGATTATAAGTGATCTTTTATATACTGGTTTTTTATTAAATGATCCATCATCTGCAGAGGTCTCTTCCTCACCCTCCATAGCACAAAATCCACCAATAGGCACAGATCTTATTGAATACCTAGTTCCACTTTTTTTGCTTACCCAAGAGAAAATCTTTGGTCCCATAAATAACGCAAATTCATTGACCTTTACTTTAAATAATCTAGCTGCTCCAAAATGACCCAACTCATGTACAATTGTTAATACACTAAGTAACAATAGCGTTGTAATTATGCTTTTAATAATATCCATTTAATCCTCCAGCAAAATTTCTTGCCCAGCTATCACATTCCAATATGTCTTCTAACTGAGGCTTATTTATTATAGTATACGCTTGCATTGTCTTTTCTATTATAATTGGTATTTGGGTAAAATGTATTCTACCACTCATAAATAATTGAACGGCTACTTCATTTGCTGCATTCATAACGGCAGGCATTGTCCCACCAATTTTTGAAGCTTGATATGCTAGCTCCAGACATGGAAATTTCTCTTTGTCTGGCTTTTCGAATGTTAAACAATTAATTTCTGTTAAATCTAGCCTTTTTGTTGTGGAATACTCTCTCTCAGGATAAGTTAAGGCCAGTTGAATTGGCACTTTCATATCTGGATTGCCCATCTGACTGAGCACTGATCCATCTCTGTATTGTACCATTGAATGTACGATACTTTGTGGATGTACAACTACATCTATTCTATCTGTACCTACGCCAAATAGCCATGATGCCTCAATAACTTCGAGCCCTTTATTCATTAACGATGCACAATCTACGGTTATCTTACCACCCATATTCCACGTTGGATGATTTAAAGCTTCTGCTAATGTTACTTTATCTAATTGGTCTGCACTATATTTCCTGAAGGGTCCACCTGATGCCGTTAATATAAGTTTTTCTACATCGTCATGCCTATTTCCTTCTAAGCACTGGAATATCGCAGAATGTTCACTATCTACAGGCAGAATCTTAGATCCACTCCGCGCAGCCTCTGCCATTATAATTTCTCCCCCAGCAACAAGTGTTTCTTTGTTTGCAAGGGCAATATTTGTGCCTCTTCTAACGGCTTCGTATGTAGGTCTCAGTCCCAACATTCCCACAACGGCTGTTACCAAAATGTCCATTTCTATTTTTGCTAATTCAACTAAT
>Ga0123336_10004030_pt1 | contig 12095 bp, 10 predicted proteins | sample SSSSmetaG_FD_96466 | JGI IMG/M metagenome (GOLD analysis project Ga0123336, IMG submission 96466) | Glacier valley bacterial and archeal communities from Borup Fiord, Nunavut, Canada, to study Microbial Dark Matter (Phase II) - ​SSSS metaG | ecosystem: Environmental > Aquatic > Freshwater > Ice... | reverse complement strand
TCTTTAAAATCCTCATTACTTCCTAGCCTTCTATCAATGCAATAATAATCTGCTGTATCATAGCCATGAGAACTCGACTCACATACTGGACCAAAGTAAATAGCGTTAACTCCTGTTTCTTTTAAATGTGGAATCCATTCCTCTATCTTTTTAACGCGGTTTACTCTCTCTGTTTCAAAATGATTTTCACTAGGTGCTCCGCAAAAACCTATTGGATAAATATGATAAAATACGGACTCATTAACCCACTTTGCCATTTCTCTCACTCCTTCACTGTACCAATCGGTATAGTTGTAATAAAAAAATTATGAATAAATACCATGCATAAACTGTGCAATAGCCTTTACAATGACCTCTCCACTTTTATCCAAGCTTTCTTCTCTATAAACTTCTATATAGGAATTAACCATCCCTAAATAAGTAATAGCATAAGTGTATTGCCTGCCCCGCATATTTCCATGATCTTTAGTTGCTTTTAAAAACATCTCTTCCAATACCTTTACTTGTTTATTGATAAGCGGTTTCGCTATTTTAAAGGCTTCACTATGTGGTGGATAAAATCTCATTCCCAAAAGCAGTCTGTAAAACTTTTGGTGTTCTCTCGCATAGTTAAAATAAGCGGTAGTTAGTTTATACATAGTGAGCGGTAAATCGCCCTCATAGTACGCTGCCTTTTCAACCTTTCTTAGCATTCCCTCATGATAGGTATTTAAAAGCTCCGAAAGAAGTCCTTCTTTACTTCCAAAATAGTGATATAACGTTGGTTTAGTAATGCCAGCCTGATCCACAATTTCCTGAACCCCAACAGCATCATATCCCTTATTGGAAAACAATTCTAATGCACACTCTAATATTCTTTCTTTATTATCTACCATAAAATGAATCTCCGTTCTATTTATTGGGCATGTGATAATATTACTTTATGCAAACAGTATACCAAACGGTATACTGTTTGTAAATAATTTTTTTAACCAATAAAACGCATTATTTTAAAGAAGTATATAAATACACATAAAGTAAATGGTGCTAAAAATGTAGAAACCACAACAAGTTGCCCAGCAAGCTCACTATCCGCTCCCGCCTCCTTAGACATGATATAGGAGTTAATCGCAACAGGTGCCCCAAATACAGCGAGCAGTGTAATAAGCTCACACCTTCTAAACCCCAACATAATTGCTAGAGCTAATGCAATAGAGGGTACAATAACTAATCTCCCAAGTGTCCCCATAATTATATACTTGATATTTTTTCTAAGGCCTTCAAACTTAAACTCTGCCCCTAACATAAGAACAGCAAGTGGTGCTCCTATAGCTCCTAAATCATGTAAGCACGTGTAAATAGGTTTGGGCAACCTTATTCCTAAACTAAGTGTTATAATACCTAAACCGCACCCTATAATAAGTGGGTTTTTAATAACGCCCTTAATCATAGAACCTATATTTCTTTTATTCTCCTTATTAAAGCAAGCAAGAACAATGACTGCACAAAAGTTAAAAAGAGGTATCAGAAAACCTATCAGCTTAGAAGCTACTCCCACCCCTTCACTTCCAAATATATTTCCTGAAATAGCTATCCCAAATATAAGAAAATTAGATCTAAAAATAGCTTGCACTAGTACTCCCCTCTTATTATCCTGTTTAACCATGAGCATAACAAGTGGCACGGCTAAAAGTATAACAATTATAATTCCGCCTAATCCAAATGAAATAAGCTTCATATCAAATAATTGGTCTAAATCCATTTCATAAATATTATTAAATAATAAGATAGGGAGGAAGAGTCTAAAACTTACCTTATTAGCCATGTCAGTAAAATGCGCATCCCAAAACTTTGCTTTAGTTAAAAAATATCCTAGCAACATGATTAAAAATATAGGAAGCACAACATTGATTGAAAAAATTAAGTCCTCCATGAAAAATCTCCTTCAATATATAAATAAAAAATTATTAAAGGGTGACCTCATTGGTCACCCTTACTTTATTAAAACATTTTCATGCAAGTTCAAGAGCGATTTCCATCATCTTTGTAAAAGCATTTTGTCTCTCTTCTGCTGAGTACTCTTCTCCTGATATTAAATTATCAGAAATAGTCATCATAGCAAGTGCATTTACTCCTGCAGCAGCTGCATTCATATAAAGTGCGGCTGCCTCCATCTCTACAGCTAAAATACCCATTGTTATCCATCTTTCAGTGGCAGTTTTATCTGCATTATAGAATATATCCGATGACAATACATTGCCAACTCTATAATTTGCACCCTTTTCTTTAGCAATAGCTACTGCTTTTTCTAAGAGCTCAAAACTTGCAATGGGCGCATAATTGCCTGGCAAGTTATATTGATCTACATAATTTGAGTTGGTGCTTGCTCCTATCGCAAAAACAATATCGTGAAGATGAAGATCTTTACGCATACTACCTGCTGAACCTATACGAATCAGATTCTTACAGCCGTAAAAATGAATGAGCTCATAAGAATAAATGCCTATTGATGGAATCCCCATCCCTGTGCCTTGTACTGAAATTTTACGTCCTTTATAAGTTCCTGTATACCCAAACATATTTCTTACGGTATTATACTGCACAGCATCTTTTAAAAAAGTATCTGCAATAAACTTTGCTCTTAAAGGATCCCCTGGTAAAAGTATTGTTTCTGCTATATCGCCTGGCTTGGCCGCGTTATGTGGTGTTGACATATGTGTTATCCTCCTTAAATAAAATACAACTTATCTTTTGTAAACCACTTATTTTATAATTTGATTTTTTCTTCCTTAGTATACTATATTTTTAATGTTTTAGCATCTTTTATAAGTTCTTTATTTATCTAATATGCCAATAATTCATACCCTTCATCAGTTACTAATACCATAACTTCCCATTGTGCAGATGGCTTATCATCTACTGTATAAGCAGTCCATCCATTATCCTCATCAATAACTATTTCATCTGTACCCCCATTCACCATAGGTTCTATGGTAAATATCATTCCTGGAACCAACAACATCTCAGTTCCTCTTTTAGTTACATAACTAACAAAAGGGTCTTCATGAAACTCTAACCCAATGCCATGCCCACCTATATCTTCTACAACTGAATAGCCATTTTCCAAAGCATGTTCATGCACCGCTTGCCCCATATCCCCTAAAAATCCCCAAGGCTTTATCTGTTCCAAGCCTAAAGCAACGCATTCTTTTGCTACTTGAACTAATTTTTTCTTTTTCTCCTCCACATTTCCAATACAAAACATTCTTGAGGAATCTGAGAAATAGCCCTTGTAAATAGTAGATACATCTACATTGATAATATCTCCATCCTTCAAAATATCTTTTTCTGACGGAATGCCATGACAAACCTGATTGTTCACAGAAGTGCACACACTTTTTGGAAAACCTTCATATCCTAGTGGTGCAGGAATTCCACCTAACTCAATAGTTTTTTGATAAGCAAGCCTGTCTATCTCTTCTGTGGATATACCGACTCTCATTTGTCCTGTTATATAATCTAAAACCGCTATATTAATTTTTCCACTTTTCCTTATACCTTCTATCTGCTCCGCTGTTTTTATTATTTCTCTTGATGGCACGATATGTCTCTGACTTTTAAACAGTGCAATCTTATTATCAAATGTATGATGACAAACCTTATATTTCTTTTGGCTGCCACACCAACATAAATCATTTCTTCCGATTTTGCTAAACATTTTTTTATTCCCTTCTATTTGTATTAAATAAAGGCTTATTTAAAAGTGTCCTTGATATAATTTATTATACACTTTTAAAGAAACCTTGTAAATTCGTCATTCTCATTATTTCTCTTTTTGAATATTTATTAGTCCTAAAATCGCAAAAAGAAAACCAATCCTCTTTAGGATTAGTTTTCTTTTTTTACTCTTGCTATATGTATTTGGATGAATATATCTATTAAGGGGCTGTCGGTGTAACTTCAATGACGCTTCATTTGATTATCTTCGGCATAAAATGTACCCGTTGTAATTTCTTCAATCTTCTTTTGATTATTTTTAATCGCTAGAAATGTACTTGGGTAGGCTTTATCATGGATTGTCACCTCTCCATCCCCTTTAGAAACAAGTATTTCTACTAACTTTTGTCTTTCTTCTTCTAATACGTAAAGTCTATCTATCAACTTTTGATGTGCCTTCAAATATTTTTGATACTCCGTATTATCTTCCATTTTTTCTGCCCGAGTTAAGGTCTTCCCATATATCTCCAGCTCACCTTCACTTCTTTTAACCCTTATCAACAATTCCCTGTAGTTTACCAACAAGCTGTCTAATTCTTCCTTTATTTCACGTCTGTTAAAACCTTGTACATTAATATAAGTTTCCTTTTCATAAACATTACCCACCATGCGTAAGGATACCTTGGTTCGTGCTTTAATCGTTCCTCCAATTGTTTTTCCATTTTTAGCTTGCACAAAAATAGTTCCTGCTTCTAAATGGCTGTCTAAAACATAGTAACCAATATCAATCGTATCCTTCGCTTTAATCGTACAATTATTAGCATACTTAAGAAATACACTTCCCCCTGCTTCTATACTTGCTGTTCCTTTGCCTGAAATGCCACCCTTGATGTAGACATTTCCTTCCTTAGAGTGAATCTTATTTACAGCTCCTATTCCTAAATCACTTAGTATCGATATATCATTACTTGCTGTAACAGAAAAGCCATCTTCTACTGTCCCCTCAACTGTTACATACCCGTCAAAATCAATATTCCCAGTTGCATAACCAACACTACTCTGTATCACCAGATGTTTATCAATTCCTATTTTCCCATTGATCATACGAAGTGCTCCATCTTGTTTTGCTGAGAGTACAATTTTATCTTCACTCTCAATTGTCTCCACGCTATTTGGGTCAAATCGCAAATACGGATCCTTCCTCTTTTCGGGAAGCAATGCTAGACCTTTTATATTTTTTCCCCTTTTACCCCATTTCAGTGGTGTTTTTTCTCCGAGCCAATCTCCCTTTTTCACATATTTAAATAAATTCATCTCATAGTAGTTTGTGCTATTATCTATATTGACCGTTGGTTTTCTATCTGGCATTTCCAAATAAACCACCTTTGCATCTTCGCCTTGCTCAGGCAAGGTCCCCTTGGCTACAATAATATCCCTGTTGGGTTGTAATTCTTTATCAATCACCTCATCCAAAATACCATACACAACATAATTATCATTAAGAAACTGTACTATTTCTTCCTTGAGGGTTTCTTTGGTCGTTTCAAAAGTATATTGATCCAAGTTAATATGAATTTTGGCTTCCAAATTATCTGGCGAGACATATAAAGTGAATTTTTCTTTAAGCTTACCAAACTCTATTTCTCCGCTTTTTCCGCCTTCTAATGCTCCCTTTAATGCTAAAAATTTTGTTATTGTAATACGTGGCTGCTTGTACATAACGATATCAAAATCTTGCATCTGAAAGCCTAACTCGAATACCTGTATAAATAATATTTCATCTATTGCTGTAATAGTAAAATATTCATTCTTAAAAAGTAACATGATTCCCACCTTCTCTAATTCTTTTTAATACAACTAACCTTGAAGTCTCCTAATTTAAATAATATATCATTTTTATTAGGAATAAGGTCTATGCAAAATAAAAGTCCATAATAAAACAATACCATATTTTAACTTTTATATATATATCTTTCGCTTTTTATCTTAATAATATATGACGGGCTAAAATCATGCTTACAACCGTATCCCTATTAGCCTTTATTTTTATTAATATTTACTACATTCTAAGCTATGACTCCATTAAACCATCAGTATCTCTCTAATATCTTGTTCTGTCATTGTAGCGAATGACTCCTGACTTGACTTAATTACTCGTCCAATCAAATTTTCTTTTTTCTGTTGGAGCTCGTTTATTTTTTCTTCAATGGTGCCACGTGCAATAAGTTTTATAACATGCACTTCATTTTTTTGCCCCATACGATGTGCACGATCTGCTGCTTGTCTCTCTACCGCGGGGTTCCACCATAGATCGTATAGAACCACGGTGTCTGCTCCAGTTAGGTTGAGTCCCGTTCCACCAGCCTTTAAGGATATGAGGAACAAGTTCCCTTCCCCTTCGTTAAACCTATCACATAATGCTACACGCTCAAAAGGAGGCGTTTGACCATCTAAATAGAAATAGGGCACCCCATAGTAGCCAAGTTTCCGCCCGATAATATCCAGCATTTGAGTGAATTGTGAAAAGATGAGAACCCGTCTTCTTGCAATACGGCATTCCTCCACAATATCCATAAGTTGATCAAACTTAGCTGATCCTCCTTTGTATCCCTCAACGAACAAGGCTGGATGGCAGCACAATTGCCGAAGGCGCGTGAGCCCGGCTAGAAATTTAATCCGGTTTTTCTGAAAACTATCCTTGTTTAGATGCTTAAGTACATCCTGTTTGAGCTCTGCTAAATAAGCTGCATACAATTTTTTCTGTTCAAGGTTTAGCTCAGATAATTGTACCTTTTCAATTTTATCCGGTAATTCCTTAAGGACATCTTTTTTAAGACGACGCAATATAAAAGGACGTACGCGTTTAGCTACGTTTTCTCTGGTTAACTCATTAAAGGCCGTTCTTCTTGGCAGTAATTTTGGGAATACCACATTAAATATTGACCATAGGTCTTCTAATGAATTCTCTATTGGCGTTCCAGTAAGTGCAAAACGGTAATCAGCTCTAATTCTCTTTACCACTCTTGCTGTCTGTGTGGCATGATTTTTAAAGGCCTGTGCTTCGTCCAAAAAAAGTGTATGAAAAGATTGTTTAAGGTACAATTTAGAATCCATACGGAGTGATGGATAGGAGGTAATAATCACATCTACGCTAGTGATATCCTTCAGAATAGTGCTCCTTCTGAGCTTACTTCCATCAACAATGAGCGCTTCTATTTCTGGGGCAAATTTTTTTAGCTCATTCATCCAGTTGTAGACAAGCGAAGAGGGGCATACAATGAATACCGGAAGTTTTCGCTGCCTCACTTCTGGAAGTACCGACACGATAAATGCAATGCTTTGTATTGTCTTGCCTAGGCCCATATCATCCGCAAGAATACCCCCAAATTTATACTTCGCAAGTATCTTTAACCACTTAAAACCAACCTTTTGATAATCCCGAAGTACTGGAGCTAAACTTATTGGTACGGCATAATCCAGTCCACATGGATTGTGCAAGTTCTCCATAAGTTTGCAAAAGGATTGTCCTTCGGTAACAAGATTTCCTTCTTGCAGTGAATCTATGATCTGTATACTACTAATAAGTGGTAGCCGGATTTCTTCTTTATTTATGTCCTCCGCGTGGAGGCCCATTTCATTGATGAATTGGGCTAGTGTTTGAAACTCTTTTGTTTCCAATGACACTAATGAACCATTCTGCATTTTGTAGAATTTTTGTTTTTCTTTAAGTGACAATAAAATCTTACGGATTTCAGATTCAGGAATGCCTTGGATATCAAAGCGAAAAGACAGCCAATCCGTCCTATCCCCTACGTTTACACTTATCTTCGGACCCACATAACCTTTATGAATGCGTACTTTAACAGCTGTGGTTGCATAGATCTCAACCAACTTTTCGAGTGTTGGGACAACATGATATAAAAAATTATATTCTGCACTTTCATCCTCTATATAAAAACCGCCCTCTGTTTTGGTGAACGCATTCTCCTCCATAAGCTTCATGATGAGCTGCTCCTTATCACCTTGCCTTATCAGCGTAGGATTATATCTAAACGCCTGCCCACTTTCTTCAAAAGGATTAACTACCAGATTGCCATAATGGAATTCTAATCCTGCAAGCAATTTATTCTTCACGCGGTCCAAGAACAGCTTTGCCTTAAGAGGTGTTTTAATAAGCCTGTCTGAAATAGACTCCGCAATCTGAACGTGCCCAATCCTCATTAAGCCCGGTGTTACCGTTTCCATAAAATAATCTATTTGTTCTACCGCGATAGCAAGTTGGTGCTTGCCTGAATGATTCAGCATTTGTTTGAGCTGGCTCAGCCGTTTGCAGTCCTCTAGAGGTAATTTTATCAGTTCCCCTTTAGAAAGGATATAGCCGTAAGATTGTAATACAGTGATCTGATTTAAGCCTTTAACATCTAATTGGTAACCTCTTGACTTTGCTTCCTTAAACTCAAAGGCTAGCGGGACCATCTCATTTGATAATTTCATGCCACTATATGAGCTGCCATTATGTTGAATCTTTACTGAGGGAGCAGCTAAAAGCAGCGGTAAAAATTGCTCCCAATTGGAATGGGAAATGAAAATCATATCCTCTTCGCTTACATTCTCATTGTGAATAGAATAAGTCTTGGAAACGTTAATGAGTAGTTGAATAACCTCATCCGTTTCCTTTTGAAAGCTATGAATTTCTGGATTATAAGTAAACTCCTCGGAACATTTATAGGATTGTCTTTGCTCGATCTTATCTAAAAACTCTCTTAATCGCTGTATTATGTAGGTTTTCTCGTGACCTACCTGCATTTGGACTCCGAACAAGTAGTCCTCATTACCCATTAAGATAGGTTGACAGATAAATTTCACCTTAACCATTTCTCTTGTTTCAAAATGGCGTAGATTACCACTCGGAAGTGTTGCCTTCTTTTCGAATAGCCCCAGCATCTTATCAGCTAATTGACTAGGCGCATCGTCTTGTTGCTGCATATCTTTGATAAACAAAAGGACTGCTGCAATATGTTGGCAGTAGCAAGTATCAAAAGACGCTAACGTAGGACAGGTACATTCTGCCTTGATATCCCCTTTTCTATCCTGTTTTACAGTAACACGAAAGACGCTACCTCCCTTTACACTGGCTTCTATAGTCTCACTATCCTCTTTATAGTTCAGAAGATTTACTTTTTCAGCTCTATAATAAGTTTTGCCTTTTTTAAAAGCAGTATATCCACACAACCGCTTAATGATTGTTTCGCTGAGCAAAAAGTTCATTTTTTATCCTTCCTCAGGTTTGTATCTATAATTGTATATTTTTAGTATATCTAACCGATTGCTTTAGAATATATCCCATATCGCATGGATCTATTTAAACATATGTTTCTCTCTCCATTGAAACATATGTTTGAGTATTGGAATTAGTGTTTTTCCCGCTTCTGTCAAAGAATATTCAACTTTCCTTCAAAGCTAGATATAGTATAACACAATGGACAACTTTCACATTTATTATTAGCATTTTCCACAGAATGCTTCTTTACTTACCTTTAAGTTAGTATATAACACATAAGTGCATACTTAATTCTTTTTCTATAATGATATATAATCCGTAATATAAGGTCAACTATAGAGAAACAACTTAAAAACTTAATCTATGCAACTACACAAAGTTGTTTCTCAGAATGATTTCACGTCATTTATCGTCAAGAATACCTTAAATTTAAAGATGTGCAATCTATATACTATATAAATGGAGGAATATTTTATGAATGTATTAGCTTTTAACGGAAGTCCAAGAAAAAATTGGAATACTGCAACTCTCCTCAATAAAGCACTTGAAGGCGCAGCATCACAGGGTGCTGCGACAGAATTTATCCACCTTTATGATTTAAATTATAGAGGATGCATCAGTTGTTTTGCCTGTAAAAGAAAAGATGGTAAAAGTTATGGCAAATGTGCCGTAATGGATGATTTGACACCAGTTCTCCAAAAAATTGAAAAAGCTGATGCTATAATCATTGGTTCACCAATCTATTTTGGCGATGTTACCGGCCTACTGAGATCCTTCTTAGAACGGTTAATGTTTCAGTATCTAGTATATGATACAAATTATTCTTCTCTTTTCAAAAACAAAATATCAGTAGGTTTTATTTATACCATGAATGTAGACCACAATCGATTAGAACAGGTTGGATATGAACAGAGTTTCAAAGGTACAGAAATGTCAATGGCAAGAATTTTCGGATCGTCTGAATCATTATTTGTTACCGATACTTATCAATTTGATGATTATTCCAAGTATGTTGCAACAGCTTTTGATGAGAAGGAAAAAGCACGGAGACGTCTTGAAGCATTTCCAAACGATTGCCAAAAAGCCTTTGAAATGGGAGTGAAATTTGCTCAATAAATCTCCCTTGCTTATGGTACGTCTCACCTTTCATAATCCTAGGTTTTAATGAAGTGCTATAAACTGTATTGGCTATCTCAGTTTATAGTACTCTTCCAAACTCTTTAGCTAGTGCTTTTCTCATAACATCAATTGGTGCCTCTTCCCCTGTCCATAACTTAAAACTTATTGCACCTTGATTAACTAGCATAGAGAAGCCATCAAATGTACGACACTCTCTTTTTTCTGCCTCCTCTAGAAAGGGAGTCTGTGGTGGGTTAGGAATAACATCACAAACTATCATATCTTTAGTCAATGTGTCATAATTGATATTAGGTTTATTTGTATCAGGACATAATCCTATACTCGTTGCATTGACAACAATATTTGTATCATTTGGCACCTCAAATGTTTTATCCCATAAAACGAATCGAGCTTTTACCTTTGTTTTATCATTTAATAATTTAACGAGTGTTTCTCCCCTATCCTTATTGGTATTAACTACAACAATTTGCTGAGCTCCTGCCATAGCCAGCTCAACAGTAGCCGCACGTGCAGCCCCACCTGCTCCAAGTACAACTACTTTTTTCCCTTTAAGTTCAATATTTTCTTCTCTTAAAGAAGTAATAAAACCTTTTCCATCTGTATTTTCACCATACGTTTTACCATTCTTTAAATAAACTGTATTAACTGCTCCCATTAATGCAGCATCTTCTGCCACGTAATCAAGATATTTTAGTACTTCTACTTTATGAGGAATAGTAATATTTGTTCCTTTCATATTAAAAGCTTTTAATGCTTTTACTGCTGTTTCTAAATCCTTAGGTTTTACCATTGTTGTATTGTACCTATAATTTAAGCCTAGTTCCTTAAAAGCTGCTTCCATTATTATAACAGTTGGATTTTCATCTACTGGCATCCCAAAAAGTCCAATTAATTCACTTCTATAAGATTTGTTTAACATTTTCTACTTCCTCTCTAGATTAGTCTGAAGTTTATTTTCAATAGCATGGGCATAATGCGCAGCAATAGTAGCATGCCCACAAATCGGCACTTCGTTTGTTGGCGTGAAAAACCGTATGTGAACATTATACTCATTGCTATTTGAAGAAAAAATAAAAGCTGTCTCCGAATTATTAAGTTCTCTAGCTATTTTTTGCATATATTTTGAAGTTAATCCATCAGCATTGGTTATTACTCCAGCCGGATTTCCTGCGAAATTTTCCTTTGTAAATGAATCAATTTGATATAAATTATATTTTGCAATTCATTCTCTTCATTTGTGACAGTTATTATCTAGGTATTATATCATTATATTACAGTTTTGTTGATCTACATATACTAGTATGCATTTTTTATTCCTTTACCTATAATAGTTACAATCATTAGAACGCTCAATAAAGGCATACTCTATTAAGACTATATAATCCATTTATTTTATTATTCTCAAAAAAATAGCAGCTCTATATAAAGGCTACTATCTTATCTACTTATTTATATTAAGATTCTTTAATTGCTTAGAAAATCACTAGTTTTTATTATTAACCGTACCTTGAAGAAAACCTCAAAGTTCCAACGTCTTTTATAGAGCCAAGTAATTTCTTCAGAATTGAATTCGATAACATTTGTCACAAAATCAAGTTCATCAAGGCTTTAGTACGAAATTAAAGTTAATATCATCAAAAAAAGACAGTATCTAACAAGAATACTGTCCTTTGATTTATGTAGGGTTATTTGAAGTCATTTGTAAAAAAATGCGGGTACTGCTTCGACATGCTTTTTGCCTGCTCTAGCAGATTATTGGAATATTCCATAACAGCTTTGCGCATTGCTTCCACATTACGCTTACGGGCTGCTGCAATCATTCTTTCATGTTCATCGATACTGGACCCTACACCATTAATTTTACCATACAATAGTCTAATACGATTATAATGGGAAGCAACATCTTCAATGGTCTTCCAGGCAAGTGCTTCCCCTGCAGTCTCAAAAATAAGCTGATGAAAGCGGTTATCTTTTGCAT
>Ga0123336_10004025_pt1 | contig 12099 bp, 9 predicted proteins | sample SSSSmetaG_FD_96466 | JGI IMG/M metagenome (GOLD analysis project Ga0123336, IMG submission 96466) | Glacier valley bacterial and archeal communities from Borup Fiord, Nunavut, Canada, to study Microbial Dark Matter (Phase II) - ​SSSS metaG | ecosystem: Environmental > Aquatic > Freshwater > Ice... | reverse complement strand
GGGATTTCTTTGTCTTCAGGCTTTGGGCTGCCATGTTTGGCTTATAGTCCTGAAGTGAAATAACAGATTGTATTTTTTCTGCAGTTTCGGGATCAACAAAAGTTGTTTTGTTAATAAAACGGGATACAGTTGCTGTAGAAACACCCGATTGATTTGCTATATCTTTTATCGTGGCTTTTTTTTTCATTACTGCTCCCCCAAAAGCACAATCATTTTGTGTAACCGTTTACATGTTGCTTATAAGCAACATTTTACAAATATGGTCACTTCAATTGTTTTGCTGTTGTAAATAAATTGATTCAAATATAGTGTGCGTCAGACGACGTTGCAGATTCAAATTATTGTGTTCATGTAACCGTTTACATTGTTATTATATCTAAATTCCAGATGTTGTCAATAGGTTGTTTTGTGTATTCCGCCGCATAAATTAAATTTGATTTAATAAGCGGGATCGAATCCCTTCTTCCTTAAACACGCATACTTCCCTATTCAGCGCCTGAATAATCGAATATCACAGAAACTCAATCATATTTATTTGACAAAATATTTTCAAAGTATATACAACTCCGCTTAAGCGTGGTATAACCTAAACAAATGAACATATTGTTCATTTGTTTAGGAGGATTTCATGCAGAATACAGATAGACTTAACGAAGTGTATGCAGCGGCTCTTTTAGTCTTCAGTGAATATGGATTTAAGAAAGCGACCGTCGAGGATATCGCCCTTGAACTGGGTCTAACCAAAGGCGCCCTTTATCAATATGCCAAAAACAAAAAAGACCTCTATGACCGTGCTGTCGAGTTCGGTTTATTGAACTGGCAGACAAAGGTTTTTGACGCCGTAAGTAAAGAGTCTGATGTCAAAAAACAATTTGAAGTCATGTGCAAAAAAGCGTGTATCTATCTTTCAGAAGACACACTTCTCAAGAAAATTCTGATTAAGGATCCATCCATTTTCCCTATGTCATTCAATTCCGACCCGTTTAAAGATGTAAATAACACTTCAATGAGTTTCCTTCAAAGTATCCTCGACAGGGGAATTCAAGAAAAAAAATTCCGTAAAATGGATACAGCGCTGATGTCAAGATTTCTTTTTTCTACCTACAAGATGTTGATTATCGAGACCTACGTTCTCGAAGAACAGGACTCAAACATCGATTCAGTCATCGACATAATTACACAAGGTTTCTTTTGCACGAAATAGCATTCGCTTTTTTGTGATACATGGAAATAAATAGATCCTGGAGGTAATGTTATGAGTGAAACTGTTAAGTATCTAAGTCAGGCATGGTGTGAAGAAGCTGGAAAAAGATTGAGACAGGAATTGACTCCAGACAAAATGAACAATTTGACATCTTCGATGACAAACATTTATTTGAATTGCCCCGGCGGCGGGACAAAATATCTATTTATTAAGATGGCCGACGGAAACTTCGATGCGGTTCAAGTCGGAGAAGGCGAACCCCCTCAGGGTGAATTCACTATTTCGGGTGATTATCAGGTGTATTCCAGGATATCAAGGGCAGAGCTCGGATCTCAGCTTGCTCTTATGGAGGGCAAGTTGAAGCTGAAGGGAAATATGGTTAAGGCTCTGAAGCTGGCCAAAATTTCTGACCGGATCAACAAAGTATTTGCGACCATTCCTGCTGAATACTAAGGGACCGATTTTCAAAGCTTTTAACTGAAGCAAGGAGTAAAATTATGAAACAAATAGCAAAAGATAAATATTATATTGACTCACACGGCAGAATAAAAGATATACAGGCAGCCATGGCCCAAAGAGGTCTTGATGTCTATATCGGATCCCGACTTAGAACGATCTCCTGGACAGTTGACGCATTCTGCCCCTGGAGAACTTTTATTGTCATTCCTAAAAGCGGCTTACCGGTTGTCTTTACCTTTGTGCTCGATGCCGCGCGAGTGGCCGATGATTCGTGGCTCGAAGAAGACAATGTTCTCGGCTACATCGGCATGGGCGGACAGGATCAGATTTCCGCCATCTCCAATTACATCATTGACGAACTCAAATGCGGTTCCGGCAGCATAGGCTTCGAGTCAGGTATGTCCAATTATCTGCCGGAAGGCAATATGACCTTGTATGAGTATGAGAGCTTCAGGGAAGCACTGCCCGATGCCACCTTTATCAACTCCCATGACATCGTTGACAGCCTCTCCCTGATCAAGGATGAAGGTACCCAAAACAGGTTCAGAGAGGCTTCCCGGCTAACTGACATCGGACACCAGGCCGTATACGACGCTATTATTAACGGCGGTTATGAGGGAATGACCGAGACAGAAATCGCCGGCATAGCAGCATATGCCATGCGTAAAGCCGGAAGCGTTCTTGAATGGTCCTTTACCGGCGGCAATGAGATTGCAACCGGTTACCGGACCGGTTACGCAGCTGGCGCATGTACACCGGCTACGACTAAAAAGCTCGAAAAGGGTCAGAGCATCATGGTCGATCTGCATGCCATGTTCAAGCTCGGACTTGGTGACCACACAGTCAATTATTTCCTGGGCGAGCCTACAAAAAGACAGCGCTGGCATGCGGACAACTTTGTAGACATAGTCGATCTGACACTGAAGACTTATAAAGCCGGTATCTCCCCTACGAGCCTTGCAGATAAGATGATGGATTTCGCTGACAGCCGCGGATTTGCCGACTATATGGTTCCGGGATTTGAACACGGCATCGGCCTGTTCGGTGATGAATGGCGTATTGGCATGAACGACGGCGCCATGAAGTTCTGGACAAATCCAACACACATCTACAAGCCTGGCGAAATGTTGATCTGCGCCATGCAGTACGCCTGTCCGGAAGAAGAAATCGGGTTCAGATATGAAGCCCCTATTATCATCCGTGCAAACGACTGCGAATTACTTCCCACCTTCCCCTTAGCCGTAAAGATTGTCTAAACCTATTTGGTAATATCGACTCTGCTGCCTGAAGGCGTCTTACTGATAATGACCTGCTTCTCAATACGATCCTTGAGTTCCGCAACGTGCGAAATAATACCGACTAGCCGGTTGTTATCGGCAAGCGTAACCAGTGTCTTTATCGCCTGTTCGAGGGATTCGGAGTCAAGAGCTCCGAATCCCTCGTCGATAAAGAGGGTATCCACCTCGATTCCTCCGGCATGTGACTGAATAACATCTGATAATCCCAGGGCAAGTGACAGGGAGGCCTTAAATGATTCACCCCCCGAAAGTGACTTAACCGTTCGCGCCTTTCCGGTGTAGTGGTCAAGAACATCGAGTTCCAGTCCGCTCTGTGACCTGAAATCAATAATTTCCGCTCTTCGAATCAATTCAAAACGACTGTTTGACATCAACAGAAGCCGCTTGTTGGCTTCCGTCAGAATCTGGTGAAAATAGGATGCCTGGACATATTGTTCAAACGCAAGTTTCTGTTTGCCGTTCAGTTCACCGTTTGCCGTTTTTGACAGGTCGCTCAGAAGTGTAAAAGCCGCTGTATTTTTCAGGCGAAGTGCCTGTGCCGCCAGCAGTGCTTTCTGTGCAGCCCGGTTGGCGCTCAGCCTGATGCTGAGCTTCTGATGAAGGTCAGAGGCTTCAGCGATTTGAGCTTCCAGATCGGTTTTCTCCATCTCGAGAATTTCAATAGCCTCCACGTGCTGACCGCGGGTCTCCTCTGTCAGTCGGATAATATCTGATTCCGTCTTTTTCTTATCTTCATCATATTCTGAAAGTATGCCTCTTAGTGCCCTTATCTGAGCCTCATCCCGCAAAGCAAGATGATAATTCTCTTCATCGGCAAAACCCAACGAAGTGAGCTTTTCCCAATATGAGGCAAAAGCTGTATCGACATTCCGCTTAACGGTTTCTTCCCGCGAATGCAGTTCTTTGCACGCATCACGACAGCTCTTTATCTCTTCGGCTGCTTTATGCCACGCCTCATCTGCGTTTTTAAGAAGATCTGAAAGCAATTCATATTGGCTTTTCATCCCGGCAAGGGCTGCCTGTGCCTCAACTTTTGATGGATAGGAAAGGGACGCCTGAAGAACAGAAAACCGTCCCTGTTCACCGGCAAGCGCATTACCTGAATCATTCTTCGCCCCTGTCTTTACCCGCAGAAGATCCTCGTCTTTCTTCAAAGAGATTTCACAGTCACGAAGAGAAGCCTGATAGTCCCTGCTCATTCCCAGCGCCGCTTCGAGTCGGATTTTTTCTTTGACAAGCTTCTCACACTCTTCCACGCAGAGTATATTCTCGTCTTCAAGCAAATGTCGAAATGCATCAGGATTTTCAGGCATATCGACGGCTATGAATATTTCTTCTGCCGTTTCCCTGATATGTTTATCCGAATAATTGGTCTGCTCGTTCATACGAGCGGCAAGATCAGCGGCAGTATCCCTATCGCTTTGTGTTCTCTCACATTTCCTGCGCCATTCCCTTAATTCATCCTCACTTGGCGCATCGGGAGTTAGTGCTGCTATATTTGGATGTTCATATGAACCGCAGACGGGGCATGCCTCTCCAGCAACAAGCTTCTCAGCGAGAATACCGGCCTGTTCGCAAAAGAATGCTGCTTCTTTCTGAAGATAGATTGCATTACAGTCTTCATATGCTTTTTGGGCAGCCTTAAAGTTCTTCCGGAGTCCGTTTAACTTTTCGAGGGAGGCTTCCTGCTCTTTGATCTGCTTTAGAAGAGCAGCTAATTTGTCTTTCTTCCTGTTAAATATTTCATGTTGATGACCGCATCCCAGAAGCTGCAGATCGGCGCCGGCAAGCTTTTCGAGCTCCCCGGTCATCTTAATTTTGTTAAGTCTGTTTTGCTCGATGACCTTGTTTAAACTTTTGATATCCTGCTCCGCATCCACCAGATCCTTGATCAATCTACTGATATTTGAGTTTTGTTCTTCTAAAAGGACATACTGCGGCAGTATATTCTCAAGATGATTTATACCGGCAGAAAGCCTTACCCGTTCCGGTTCCTTCTTCTGTTCTTCAAGGAAGACCGCTCTTTGTGTAACCTCCAACTTTTCAAGAGAGACGCTGTCAGCAGTGCGCTTCTGAATACTAATAAACAGTTCGTCATATTCTTTTTTTTCTCTGCTGTACACCAATTCAAGGGGCTTGACGGATATAAGCGCCAACTCAGCTGCATCCAGTTCTTTTTGCAGGCCCTTCATCTCCGGGACACGTACCAGATGTTCGTTATGCTTAGCCCTTGCTGTCGAAAGATTGGCAAAGGCTGCATTTGTCGTAAGTGCACGCGTAATCCGTGCTATCAGAAGCTTTTGCTGATCATACAGAAGATCTTTCCGCTTACCGGCAAGAGAGGAGGCCGTTTTATCTTCCTCTGTCAGGCTATGCAGAAGAGCGATGATTTCCTCTGCTGTATATATGGATTGGGATGCTATCAGATCGGCAAGCTGGTTATGAGCCGCATCGTCCGGACACTGAATACCGGCAATATACTGCAGTGTACTGCGGTCGCCTTCGTCACATGCAAGTTTCGCTTCACGCGCCCTGGATTTGAGGATATCCTGCATTTTAAGATACACATTTGTCTGGAAAACACGGCGGAATATGTCCGCTCGATCTTTGGTCTCAGCAAGAAGCAACTTGAGAAATTCACCCTGTGCAATCATGACTATCTGCTTGAATTGCTGGTAATTAATCCCCAGCAGCTCAATAAGCTTCGGATTGACATCACGGTAACCGGCAATTACTTTGTCGTCCGGCAGGGTAAGCGTCGCTTCCGCCGGTTCTGTAATGAAGCCTTCGCCGCGTTTTTTACGGCGTTCATAAGCCGGACAGCGATTCACAGTATATATCTTACCCTTATGAATGAACGTTAATTCCACATACGTCCTCGTATCAGGATCTGCAAAATCACTTCGAAGCATATTGGCATTTCTGGACGAACCGCTTGCTTCCCCGTACAGGGCAAAAGCAATTGCATCAAAGATCGTCGTCTTCCCGGCGCCGGTATCACCTGTGACCAGGAAAAGTCCGCTTTCACACAGATCTTTGAGCGGCACTTCAACCCGGCCGGCATAAGGACCAAACGCACTCATAACAATAAGGAGAGGCTTCATACCGGTTCACCTCCTGTCAGTTCAAATACATCCCGGATAATAGCTGTCTGCTCCGAATTCAGTTCGATATTATTCTGATTCAAGTAGAACTCAGAAAACAGCTCCATCGGCGACTTTTTCGCCACATCACCCGATGCACATGTCTTCATATCAGAGCTCTCCCTTGTCCTCCTGTTTTCAAACTTGATTTCCAAAATATTGGGATATACCTGCCGAAGCTCGCCGATCGGATCATAAAGGACTTCTTCATCAGTCAGGGTCGCTTCAATATAGTCCTCTGTGAATCCAGGATTCTCTCTGGCAGCTTTCAGAAGCGCGGCCAGGGGACCCCGGATTCTGCGCATATTCCGATTGGGAATAAGCCCGATACTTCGAGTCTCAATATTCCCTTTGGCGGAAAACTCGACAACCGATATGGATTTGCTGTGGCCGGCCTCGGAAAACGAATACTTGAGAGGCGACCCGGCATAGCGGACCGTCTCTTTGCCAATCTTCTGGGCGCGATGCAGATGCCCCAAAGCAACATAATCAAAAAGATCAAAGCACGATGCATCAACACGGTCCAGTCCTCCAACATAGACTATCTCCGATTCAGTACATTCAGGTTCAATGGATCCGCTTGTTACAAATTGATGAGCAACAAGAATATTGCGCTCAGAAGGGTCGATATCCGATGCAGAAATGGCGGCCCGTACCGCATCATTATGCGTCTGTATAGAATCACCGAAGAAAGGGCGGACTACAGCGGGTTTGAGGAAAGGCAGCAGGAATATATTGAGGCGGCCCCATTCATCAGACAAAGTCACCTTGGGAATCATTCCCGAAAAAGTTCCGGAAATATGTACACCTCGCTTCTTCATGATACTGCTTCCAAAGTGAAGCCGTTCCGGAGAGTCGTGATTGCCGCTTATGAGAAACACAGAAATACCAAGGGATTCCAGTTGAGACAGGAACTGATCTAAAAGAAGTACCGCGTCTCCCGTAGGCAGACTCCTGTCATATACATCGCCTGCAATCAAAATACCATCCGGCTTCTCTGTCCGGACCGTATCAATAATCTTTTCAATAATAAATGCCTGCTCATCGAGCAGACTTGTCTCACCAAGTCGTCTTCCAATATGTAAATCAGCGATATGAAGAAATTTCATAAAAACACCTCCAGCTGCAAATCATTGTAACGCAATAAGCGTACTAAATTCGAGACAGCTGGAGGTGATTATCGCTATTTAAATGAAAAATTAAATGCTATTTACTCTTTAGTTTTGGTTTTGGTTTTTTGGTTTTCTATTTAAATTCTGTGATTGAATTATTTTTTTCGTGCTGCTTTGGTCTTAGGGCTGCATGGCTCCAAAAAGGACAAGCCAGGCCAGGATCGTCTTTGCAACTAGACTCAAAACGATGTATACTCGCTCTCCGTAGATGTAGCTGCTCCATTTTCCGATCTTTTTGTACTGCAGAATCATATTGATGGGAAATGTGTTGAAAGCAACAAAATATGCTCCGACAATTGCCCATACAAACCAGGGAACCTTGTCAAAGTTACCCGATCCGAACATGTACGTCAGAATTGCTGCCCATGGTGCAAGGCCTGCGATGGCGCCCCAGATGAAAGGACCCCAGATAACACCCTTTTTTTCACTGCCTGCATTGAGCTGTTCCATGACAAGTCCGAACAGATTCATCGATGCATTTACAACAAAAATCAGAATAAGTGTTGTAACGTCGCGTATTCCGAAAAGAGTTGAGATCAGCGTAATCATGACAGAAGAACTCAGAGCATATTCAAACCAGCGGAATTTATTGATCCCTTTCAGCAGGTCTGCATTGTAAATATCATTTGTCTTTTTCGGAATGGAGATCAGTGCATGTGCGCAGGCGGAGATTAAGAGGAAGCTGGCAACAAGTACACCGAAAGGAAGGGAGAACAAAGCCCGCGAAGCTGGTTCCAGCGACTTCGTGACCGGATTGAACGCCAGATAGTTCTGCGTGATGGAAGGAGAAAATTCAGCAATCTTCTGAATCACTGTACTGGCAAGAAAAAGCATCATAATACCCTGAATAAGATGAAGTGCACCCATAATCAAGTTGAATCGACGTAGTTTTGCAAAAGTAATTTCTTTCATATTCAATTCCTCATTTCTCAACGAAAATGCCTGTATGGTTTAATTGTTATTTTGTAACTATTATAATATGATCTTATACCGATAATATAGGTACGTCAATACGAATTTTTAATATAATTGTGCAAAATACAAATTTATACAATTTATACGGAAACTACATTTCTCAGGGATACACATCTCAGGGATACACATCTCAGGGAAAATTTGCTCAAGTATATACATTTATAGTTATATTTATTTCCCTGTACTTGCCCCAAAAAATCATACAGCCTCCTTCGAAATTCCGAAGAAGGCTGATACGAAAGGCTTTTGAGGGTTATCACTTATATACTTGATTTTCCGTCAATATTCAGATCATACAAAGTTCCTGTCTGCCAGCAGCTGAACTTCCCGGCAGAACAGCTCCCACTCCCCCGGAAAAAGATTACAGCCTGATTTGACAATTGTTTTATCTCCCGTAATGATTTCCAGATCCCATGTGGTCCCTTCGGACACGCCCGGAACGGTGTACGTTGTATCCCAGTCAAGAAGATGAACCATCTTAAGTCGATCTGCAAACTGACTTGACGTTATTTCCCTGATGGATTTGTGAAGCATTTCTCTTTCCACGCCTTCTTCCTCATGACGCCATGTAAAAGAGGGATGAACAAAATCAACCTCAACGTGATAATTTCCACCGGAAGATCTGCCTACAGAAGCGGTCAGCCGTTCAATGCAGCTATAAGCCGCATCATCCGCCTGCTCACGATTCCACTCATACTCACAGTCGCTGCAAAAGAATTCCGGACTGTCCGGACCTGCACTGCCCTCGCCAAGTCGGATGAGTCCAGCCTCAGCCTTGGCATACACCGCCCTGCTGGGATTGCCATATACGATTTTGACTGTATTTTTCGAACCGCAGTCAGGGCACTGTCTAAAGTTGACTGGCATCTGATCTCCTTTAAGGAATATTTAGTGAGTAGGATTACTTCAAATTTTCTACGGCAGCTCTCTCTATCACCAGGCCTTCGGTGTAGCGTTTGAAGAATGTATTAAAGCCTGCCACGTCTGAAGGATCCGGGTCCATGCGGGATCCGAGCTGTTCGGCAAATACTCGATTATTGAGGAAAACATCGAGTGTCTCGTCCTTTTCTTTATTGGCCATAAAGGCGGCAAGAAGAGCAATTCCCCAGGCGCCGCCCTCTCCGGCCGTCTCCATAATTGAAATCGGCACATTGGTTGCCGCTGCCATAATTCTCTGTCCGACTTCCTTGGTCTTGAAAAAGCCGCCGTGTCCTCTGATTTCATCAACTTCTACGGATTCCTTTTCGAAAAGAATATTCAGACCTGTTCTGAGAGCGCCCAGTGATGTAAATAAATTGACGCGCATGAAGTTACTCAAATTGAAGTTATTGCCGGGTGTACGCACAAACAGCGGGCGGCCTTCTTCGAAACCTGTGATATGCTCACCGGAAAGATAGCCGTAAGCCAGTAATCCGCCGCAGTCAGGATCGCCTTTGAGCGCGGCGCCGAGCAGCGTGTCATACAGCTGTCCCTTTGAAACATCCATTCCCAGAGCCTTAACGGCTTCGCCAAACAAATTAATCCATGCATCGTAATTTGATGTGCAGTTATTTGAGTGAACCATCGCGACAAGATTGCCGTCCGGAGTCGTCACCTGATCTATTTCAGGATATGCTTTGGACAGGTCCTTTTCGAGAACAACCATGGCAAAAACAGATGTTCCGGCTGAAACATTTCCGGTTCTGACTGCTATGCTGTTTGTAGCAACCATTCCTGTTCCCGCATCACCTTCCGGTGGGCAAAAAGGAATTCCGGATACCATATTGCCTGATACGTCCAGAAGTTTGGCGCCCTCAGCCGTAAGTTCACCCGCATTTTCTCCTGCAACCAATACTTCAGGAAGCATATCTCCAAGTGTCCAGGGGAATTTGTATCCGCTGATATGGTTATCGAATTTACTTATCATCTCTGTGTTGAAATTTTTTGAAGTCAATTCAATGGGGAACAAACCTGATGCTTCTCCAGCGCCGAGTACTTTCCTGCCTGTCAGTTTCCAATGAATATATCCGGCCAGTGTTGTGAGGTAATGAATTTCCGGTACATGTTCCTCGCCGTTTAAAATTGCCTGATATAGATGAGCAATACTCCACCGCTGCGGAATAGGGTAATTAAACAGTGCCGTCAATTCAGCTGACGCCTGGCCGGTAAAGTTATTTCTCCATGTGCGGAACGGTACCAGCTGATTGTTGTTTTTATCAAAAACCATATACCCATGCATCATGGCACTGATACCAATCGATTTTGCTGACTTTATATCGACTCCATATTTGTCTTTTACACTTTTAACCATCGCCTGGTAACTGTCCTGAAGACCTTTCCAGATATCTTCAATACTATACGTCCATATATTATCAATAGTATTGCTTTCCCAGTCATGACCGCCCGAGGCGATAGGAGTGTAATCTTCACCTATCAGGACTGTCTTAATTCTTGTTGATCCCAATTCAATTCCGATGGAAGTATTTCCGCTTTCAATTGATTTCCGGATGTCAGAAGATTCACTGCTCATACACTTTTCTCCTCGCTGTAATTTTGTATTTTCGCTATAATTGTAACGTAAGATTTATAAATCCTCCAGTCTTTTTTCTGTTCGAATCACGCTCTTCACCCTTCTTATTTCACAAAAAGTGCAGGTTGTACGCATTACGATGCATGAAAAAGCAAGCCCCGGAAAAGTTGTATTTAAAGTTGTACTAACACAAATATATCGATCCTCTTTTAAGAAGATAACATACTGCCCTCAAATGAAACTTACAGTCATTCAATTGTCTGATTATGCAAGCGGTGCCGTGTGAGAAACAACCAATTCAAAAGTATCCGGATTGAAATCCCAGATCTCCAGGTACAGGCTTTTTTCATTATAGAAAAACCCGGTATAGGTTTGTGCACGGTAATAACCTGCGTCTGTTTTTGAAAGCAGCTGCAGGATTTCCCTGATGGATTGTTCAAGCAGATACTTGCTGCCGGCACGCACTTCGATGCCCGGATAAAAATGAATCACATGCGAAGCAAAATCTTTCGCAGCTTTTTCCGGACTTTGCGTGTTTGTGATCTTCTCCAGCAGGGAAAGGTTTCGCTTTGTGTATGCCCGGCAGTAATGAATGGATTGATCTGCCTGATTGGCCTGGCTGGTTCGGTTGGCCTGGCTGGTTCGGTTGGCCTGACTGGTTCGGTTTGCCTGACTGTCCAGGCGGACAGGAGCGACCTGTTTTTCCTGATCTGCCTGATTAACTGCTGCGATTTGAAACACAGAAGGAAGAATCCTGTCCCACAGTCCTTGATTCAATACATCAATGCTCATCGAAAACCAGTCGGACGTCATTGAGTCGCCCTCATAAGTACCCTCCATCCAGTTTTCATTCTCTGTTGGTATCACTTATATTATAACTCATATTGGCCGCTTCATTTCAAGGAGTCCAATGGTTTTTTATAGTGCTTCGATGCAGACGACGCCCCCTCGTACAACTTCAACCCGATTCTGGAAAAACTGCTTCATCAATGCGAGCATCTCATTGTTTTTGTCCTCCGTCTGAACGGATTGTACTATGACTTTATTTCTCGAATAATCGATGACTTTACTGTCAAATACACCGGCAATCCGGAATACTTCAAGCTTGTCCTGTTCCGTACAGTTTGCAACCCGAATAAAGAGAATTTCTCTGTCATGCGTTTTTGTCTCGGTAATATCGAGAACTTTGATGACCTCGATGGTTCGATTAAGCTGCTTTGTGATCTGCTCGAAGGTCTTATCGTCCGCCTTGACACCTATCGTCATTCTCGAAATAGTTGCATCCTCCGTCTCACCGACAGTAAGCGAGTCGAGATTGTATAATTTCCCGGAAAAGAGC
>Ga0123336_10004023_pt1 | contig 12100 bp, 13 predicted proteins | sample SSSSmetaG_FD_96466 | JGI IMG/M metagenome (GOLD analysis project Ga0123336, IMG submission 96466) | Glacier valley bacterial and archeal communities from Borup Fiord, Nunavut, Canada, to study Microbial Dark Matter (Phase II) - ​SSSS metaG | ecosystem: Environmental > Aquatic > Freshwater > Ice... | reverse complement strand
CAACACGAAGGTACGATTAATATAACTTCGGGTTCGTTGGTTGTCAATGGTATGAAGGTAACGGGTGGTGAATTCGTAATTGACATGAAATCAATCGTTTGCACTGATATTACTGATGCTGCAAACAATAAAAAGTTTGTTAGTCACATCACAATGGGCGATTTTTTTGAAGTAGAGAAATACCCAACGTCAACTTTCAAAATTACGAAGGTTAATGAAGCAAACATTGTTGGTGATTTGACAATGCACGGAGTAACTAAATCAATGACTTTTCCTGCGAAATTTTCAATGGTTGGTGGAAAAGCAACAGCAGTTGCCTCTATTCCAGTTGACAGAACTGATTTTGGTGTAAAATACGGTTCAAAGAAATTCTTTGAATCAATCGGAGACAAAGCAATTGACGATATTTTCAACTTAGACGTTACTTTAGTAGCTGGCAAGTAAAATTTAGGATTGTTTGAAATAATAAGGATTAAATATTCGTTGTTTCAACAGTTTCTCATAGATCCTCACATTGTTTTAACCTTTAGGTTTTGATTTTGTGAGGATTTTTTTTATTCTGTGTGTATTCAGTAAAGTAAAATCTGAGTAAAAATTCATGATGTTCCTTTAAAAAACCGATTAGATTATGCAACGAACTGGCAATTTTAATTCTCCAATAAATGCAAATCTATCACTAAATCGTTTCCACAATTCACCCCAAAATCAAAGCCTTCGAGTGAATCAATCTTTTTTACTTTTTCCATTAGTTTACCCGTGAAATGTAGTGAGATTTGCTCGGCATTCTTACGGGTTGAAACGATTAATGGATGCAGTGAACCGTCTAATAATTTAACAATATCTTCAGCAAATTCCTTGAACATCAAATTGACGGGTAATTGATAATATTTTCCGTCCAACGTAATGAAAATAGGAGTGGGTATATATTCCGTCGAAGCCGCTAATTTTCCAAAAGCCTCACGAGCCTTTACGAAGCTACTTTCTTGATTTTCAAATGAATATCCTCCAAAAACTACAGCTACTTTTTTACGATTTGGCATATCTTTAATCCGCTTTGCAATTGCCAAATCTAATATATCTAATAGTTTTTGAAACTTAAAAGTATTCTTACTCGCTCGAATACGCTCACGGATTGATTGACGAATGAAGTAAGTAATGGCATCCGTAACATTCATGCCAATCTCAGCCATTTGCTTAAAAATTAGAGAAGTTGGGGACATTCCTGGAATGGTGTTTGGGTCATGTAAAATTACTCGTCCGTCGGATGTTAAAAAACCGTCAATGCGAGTACAAACCCCAAACTTCAAAGCATCAAAAGTGGCTTTTACCTCGTGCTGAATCTTTTGATTATTTTCTAAAGAAGTGTCCACAGGGATTTTCTTACGGGTAGTATTTGACTGATATTTTGCCTTAAAATCGAACACTTCAACAGAAGCGATAATTTCTGTAGGTGGTAATGCAACTGATTCACAATCAGGTGTTTGAATAACACCACAACTGAATTCCTGTCCTCTTACAAAGCCCTCAATTAAGACGGAATCTTCGGAATTCATAGAGATTAATTGGATAACTTTATTCTTTTCGTTAAGATTTATATTCAATTTTTCCAATAACTCCGATGGATGATAAATCACTTCTCCATTCATTGAGACGGGGAAACCAATTCCTTCATCCAAGTTTGCCATTCGTTGCACAAACTCATGTTTGTTAACGCTATTCCATTCATTTTCAGATACTTCTCTGATGAAAAGGCATTGTTTTATGGCTTTCTCAAAATCTTTAACCGAATCTTTTTTCACAAATGAAATTCCAATTGAAGAACCTTGATGTGGTGCTTTTACGACAAATGGTAAGTTTACTTTTCCCTTTATTTCTTCAAAAATTTTAGCTGAATCATTTGTTTCAAAATAAGCACGAGTTAAAGTAGTTGTTTTTTTGTCAAGTCCAACGGCAAGTTTAATTAGGTCATTTTGGGCAATTTTATCAATGCCAATCGATGACCCCATCAAACTTGGTCCTGAATAAGGTATTCCGTACCATTCTAAAAGTCCTTGAACACTGCCATCTTCACAGCCAGGTCCGTGCATGGCAATGAAAGCAAACTTGAAATATTCTGAAAATTTATCGGGAGAAATCTTTGTGCCGACCGTTGAAATCATCTTGAGTAATTCATCATCAGAAATCTGTCCTAATGATTCAGCATAAATACGGTAGTTACCTTGATAGGATTGAGGTGGATAAAAATCCCGAATTGAAGGAGCATAAATCAGTTCAGGGTTCAATAAAATAAAATTTCCGCAGCCGTCCACAAAGATTGGTACGGGTTCAAAAAGTAATTTATCAATATTTTCCATTGCGGTTTTTCCACCAGCAAAACTAATTTCACGTTCACGGGCGGGACCGCCAAAAAATATACCTATTTTCATTTAAAATGGTTATTCGTAATGATATTATTTATGCAAAATTCAAACGGTCTTGTTGAACAGCCTCAAAAGTATCAAATAATTTTTCGATAATATTTAATTCAGATTCTACTTTCACTTTTACATCTTCTTTAAATGCAGTTTGCCCTTCTTTTGAAAGCATTTTTTTAGAAAGCGTGTAATTTGTGTGTAATTTTGATTGAGCCTCCTCTTTTCAAGCCGCACACTGCATTTTATTCTTATGATAATAGTTATGATTCGAGCCAGATTTTGAGATACTATGTTTTTTATCTATTGGCATAAGTAAATGTGGGTAGTTTATTGCGTTTTAATTTACATTCGTAGCCTCAACTTTCAAAATCTCAGGTACTTCACGGCGAATAGTGTCTTCAATACCGCCTTTAAAAGTCATTGCTGACATTGAACATGAGCCACAAGCCCCAACCAATTCGAGACGTAAAGTGTTCTCGCTTGTAATTTCAAGAATCCGCACGTTTCCTCCGTCAGCCATCAAATAAGGTCGAATTTTATCTAATGCTAACTCTATTTTTACTTGAAGAGGATGCTCAAATATTGCTTCCATGATGTTTTCAGACGATTTTAATTATTCACTCAAAGATAATAAGTTTTGTCGATTATACCACGTTATCAAATGCTACTGATTCTGCAGCTTTCAAAAAATTGTGTAGAACTGGATTAGTATCGCCTCTTCGCCAAGCCATCGAAAGATGCGTTCGTTCAGGGATATTAGTCAATTCAATAAATTTTATCCTCATCGCAGCGCTATATTTATAAGAAATTGGCATTAATGAAATACCCAAATTGTGTTCGACCAAACGCAAAATCGTTGCTCCATAATTAGATTCGTGGGTTATGTTTGGCGAAAATCCTTCGTGTTCACACATCCTCACAATCATGTCATAATATACAGAACCTGTGTGGCGTGGAGGTAACACAAAAAGCTCATCTTTGACTTGGGCTAAACCTGTAAAATTTCCGGATGTAATCCAGTGGTTTTCAGGTAGTACCAGTGCAAATGCTTCTTCAAAAATTATTTTAGCGGTTATATTTTTGTCAACAAATGGTTCCCTAATAAATCCTACATCAACTTGACGATTTATGAGATTTCCAAATAAGTCATCTTCCAAAACCTCCGACAATTTGGCTTTAATCTCTGGAAATTGCGTTCGTAAACTCGTTAAAATTGGCGGAATGACTGAATAAATTGCTGAGCCAGGATGCCCAATTTTTATCTCTCCACCTTCGCCTTTGTGAATCTGTTGAGTTCGTTTACTAATATTTCCAACTTGTGAAAGTATCTGTATTGCCTCACCACGAAGGTATTCGCCCGCTGGAGTCAGTTTTACATTTCGTTTATCCCTTTCAAAAAGTAATACATTTAGATGCTTTTCTAATTGCTGAATTTGGCGGCTCAAAGCGGGTTGTGTGATAAATAATAAATTAGCGGCTCTTGAAAAATGTAATTCAGAAGCAACGCCTAAGAAACATTCTAACTGACGAAATTCCATTTAATGTGTTTTAAGTATTAATCAATGCAAATTAAGTATTTTTTATTATAAATAGAAAACGCTTTTTTTGTAATGTCAGTGTATTCAGCATTGGTGACCAAAAACAAAAATCAAGATGATAACTTGCTATTTAAAATATGTGATTGACCCTTTTAAAATTCAAGAATTTGAAGAGTATGGTAGAATGTGGATTCCTTTAGTCAATGAAATGGGTGGAATTCATCATGGGTATTTTCTTCCACATGAAGGACATAATAATATTGGATATGCTCTTTTTAGCTTTCCAAGTTTAGCCACTTATGAAGAATATCGGTCAAAAATTCCAACCTGCAAGAAATGTATGGAAGCATTGGAATATGCAGAAAAAACACGCTGTATTCTAAGTTTTGAAAGGAGTTTTATGAAACCCATCTTCAAATAAATATAATTTAATGGTAACTAATATTATTTCATTGATTTCATCGAAATCAATGAAATAATTAACGATGCGGCATTTGCATACTAAGGAATATTTAAAATGGATAGGTGGCATAAACCTACATGCTAAATGGGCAATAAATTTTTATTTGAAACATGGTTTTCTATTATTGGGTAAAGAAGAAAAAAACAGTTTGCTATTCAAATATTGGTTAGTCCCCCGTCCGTTAGGTTGAAACCCACGTTGTATTAGCAATCGAAAATTAGATATGAAAATAAGAACAGCTGCAATTGAAGACATTAACCAACTTTGTGAAATCGGGAAGGTAACCTTTGTTGAAACGTACGGTGAACAAAATACGCCCGAAAATTTACAGAATTATCTCAAAGAAAAATTCAATAAAAAGCAAATTTTAGGGGAAATTCAAACGCTAAATACAACATTTTTGTTGGTCGAATTTGAAAATGAAACAATTGGTTACGCAAAAATGAGGATTAACTTAGTAGAAAACCCTGATGTAAAGTCTTTAGAAATTGAGAGGATTTATATCAGTAAAAATTATCACGGACAAAAATATGGAGCCATGTTAATGCAAAAATGTATTGACGTTGCCATTGAAAATAATTATGAGAGCATTTGGTTAGGTGTATGGGAACATAACCCAAAAGCAATTAATTTCTATCAAAAATGGGGTTTTGAGATATTTGGAGAGCATATCTTCCAATTAGGCGATGATGCTCAGACTGATTTTTTGATGAAAAAGACATTTACACATTTCGTGTGAATTTTTAGAAAAGGTTAATTCATAAAATCCCTGCCATTGGCGGGGATTTTTGTTTGTAAATTATCTACACGCTGTTTACGTTAAATTATTTAGGCTTCACACTCATTGAGCGAATTCTTTTTGCTGCCTAAGTAACCATGATAACATCCCTTACAATTTAAAAAATTATGATTTCCAAAAGTACGGTAGAATGATGGAAGAAAACGTTGCGTAAAATATTAAAAATACAATAAACCAATAATTTATTTGTAATAAAAAATATCTTTTGATTCAACTATTGGCTTTTCTAACTAAGAAATTGTTTAGAAATTTTATTTGGTTGGTTCTGGAATAACAAAATTTACTTTTGCATAGTCCTAAATTTCTTCATTATGCATACCAAATTGCTCAAAATATAGATTCTTCTGCGTATCAATCAAATGAGTTATTAATTATTTTGTCTGTAATTTTTCTAACATTCATAAATTACAGGTAAAGGATAATACATATGGCAGAATAATAAAATATTTTGCTTGCCAATATCTTTACGAGTAATTAAATCATCAAATGTGTTTGTAATGAAAAATTTTAGATACTATTTAGACTCGAATTGTCGTTCAATTTATAGAATTCAGATTTTTGTGAATCTTAATTTAGATATAAAAAGCATGAATGGTTTTAACGATTGATTACCGCTTATCAAAATACTTGTATTTTGATAAATTTTATTTAGCATTATTCTTGTATATTTCATAACTTTAAGACCATAAAAATCTAATAACATGTTAATCTAAAACTTGCTGAAATAGCATAGATTTTCAAGTAATTTTGCAGGCAATGAGTGGAATGATTCCAAAATATTATAAACGTAGTGGAGCAAAAGATTCTCTTGTTGGGAATCTTTTTTCTTTTCTGAACAATTTTATGAATACCAAACAGACACCCGAAGAAAAACGTCGTCTTGAAAAAGTGATAAATAAATCTTACGATGTAATTGAAAAATCTGATTATATTAGTCGAGATTTAAGTTGGCTAAAATTTGATGAGCGTGTGCTTGACCAAGTGCGGGACAGTCGCAGAAATATTTTTGATAAGCTAAAATTCTTAGCTATTACTGCTTCTAATTTAGATGAATTCTTTTCAATTAGAGTTGGTTCATTATACAATTATATTGATTTTGGAAAAGAACGAACTGATTATTCTGGATTAAGAGAGATTCCATTTAAAAAAACTTTGATGGCAGCTACACAGGTTTTTTTTGAAGAATCTTTGAGGCTCTACCGAGAAGAACTGGTGCCAAAATTTGTTGAAAATGGTTTTAGAATTGTCAATGTTTCGGATTTGAATGATGAAGAAACCGAACAAATTGTGGATTATTTTAGTCGCACGATTTATCCAATGCTTACGCCCATGGTTTTTGATCATACGCATTCCTTTCCGAGTTTATTAGCTAAAACTCTGATATTTGGGGTCGTTACAAGAAGTGAAAATGAACGTAGTGAGCACGGAAAAAATGAAAATCGAAAAATTAGTTTTGTTCAAATTCCACAGAATTTAGAACGCTTTTATATTTTTGAAAGAGAGGATGAAACACTCTTTGTTCCGATTGAAGAAATTATCCGTCACGAAATCTGGAAATTGTACAAAAATGTAGAGATTGAAGCCGTTTCGTTGTTTAGACTTACCAGAAATGGTGATTTTGATATGGTTGAACACGAGGATTCAGAAACGGATTTTATTGACGAAATCAGAAAGAAAATTAAAGATCGTCGTTTAGGTAGAGTAACAAGAGTTGAAATTGAATCGGAATGTTCAGAATGGATGTTGGAGATGATGCTGAAACGCTGGAAGATTGACAAAAATGGTATTTTTCATAGTGAAAATTTATTGGACTTTACTGCTTTTTGGCAAATTATCAAACATCCAGAATTTAAGTCGAAACAACCCGTTCAAAAATCGCCAGTGCCAGCTTTGGGGTTAAATAGTCAAACGCCCGATAATATTTTTGCGGCAATGAATGAAGGTGATATTCTTTTACATCATCCCTATAATAACTTTGAACCTGTTTTGCAACTTTTGGAACAAGCCGCCGAGGACCCACAAGTGTTAGCAATTAAGATTACATTATACAGAATTTCCAAGAATTCACGGATTGCGGATGCCTTGCTTCATGCGGCGGAAAACGGTAAACACGTTTCGGTTCTGTTTGAAGTCAAGGCTCGTTTTGACGAAGAGAATAATATCCGTGAAGCACAGCGTTTATCGAAAGCAGGCTGTTTTGTCATCTATGGAATTCCAGGTTTGAAAACGCACACAAAACTCTTGCAGGTGATCAGAAATGAAGGTGATAAGGTAAAAAGTTACGCTCATTTATCGTCTGGGAATTACAATGAAGATACCGCAAAACTCTATACTGATATTGGACTTTTGACAACGGATGAAGTCTTGACCAGAGATATTTCTGAATTTTTTAATGTTATAACTGGACATTCACAACCCCATTCTTATGAGCGGTTAATTACTGCCCCAAGAGATATGAGAAACCGTTTAGTGGAGATGATTCGGAATGAAGCGGATAATGCTCGTGAAGGATTACCGAGTGGTATATGTCTAAAAATAAATTCATTACAAGATAAAATTACGATTGATGAGCTTTATAAAGCTTCACAAGCGGGCGTTCCTGTCAAGTTAATTGTGAGAGGAATTTGCTGTTTACGACCACAGCGAAAAGGACTTTCGGATAATATTACGGTGCGTTCAATTGTGGGAGATTTCTTGGAACATACTCGTATTTACTACTTTCATAACAATGACGAACCGAAAGTTTATGGTGGTTCGGCAGATATCATGGTGCGTAGTTTTGACCGTCGGATTGAGTCACTTTTTGAAATTCATGCAAAGAAAGTGAAGCAGCAAACTATTCATATTTTGGATTGGAATTTGAAGGATAATGTTAATGCTTATGAAATGCAGGAAGATGGTACTTATAAACACTGCGTTTCGCCAACTGAATGCGGTATGGAGCCTTTTGACATTCAGAAAAAATTCTTTAAGGTTTCAATGAAAGATGTGATGAAAGCGAAATTATTTGAGCAGGAAGAGGATGTTTTTGAGGTTGAAGAAGTTAATGTTTAGTTAGAAATTAAACCACGGGTTTAACAGGTTTACACGATTTTTACTTCTATTTGTGTAAATTTATTTAATCCCAATTTTGATACAGGTTTATCTGTGGTCTAACACATCCGTGGTCTAATATGTATATCTTCAAGGCATGAGGTACTTAGCCTTATGCCATCTTAATTTTGCACTATGAGAAATCTCTTTTTTTATGCCTTTTTATTCATGACAACATCAATATTTTCTCAAAAATTTGACATTGAAGGACATCGAGGTTGTCGTGGCTTGATGCCTGAAAATACCATTCCTGCCTTCAAAAAAGCCCTTGATTTAGGTGTAACTACTTTAGAATTGGACGTTTGTATTTCAAAAGACGGTCAAGTAGTTGTCTCGCATGAACCATACATGAATGCCTTTTTTTGCTCAAAACCTGATGGATCGCCTGTCACAAAATCGGATGAGAAAGTATTGAATTTATACAAGATGCCTTACTCGGAAATTAAAAAATATGATTCAGGAATTCGGGGGAATGTTCTTTTTCCAGAACAGCAAAAATTGGCAACTTTCAAGCCCATTTTGCGAGAAATGTTGAAGGAATGTGAGAAATATATCAGTCTGAATAATTTACATAAAGTGCATTACAATATTGAGATAAAATCTGAGGAAGGAGAATACGGAATATCTCAACCCAAAACGGTGAAAGAATTTTCGGATCTGGTTTACCAAGAAATCATTAAACAGATTTCCCCAGAGCGAGTAATCTTACAAAGTTTTGATTTTAATGTGTTGAAATATTGGCATTTACAAATGGAAGAAGGCAAATATAAAAAAGTGAGATTATCGGCTTTGGTGGAGAACGAAATGGTAGATAATACCTTAGAAAAATTGGGTTTTAATCCTGATATTTTTAGTCCGTATTACAAAAATTTGATTAAAAGAAGAGTTGATATGTGTCACGCTAAGGGTATAAAAGTGGTGCCGTGGACGGTGAATGAAATGGTAAATATGAATGAAATAAAATCGCTTGGGGTTGATGGATTAATTACGGATTATCCTAATCGGTTTTTTGAAATGAAATAAAATAGTATGGAAGAGATTCCTCAATATACGATTATCTACACTCGCCCAACTGACCATCTTTTGCTGTTGTTGGGTGGTTTAGGGTGTTCGTTGTACATGATATTTTTCTTGGTCCAGACGGAATATTTATTGGGTTCTCTATTTGTGAGCTTGTCCGTCTTCCTGATTTACAGATATTTACAGAATTCAAAACCGCAACCAAAATTAATTTTGAGTCAAGAAGGAATTCAACTCATTGGACAACCATTTGTATCGTGGGCGATGGTGCATGGATTACAATTACGCCCTAATGTTAAAGGAAATAGCTATTCCGAAACCTTTGTTTTTACGAATAATGGACGAATTCAAGAGATTCCAATGCCGAAATTATCCATCACTTCTTGGCAATTGGAAAAGTTGTTAGAGGTTTATCAAGAGCGATTTAGGAATGCTCAGATTGTGGAGGAGTGAACCGCAAGGACGCTAAAACGTAAGGAAATTATTGGAAATAATTGTTTTGTAAAATCAAGAAAGCCAAGATTTTCGTCTCGGCTTTCTATTTTGTAATCAGAAACATAAATTAAAATATATATCTTAACCAACCTGTCCTTGCCATCTCGATAAAAGTCCGTTGTCAGTATAAAATGTACTTTTCTGAGCGGTATCAAATGAATAGGTTGGGACACCTGATGGCGTTACGCTCATACCCAATTGCTGAATTAAACTTGCGATTGATGCCACCTGACGAATTTCCCAATCAGAGTTCAAGAAGTTACCAACGTTCAACATTGTGATAGCTGAATTGAATGTCCTTTTGCCACTACAAAATCTTGGAAAACTGACGCATCACACTTAGAATACCAAGGACTTAACGTTGCATACTTTTCAGCATACACTCCACGATTAGCATTTAAACATTCATCCTGAGCGATGTACGCCTTGAATCTCGGTTTTTGTGCTGCTTGTTCCTCCGAATTTCCAGAGAATCTCATAACATCAATTTGTGTATCTGTTGGAATGAATAGTAAGTCATTCAAACTCGAACCATCATAATTGATATCTCCACCGTAAGTACAGTTATAACGACCACCTTTATCATACTCAAAGAATAATGAGAAAGTTGTTGCCATTTTCCGTTTGCGTAAGAAGATTTCTCACCACCACCACCCGCAAATCTGTGTTGATTTCCGAAAACTGAATTTGCTAAAACTGGACTGTTTGTATGCTGAATATTCGCTGGATTACGGTCATAAGCATCCGAAGAAATCTCCGCTTGAATTGAAGTCGTATCCTTTGCATTCGTAAAATTATAGCCTAAAAACGCATTCAAACCATTCTCGAAAGTCTTTTCAGCTTTTAATAATACGTTTAATGAATAGCCTAAATCTGTGTTTGAGAATATATAGGCATTGGTTGGTCCAAATTTATCGGTACGGTCAGAAACTTTATAAATAGGACGAATATCAATACCAACTAATTTACCTGAGGGTAATTTTAAACCATCTCACGAAATTCAGGACGATTTAAAGTTTTTCCATAAGCCAATCTTAACAAAGATTTTCTGAGAAATTATATGTCATATTCATGGAGGGCAAAACACTCATTATATCTAACACTGGACTTACAGATTTACCATCATGGTTATCGAACCCGTTCAATTTCTGAACAATATTCTCAATTCTCACACTCGCAATCACATTGAATTTCTTGGATAAAGAATAATTACCTGAGGCGTAAAAAGCCAAGAGATTATTGCTGGCGGCGTAGGCATCACTTTTATTGGTCTGTTCGTCAATCCTCATACCGTTAGTAGTGTTAATATTCTGAGGGGCAAAAATCTGGTCAATTGATAATGTACCTATGTTAAATAATGAACTTTTGGCTTGCACATAACCCAAATTTCGAGCATTGAAAGTACGGTCTTTTTGTTCGTAATAAACACCCGCCTTTACTTCTAATTCTTGGCTTTCATTTTCCGTAGTACCTTTTTTAAGCATTAATTTTTGTAATAAATTCACTTTACCCGTTAAGGCTTTTTCATCCAAAACGATATTGGTTCTACCCAAGTTGAAAGTCTGAACTGCCCCCAGTGGTATTAAAAGTTTTCCGTCTGAATCATATCTAAAACGCTTATAATTAGGCAATTAATTATGAGATTGATTATATCCAGCTACCCAATTAAGCTTGGTTTTACCTTCATTAAAATCATGTTTTCCTATTAATTGACTCGTGTAAATTCCACGATAATTTTGGTTCAAGGATTCAATTTTCCATATTGCTCCGTTCTCAAAACCATTTCGTTCAATGAATTGTAAATTGCTCAATTGGTTGTACAAGTTCTTGATTTCAATCGTATGATTATCATTTAATCTCACTGCCCAATTGTGCAGAATTCCTACTCTGATGTCATTGGTACATTGTTGATCATTAAAGACCGAAATTTCATCGGCTCTGCCTGTCTTTTCGATAGTAGAGTAACCAAAATCATTTTGCAATTTCAAAAAATTGGTGCGTGTATTAGAGTAGTTAATTGTTATTACATTGCCAATTCTAATATTACCAACATCCTTTTGAAAGTACCTGTAATGGCAAGGCGTTGGTCAGGAATGGCAGTTGATTGTTCGGGAGTTCATGAATTTTTTAGGGATTGACCCATCTGCTGCAAACGTTGAGGATTGGTTAACGCAACATTCTTTAACTCGTCAGTAAGAGGGAAAGTATTTTGGTAAATCACTAAATCCTTCTTTAAAACCTGTCCAAGCCAAATTCCCAGATTGTGGGGCAAAGAAAT
>Ga0123336_10004021_pt1 | contig 12103 bp, 10 predicted proteins | sample SSSSmetaG_FD_96466 | JGI IMG/M metagenome (GOLD analysis project Ga0123336, IMG submission 96466) | Glacier valley bacterial and archeal communities from Borup Fiord, Nunavut, Canada, to study Microbial Dark Matter (Phase II) - ​SSSS metaG | ecosystem: Environmental > Aquatic > Freshwater > Ice... | reverse complement strand
CTCGACCTAGAGTGGCTTATCGGGAGGTTTCGAGAAATGCACGATATCCTACGCGAAACACCAATTTACCAAGAAATACTTCTTGAGGGACGTAAAGAAGGCATCGAAAAAGGCATCGAAAAAGGTATTGAAGAAGGCATCGAAAAAGGCATCGAAAAAGGCATCGAACAGGGACGTTTAGAGTCTAAACGAGATACTGTATTGATTTTAGTAAAAACAGGTTTTCCTGCTTTAACATCGCTAGCAAAAGAGCAAGTATCACAAATTGTTTCAGCCTCTTTACTGGATGATATCATCACGAAGATTTTCTTGGCTCAAACAGAACAAGAGGCGTTTCTGGCTCTCCGCGAATGGGACTCAACGCTGAATGTACAGAAGTAAGTTTATACCCCAAACGTGTAACCGCTTGCATTAAAGCCGGAATTTTGCTATGATTGGTAGCACGGACTATACTACTATTATTGAGTGTTCATGCGAAAATTGTCTACCATTCTCGGAGGAGAACTTATGGATACTTCTCTTCAACGCGCCAATCTTACTGCGGAAGAGGTCAATACATCCCTTGCGGTCAACAACGAAGAACATGCGGAGGAGGAGCATCACATCCACCTACCTAATCCCAGCTTGTGGCCGCTCGTTTTGAGTGGCGCAATTTTGATTACGGTAATGGGCTTGCTATTTTTTCCAGAGAACCCCTGGCTTACTGTTGTTGGTGCGCCCCTCGTCCTGATCGGTATTCTCGGTTGGGCATTGGAAGACCCAATGGGCGGCGCGAGCGACGAACGAGCCAATCTCGCCCTTCGTTACATGACAACGAAGCCAGAAGCAATCCTCGACATGGCGCGGGGCGTCGTTGAGAGCGTTGTCACCATTAGCAGCACCGCCTATAGCACTCATCCGGTACGCGTCGAAATCGACGACATCAAGGGTGAGGGTATAGTGCTGGCACTCTATGGCAAGGTCGAGTTAGAGGCACAGCGTGACGCGGTAGAGGCGGCGATGTGGGAACTCCCCAAAGTCATCAACGTCCTCAACTTTATTGTCGCCGAAGACTCTATCTTGCGTGTTGCAAACACCCGTCTCGACGACTTGCGCGAGAAGGGCAAGCTCGCCGGCTCCAGCAACATCGCGCTACTGGTTGAGAATTATATTCTCCATCTCTACGGCGATGTACCAAATAGTGCGATGAAGTTTATGCTTGAGCGTGAACTTATTGGTATCACGGGTGTCAAGGTTGTTGTCAACCACATCGGCCTCAACGAGGATATCCCTGGGAACCTCGGTAGAACTCGCAACAAGATTTAGACTCTTTGTCTATTTGACCAGTCGCAAACAAACAAGCAGGGAGACCATTGCGGTCTCCCTGCTTGTTTGTTTGCGCACACTTAGCGCTTTCGTAGGAACGCGGGGATATCAATCACATCACCAGATGGCGCGTTACGCCCACCGCGTGGGGCATCACCGCCACGATCAAGGCGACGGACGGGACGCTGCTGCTGCGTTGTCGGTGGCCGTTGCGATGGTTGCGCCTCCGGCTCTGGCACGGGCAAGCGATCATGCGGATGCATCGCGTCACCGGCCGCGTCGGTATCGAGCGCAGCATCGTCCAACTCAAAATCATCATCGTCGATGTCTTGCAGATCGTCCGAAGCCAACGGCATGGCGTCGCGCATCGGCATCGGTGGCATAACGGCCCGTTGCCGACCCGTGTTGCTCATGTCACTCTGCATCGCTGGGGGCGGCGTCACGGCCCGTTGCCGACCCGTGTTGCCACTATTGTTCTGCGATGGTGTTTGAGGTCGTACGGCTTGCTGACGGCCCGTATCAACCGGCATCTGTCCAGAGTACTGTGCCCGTTGCTGCTGCGCCTGTCGCTCCGGTGACAACGGCCCCGTTGGATGATTGGCGACGTTCGTCGGTGGTGGCGTAACAGGCAATGCACCGTAGCCCTGCGCCTGCTGCGAACGCTGGGACTGGTTGCCGTTGTTCCCATTGTTTGTTGCTGCCTGCGATGCCTGATAGATTTTGCTGCGGTCATACTCTGGACGCGACGACTGCGTGTACTGTGGCGTCGCGATTTGGGGACGTGCGTTGCCCGTCACGGTATCGAAGCCCGTCGCGATCACGGTGATCTTGACCTTCCCGTCGAAGTTCGGGTCTTGCACCGCGCCAAAGATGATGTTCGCCTCTGGATGTGCCGCGTGATAGATCACGTCGGCGGCTTCGTTGACCTCGAACAGGGTCAAGTCCATACCACCTGTGATGTTGAACAGTACACCACGCGCCCCGCTAATGTCGATATCCAGCAGGGGACTCGCGATAGCGATCTGGGCGGCGTCAGTGGCGCGGTTGTCGCCGCTCGCCTCGCCTATCGCCATCAACGCCGAACCCGCCGCCGACATGATGGTTTTCACGTCCGCGAAGTCCAGGTTAATCAAGCCGGGAACGGTAATCAGGTCGCTGATACCTTGAATACCTTGCCGCAACACATCATCGGCGAGTCGGAACGCCTCCGAGAGCGGGGTACGCTTGTCTGCAACCTGCAACAGACGGTCATTGGGAACGGTGATGAGCGTATCGACATGCTGTTTCAGGTTGGCAATACCCTCCTCAGCCGAGAGCAGGCGTTTCTTGCCTTCAAAGGCGAACGGCTTGGTGACGACGCCGACAGTAAGTGCGCCGAGTTCACGCGCAATCTGGGCGACGATTGGACTTGCGCCCGTGCCCGTTCCACCACCCATACCGGCGGTGATGAATACCATATCCGAGCCTTTAAGGGCTTCGTAAATCTCTTCCGCGTTCTCCTCCGCCGCCTTGCCGCCAACACTGGGGTTGCCGCCCGCTCCGAGGCCACGCGTGAGTTTGTCGCCGATGCGAATGTGTCGTGGAGCCTCGTTCAGTAGTAAGGCCTGGGCGTCGGTATTGATGGCGATGAACTCAATACCCGTCATGTTAGCCTGAATCATGCGGTTGACTGCATTGCTGCCACCGCCGCCGACGCCAATCACGCGTATTTGCGCGAAGCCTTCCAATTGATGATTTCCCATTGGTAACATATGTATGGCCCCTTTCGGACGCGGCTAGCGCGCCCATATGGTGAGACGTGTCTTTACGGAAGAAATGCTCGCAGCCATCGGCCCAGGCGAGACATCATATCGTTTGTTGACCCTTCCTCTTCTGGTTCTTCCTCGTCTATATAGAGCGAGGTGTGGCGCAGGCCCCACAAGAGCAGACCAACCGCAGTGGCATACGCGGGTCTACTGATCGAGTCCGCCAGTCCGAGCAGCCCTAATGGAGAGCCAACCCGCGCCGGTAGATCGAGCGTTTGCCCCGCTAGTTCGAGGATTCCGGGTAGTTCAGCCGTGCCACCCGTAATCACCAGACCGGCGGGCAGTAGCCCATCATAGCCAGATTTCTTCAATTCCTCATGCACCATATTGAAGAGTTCCTCGACGCGCGCCTGAATGATTTCAGCCAGGAGCTTGCGTGGAACCAGGTCGTTACAGTCCGGCATGAATTGCGCGAGGTCGATCATATCGTCGTCGGCAATGGTCGCCGGGTCGCAATGCCCGTAGGTGATCTTCAATTCTTCCGCGACAGCAAAGGGCAAGCGCAGCCCGATAGCAATGTCGCTGGTGATGAGGTTGCCCCCGATGGGAAGCACAACGGTGTGCCAGATAGCACCATCGGAGAAAATGGCGATATCGGTAGTACCCCCACCTATATCAATGAGGGCGACGCCCAGGTCGGTTTCGCCATCCTCCAGCACAGCTTCGCTAGAGGCAAGCGGCTCCAACACGAGGTCTTCAATCTCCACTTGCGCCTTGTGAACACAGGTAATGAGGTTGCGAATGGAGGATACCGACCCTGTAATGATGTGCGTCTCCACTTCAAGGCGGAAGCCCGACATCCCAATAGGATTTTTGATGCCCTCTTGCCCATCAACCACGTAGCCACGAGGAATCACATGGATCACCTCGCGGTTCGCGGTCAACGGAATGGCACGCGCAACTTCTATGGCACGACTGATATCGTTCTGAATAATGTCACGATGGCTTGGCGAGATTGCGACAAAGCCCTTGCTGTTCTCAGACTCGATGTGGCTCCCCGCAATCCCGACATACGCGGTGACAAGCTTTTTCCCCGATAGCCGTTCGGCGCGGTCTAACGCAGCAGCAATGGAAGTGACGGTCTCTTCAATGTTCACCACCACGCCTCGACGCAAACCCTGTGAAGGACAGGTTCCAACGCCAACAATGTTCAGTTTCCCGTCGCGGTCCAACTCGCCAACCAGGACACAGATTTTTGTTGTTCCAACGTCGATGCCGACGATCACCCTCTCTTGCACCTTGACGCTCCTTTGGGCGGTTCAGTTGTGAGACGCACTACAATGGTCGTGCGAGACCTTTGCCCGCACCGCTCTCTCAATAGGGACACACGTCCCATCCCGTACATGTTTAACTCTTGAGTGTATATATCGGATGCAATCCGTACCGCAGGTCAATAGTGGCAAGCGCGAGCTGCTGCTGTTGGGCCAACGAGACGATTTGTTGTAGTTCTGTGAGCCTGTTATCAAGCGGGTTTACGTCGTGCGCGCTTCCCAGGTAAGCAAGCCAACCGTTAGAGCTTTCAACAACATACGTTCCTCCTGCTAGTGTAGCATCATACCGCAACTTGAAGGTTGCGATGCCCGCGACGTTGGGTAGATGATTGAACACATCAACTGCGAAGTCGATTTCGGCCTGGCTCAGGTGCATACCAGGACTCAACATCTGCCCCTTGCCACCGTTGCGTGTATCTACTACTGTCATTAGACGAGCGGCTCCCGCCGTTTCGCTTATTGGCGCAATAACCACGCCTTGATTGTCTACGCTGTACGTGCCACGCGCTGTCTGCCAGAGCAGGGCGGGTACGCGCTCGACCACCGTGACGGTGAGGCGATTGGGCCAGTCCTTACTGATGCTCGACGAAGCGACCACCGGATAAGCGTTGACATGCGCCGTTAGACCCCCGACGTTGACCAGAAAGATATTCTGTCCCTGCATTCCCATACGCTGGATGTTCTGAACAAGTACGTTGTTGCGCGTTCCCACAACGTTGACCTGCTCAATGCGAAAGGCGTTGTTGGTGAAGGCGAAATTTATCGCCAACACCACAACTATCGCAACCGCAAAGAGGCTCAACAGCCGCCACAGGAAGCCCTTGCGGAACTCACGGCGACCACTTCGCGTTGGGATAGGCGATAGTTCCGCCTGTTGCGAACGTTGGATCGCTCGCATTCGCCCGCTCGACGCACGTACCCCCGTCTGTGCGTAGGTGCGGGCCGCGACAGGCCCTCCAACGTAGCTCTTTTGTGGGAGCGAACGCGAACGCCGCTGTTGCTCCTGACGCTGTGCAAAGGTATTCCACGCCATCGAGGGATCAGCCTCTGGTGTGGTGACGACACGCTGTAGCTTCACAGGTTCCAGTGCTGGCTCCTGTCTTCGTATGTGTTCCGCGTTGCCCCCATGCTGACGCTTTGTAGCGGGCGGTTGCCCATAGGAATGGTTCGCCCTCTGCTCTCGTAATGGTTTCTTCTCCGTCATGTCGTCACCTTCTTCCATTCGCCACGCAATTCAACCTCTAATTCCATATCTACACCGAACTGTTCGCGTACGCGAGTATGAGCCGCCCTGATTAGTGCCGCGATATCCGCCGCACTCGCACCTCCTACGTTGACAATAAAGTTGGCGTGACGCTCAGAAATCTGCGCCCCACCGTAAGTCAACCCCCGCATCCCCACCGCCTCGATCAGACGACCTGCATGATCTCCCTCTGGATTTTTGAAAACGGAACCCGCGCTTTGCTGCGGCGGTTGCGTCCTCTTACGATGCTGTTTATGCTCATCAATGGTTGCACGAAGCATTTGTGGCTCCGCATGATGCAACCGTACCCCCAGTTGTACGATAATCTCGGCTGGCTCAATCGGCCTACGTGGGGCCGCTATCGGATAGCCCTGCTCGTCGAATTGCACACGGCGCGCGGCACGAAAACGGCTGTGCCGATACCGCAAACCAAGCTCATCATGCTCATACCGCACAACTCGTGGGGCCTCTTCATCCGCTACTGTCGCGTCCAACACCTCGACCCACGCCAGCACCTCACCCAGATCACCACCGTGCGCCCCCGCGTTACTGATCACACCACCGCCGAGCGTCCCCGGAATCCCCGGCCCAAATTCCAGCCCGCCCCAACCAAGCGGTGTCAGCTCATTCAAGAGGCGGGGCCAACTGACGCCCGCGCCTGCTACTAATAAAGCACTATCATTGCCCTGTTCTTCAATGCTATAGCTATTCAGGGCTACTCGCGCGACCACGCCGCGTACTCCCGCGTCGGCGTAGAGGACGTTTGTCCCGTTGCCCGTGATCAGAAGCGGCCACCGTCGCGCCATACAGAGCGTCACTACCCCCAACAGGTCCGCCCGCGTCGTGAGCGAGACCCATATGTCCGCAGGGCCGCCAACGCCAAAGGTACAATGGCGCGCGAGTGGCTCATCACGGCGAACCCGCTCGCCCAGCAGGGCGCGAAGCTCGATGTATGCTGTCTCAATCTCAAACGTCATACTGTTCCCTCTAGGCTCTCACGGTAGACTCTGTACGGTTCGCCAACAAACGCTCGGTGACGGTGTAGATATCACCTGCCCCCATTATCAATACAATGTCACCGGTGTGCAGGATCGTTTGCACCAGCTCCGTCGTTGCTTGTACGCTCCCACCATGCGAAACCGTTGCCCCATCCTGCGCGAAGTGTTCGGTCTTCACCATCGCGTTGACGAGATCACGCGAGTGGATGATGCCCGTGTCGCGTTCACGCGCGGGAAAGATATCGGTGATAATCGCCACGTCAGCCGCGTCGAACGCATGTAAGAATTGCTCAAAAAAGGTTTTCGTGCGACTATACATGTGCGGTTGATAGACCGCGACGACACGCCGCCCTGGATAGCGTTGGCGCGTCGCCTCCAATGTGGCGGCAATCGCGGTTGGATGATGCGCGTAGTCGTCGATAAGCATCACATCGAGCGTCTGTCCATTCACCAGGAGCGGCCCCTGCTGCCGTATCTCGAAGCGGCGTCGGATACCGCCGAAGCCCTCGATTGTCTTGACAAGCGTCGGTAACTCGGCCCCCACCGTTCGTGCCGCGACCAGTGCCGCCAGTGCGTTCTCGACATTGTGCACCCCCGGTAGCTGTACATGTATAGGTCGCTCCACCAGATCGACGCCGTTACTTCTCACCTTAAAACTCGTCTCGCCATCCAGCCGCACGTCGTATGCCTCGAAGGTCGCGCGTACACCCGTGACCGAATAGGTAACGGTTCGTCCCGTCCAATCATGGAGACGTGCCAACAGGTCCTGACAGCCGCGACTATCGCTATTCACGATCAGTGTTGGCGGCACGGGCCAATTGGACTGCGTATCCATACCGCGTATAAAGTGTTCAAAAGCCGCAAGAAACGCTTCGTAGTCGGCGAAAAACTCTGGATGCTCAAACTCCAGTGCCTTCACAACCACCACACGTGGGTGATAATGCCAGAAGTTGTGATTGAACTCGTCGGCCTCATTCACGCCGTACTCGCTCTTGCCGATGCGATAATTTGTTCCGAAGCGCGGCACAACGGCTCCAATCTCGCATGTTGGGTCGAAGCCGGCGTCCGTCAGCATCAGCGACAGCAGGGCGGTTGTCGTGCCCTTGCCATGAACCCCGCATACGGAGAGCAAGAGTTTTTCACGGAAGAGATTGCCCAACAACTCTTGCCAGGTGAAGACTCGTAGCCCCTGCGTCTGCGCCGCGCGCAACTCTGGGTTGTTCACGTTGAGCGCGGTCACCGCTGGACTGATCACCAATGCGTCCACATCGTGCAAATGTTCCGCGCTATGTCCAATCTGAATGGGGATGCCGACCTTCTCCAGGGCGCGGGTCGTCGCCGACGCCGCTTGATCACAACCCGTGACAACCTCGCCCGCCTGCATCGCCATTTGCGCGACAGCCGAGATACCTTGTCCACCGATACCCATGAAATGTAAACGGCTCATATGCTGATAACCTCATGTGTGGTGGACGGCTTCACTACGGTGTTCTTGGCAAGGGTGATAATGGTCTCAACAATCTCCTGTGTCGCGTTCGGCTTCGCCAACGTGTGCGCGGCACTCGCCATCGTTGCCAAGCAAGCAGGCGTTGATAGTATAAATTTTATACGTTCAATCATTACTTCAGGTTTCAACAAATCATTCAAGATTACTTCAGCAGCCTGTGCGCGCTCAAACATTTTTGCGTTCGCCTCTTGCGGTGATGCGCCAATCGCGGGTGGCAAGGGAACCAGAATACTGGGTTTGCCCAGGACCGCGAGTTCGCTCAACACGGACGCGCCGGAGCGACACAGGACGATGGCGGCGGCCTGCAACGCTAAGGGCATCTCCGCATCCATGTATGCCACCAGGCGATAGCGTTGGCGTAGCTCGTCAGCGACCCCGTTCAGGGTTTGCGTTGAGAGTTCGTTGGTCTCAGCAAAGAGGTTGCTACCACTAATCTGTAGTACCTGACAGTGTTGTAACAGCTCTGGCAGGGCACGGCAGACCGCTTGATTGAGATGGCGCGCTCCCTGACTGCCGCCTGTTACCAGGACGAGCGGAAGGTCGGGTGCGAGTCCCAGTTCTACACGGGCCTGTTCTGGTGAGACTGACCGTACATCCAGAATGACCTGTCGAATTGGATTGCCGAGCTGGAACGTTTTTTGTGCCGGAAAGTAGCGCAACGAGTCGGCGAACGCCACCGAGATGCGGGTTGCGAGCGGCGTGAGTAGGCGGTTCGAGAGATTAGGTGGCACGTCCTGTTGATGCATCACGAGCGGGACGTTGTTGAGTCGGGCCGCCAGCCCCGCCGGAACCGCGACGTAGCCCCCACTGGTAAAGGCAACGTCGGGCCGAAAGTCGCGCACAATCCCAACGGCCTGCGTCATACCAACGGGAATACGAGCCACCCCTGTCACGGTACGCCATGATAGGTAACGCTGGAGCTTGCCCGCTTTAATTGTTTTGAAACGCAAACCCGCCGCGGGGACGAGGCGTGTCTCTAAGCCATCATCGCTGCCGAGATAGAGAATGTCTGCATTATACTGTTGTTGTAGCTGCATCGCCACCGCGAGGGCTGGGTAAACATGCCCTCCAGTGCCGCCGCCGGAGATAAGAACACGCATAAAAATCCTATAGTGGCACGCATTATTGTGCCTGCTCTGTATGTTGTTTTTTAATCGTCATAGAAACCGTGTGCTTCAACGCAGAAGTTTCTGGCTCCTGTGTATAGCGTGAGATATTCAGCAACACCCCAACCGCCGCCATCGCGATAATAAAGGAAGAACCGCCATAGCTAATAAACGGTAAGGGAACGCCTGTATAAGGAATAGAACCCGTTGTTGACCCAATATTGATCATCGCCTGTAGCACCAGCCACGTTGTAATGCCCGTTGCGAGCAGAGAACCATACATATCTTGCGTTCGTCGCGCCAGGCGAAAGCCACGAAATGCAAGAAACAAGAACAAGATAACGATAACGGCGCAGCCGATAAAGCCTAGCTCTTCGCCGATGATAGCGAAGATCGAGTCGATTTGCGGCAATGGCAAATAGCCCGTCTTTTGACGACTCGCGCCCAATCCCACACCGAGCCAGCCACCCGACCCAAGCGCCAACAGTGATTGATAGAGTTGCAGGTTCAGCCCCGTTGTGTCCTTAAACGGATTCATAAATCCGGTTATGCGTAACAGGCGGTAGCCTTTGAATGCCTGCGTTGCGAAGATAAGCCCCCCACACCCCATTGCCAACAAGAACTGTAATATATTCGCACCAGCCGAGAAGAACATTACCGTTGTCAGACCAGCGATAATAATCGCTGTCCCCATATCATTTTCAAGCAGAACCAGACCGAGAATGATACCGACCAGAATAATAAAAGGAGCCAAGCCGTATAAAAATGTGCTAACCTGGCTGCCCTTACGTGCCAGCCAGTCAGCGATATAAAGCGCGAGTACAAGTTTGATCAGCTCGCTTGGTTGAAACGAGAAAAACGTGCCAAAGCCAATCCAACGCGACGCACCATAGGCGCTTGTACCGAATTTCAGCACGAACACCAGCATCGGGAAGGTGATTATCATCCCAATTAACGAGACGCGCCGCCAGAAGCGATAGTCTATTCGCATCGTCACAAACAACACCACGACGCCGAGCAACGCCCAGATAAGTTGACGCTGGAAAAAGTACGATGCATTATTGTTGTACCGCGCGCCAATAAACGCGCTGGCACTATACACCATCACCAGTCCAATACAGACTAGCGCAAGCACAACGATCAGCAGCAACGAGTCCATCTTACCAGCGACACGTGGGAGACGCATCTCTAGCTCTGTGAGTTTTTTCTGCTCATTTGTGCTGATAGCTTTAGGTTTAGCGGATTTGGCCGTGCCTCTCTCTTGCACCTCTGGTTGGTCTGCGACCTCCGCCATGCGCTCGCGCCAGCTTCCCACGACGTTTGCATCTTTAACTGTGCCGACCTTCGAGAATTTCTGGGGCTGTCGTGGGAGTTTTTTACCCGCGACACCACTAGGTCGTACCAGCGTATCCTCCGCCGCAAAACTGACGCGGTTCGCGTTGCGAGGTGTACGTATAGCGCTCTTCGCAGTGGCCGCTTGCTCTTCCTGGCGTTTGACGCGTCCCTGCCTAGCCGAGTCCAGCGCAGGCGAACGCCAGACCGGAGGTGACTGGTCGTTGCGTTTCGCCCCTCTGATCGGCTTCTCTTCCGCGGCCTTCTCGCTATTTTTTGGCTTGTCACGTAACATACGTTGGTTCCTATTTCTTATAATCGTCATTTTATAAAAATAGTCTTTAAAAGACTTGACATAGAACATTTTTTCTAGTATAGTTCTCTGTAGTAGCGAAACCTACTGTTCAGGATGTTGGACCGATTGTTCTTGCATCAGTTGCAGTATCTGTTCCACGTCTTGCGCGTTCATAGGTAAGTGAACTTTTTGTAGATCAACTGTTTCGACGCCACCGCCGCGTAAAAGCGAACTCCAGGGGTCGCTGGCGAGTGCTGGTATCGCGCCGACTATTTCATCACTCAACCCAACGGTGTTGCGGTGTTGACCAAGCAGTTCCAGCCATGCGCTACTCAGTTCCATTTGTGCAAACGCGGTATCTTTCTCTTCATGCATAAGAAACCTTCTTTATATATCTTCAACTATCACGCGCCCACCGGCATGTCTGATGGAACATTGTAGTGCCACATCAGTTGTTCCGCGATAGATTTCCATAACGGTGCGGCAGCCGTGCCGCCAAAGATCGCCGTGCCGCCCGCGATAGTCGAGGATGGACGGTCTATCTTGACCAGGATGACATACTGCGGGTTCGATGCTGGTAGAAAGCCAGCCATTGATGCCTCGGTCTGATCGGCATCTAGCCCCTGTGTCGTCGCCGTACCCGTTTTCACGGCGACGCTATAGCCTGGAAATGTTGCCTGTTTGTTGAAATCCGCGGCACTCACCAGCATACCTGCAAGCAGCTTCGCGGTATTCGCGCTGACCACACGCTGGCGCACCTGTGTGTGGGTCGTTGTAATATGCCCGTTCTCATTGATTGACTGCACAAGATATGGTTGCATCATCACGCCCCCGTTCGCAATCGCTTGATAAACCATCGCCATCTGGAATGGTGAGGTCGAAATGCTTTGTCCAAACGCCTGGCGGGTCAAATCCGTTACAGACCAGAGCTTCGGATTAGATTTGTCGGTCATATATGTGCCAACCGCTTCGGGGCCACCGATATTATATTTTTGTCCAAAGCCAAAGCGTTGCACATAGGGATAGTAGCGGCTCGGCCCCAGGATATCATGGGCCACGTACGCGGTCCCCACATTGGCGGAATGCTCCAATACCTCGGTCATTGTCTCAGTGCCATATTTTTTGTATTGCCAGTTTGATACCGGATCGGCGTCATGAAAGTAGATTGTACCGTTGTCAACCAGCGCGGTATTTGGCGTAATTAAGCCTTGATCGAGACCTGCCGCCATCGTCACCACCTT
>Ga0123336_10004018_pt1 | contig 12108 bp, 10 predicted proteins | sample SSSSmetaG_FD_96466 | JGI IMG/M metagenome (GOLD analysis project Ga0123336, IMG submission 96466) | Glacier valley bacterial and archeal communities from Borup Fiord, Nunavut, Canada, to study Microbial Dark Matter (Phase II) - ​SSSS metaG | ecosystem: Environmental > Aquatic > Freshwater > Ice... | reverse complement strand
GATCAATTCTTACCAGATTCTGCGGCAACGTTGCACCCACTCTGAACCGGCGGCGGCATAATAGAGATACGAATACCGGCGGGCCGCGCAAGGGGTGGCCCGTCGGTTCGGAACTTTACCCAAGCAATCCGTCGCCGCCCCTGGTGGCGTTATCTCGTATAGCAATCTGTGTCACCCGACACATCCGCAGCAACCGCACAGAGGAGAAACTCCAATGGATGAATTAACCAGCGACCATTTCCGGCGGGAACAACCCGTGACCGCCACGGGGGGTGGTGCCATGACGACCCCGTTCAGCGGTCAGCCTGTGGCCCGCCCGACCCGCATCACCACCCCATTGGGGCCACTCGCTACGGCACCCAGTTACTCCCCGCGCCCCAGCTATCCGCAGCCGACCGGCTATACCCCGTCGCCGCCGACCTATGCGCCCCCGGCTCCGTATGCGAGCTATACCGCGCAACCAGCGGCCTACATCCCGGCCCCCGCGACCCAGCACGAGAACCGCAGCGCGCGGCAGGGCGGCGTGGGTGGCACGATCCTCGCCGGCACGCTGGCGTTGGGGTTGCTGCTGGGCAGCGCCGGCGGCGGAGCCACGGCTTGGTATCTGGGCCAGAATGCGGCGCAGTCGGTCGCGAGTATCAGCACGACCGCCCCCGTCAACGCGCCGGTGCCGGTTGCCAATGGCGACACGAACGCCATCGGCACGCTCTATAAACATGTTACCAACGCGGTGGTCAGCATCCGCACCACCGACGCGAACGCCGGGCGCTTTGGTAGCGGCGGCGAAGGCACCGGCATCGTGATCGACGGCGGTCATGTGCTGACGAATTACCATGTGGTTGAGGGCGCGGGCACGGTTCGTATCCTGTTCGCCGATAACAGCGGCGTGGATGCCAAAGTGGTGGGCAGCGCGCCGCAAGACGATCTGGCGGTGCTATCAGCCAATCTACCGAGCGACAAGGTGCAGGCCGCCGCGCTGGGCGACTCTAGCGCGGTCAGTGTCGGCGAAGAAGTCGTCGCGATTGGCAATCCGTTTGGCTTGGATCATACAGTGACAGCGGGCATCATCAGCGCGGTCAATCGCACTTGGCAGAGCGAAAGTGGGCGCTCCATGACCGGGATGCTGCAAACCGATGCGCCGATCAATCCCGGCAACTCCGGCGGACCGCTGTTCAACCTGCAAGGCCAAGTCATCGGCATCAACACGGCTATCGAAAGCCCCGTGCGCGGCTCGGTGGGGGTCGGGTTCGCCATCCCGATCAACCGCGCCAAGAGCCTGCTGCCGCGCCTAAGCAGCGGCACCAGCGTCCAACGCACTTGGCTGGGCATTCAGGGCACCGCTATTGACGATGAGGTGGCCGCCCAATACAGCCTGCCTGTCAAAAAGGGCATCCTTGTGGTCGGCACCATTGACGGCGGCCCCGCGCAGAAAGCAGGGCTGCTCGCGGCAGATAGCGCCGGCAAAGGCGGCGACATCATCACGGCAATTGACGGCACAGCCGTTGGCAAAGTCGAAGACCTGACCGGCTACCTCGACAACAAGAAGGTCGGCGACACGGTTACGCTGACGATCCAGCGCGGCGGCAAGGAGCAACCGCTCAAGCTGACGCTGCAAGCCTGGCCGGAGCAGAAACCGCAAAGCCTAGCGCCCAACGGCTCACCCAACCCGCCCGGCCGGCCGAACACGCCCAACCGGGGCACAGTTTGGCTGGGGGTCTTGGGTGAGCCGTTGACCCCTGCGCGTGTTGAGGAGTTGCAGCTCGGCGTGACGGCGGGTGTGCTGGTAGATCAGGTGATCCCCGGCAGCCCCGCCGCCACCGCCGGCCTGCGCGCCCAGAGCGATAGCCAGACCGGCGATGTCATCACTGCGGTGGAAAGCACGCCCATCCTCAGCAGCGCCGATATTGCGGCGGCTCTGAGCAGCAAAAAGGTGGGCGATGTGGTCACAGTCACGGTCTGGCGCGACGGAAAATCCACCGACCTGAAGCTGACGCTGGCGCGCCGCACGCCGTAAGAGGTATCAGGTATCAGGTATCAGGTGTCAGGTATCAGGTGTCAGGTATCAGGTGTCAGGTGTCAGGAATAGACATTCTGACACCTGATACGTTTTTCGGGTATCGGGTATCAGGGGTTCGGGTGTCAGGTGTCAGGAATAGACATCCTGACACCTAATGCGCTTTTATGGGTTATAGCCTTGCGTCTTCTGCCCCCGAACCCCGGACCCCTGATACCCGATACCGGACCCCGGACCCCTGATACCTGATACCCGATACCCGGACCCCTGATACCTGATACCTGATACCTGATACCTACGCCGCGCGCCGCACCGGGCGGGCCACTTCGGCCCACAGCGCCGCCTCGCGTAGGGGCACAGCGCGCCGCCGACGCGGACAGGCCGCCAGCAGATCCGTGACCGCAGCCGTCAGGGCGGGGTCGGTGGTGGTCAAGGCGAGCGCGGTGGTGCGCCAGCGCCAGTCGGGGGTGCCCAGCGCCGCCGGATCGCGCGCCACCACGGCGGCCAGCGCCAGCAGCGATTCGCCACGCACAGCGCGGTCGGGCGCGTAGACCAGCGGGCGCAGCACAGCCCCCGCCGTGGTGGCTGCCGCCGGACCCCAACCGGCCAGCGCGCGCACCAGCCCGTTGACCATGCGCCGCAGCCGGGGTTGCGGCGCGGCCAGCAATGGAGCCAACTGCCAAATCGCCCCGGCCCCCCAAGTGGCGGGCTGCGCCCACTGCGCCGACTGTCGCACCACCACCGACTCTTTCGCTGCCGACCATTCCTGCGCCAATGGACCAAACATGGGGGCTTCCTCCAGCACTCCAGGTAACCATCTCCCGCCGTGTGTCGCTACTGCTACTCTCCTTATGGGCCGCGCCGCGCAAAAGCGGAAAGGGCGGGGCAACGAGGAAGCAAACGCGGGCGCGGGGCCGGCGCTGCCTTGTCAAGGGGCGGGAGACGTGGTAGACTCGGCGGTACGATCATTTCGGTAGGTGGCGTGACCAAGCCAATTGTCGGACCACCGCAGGCATAATTACAGGAGGGCACGATTGATGGGCGAATATAAGCGCGTGGTGGTCACGGGGATGGGCGCGGTATCGCCGTTGGGCTTGACCGTGGAAGAGAGCTGGGCCGGGGCGATTGCTGGGCGGTCGGGCATCGGGCCGGTGACCCACTGCGACACGTCCGGGTTGGCGACGCGCATTGCCGGCGAGGTCAAGGGCTTTGTCCCCGAAAACTATATCCCGGCCAAAGAAGTGCGACGCATGGACCGCTTCATCCAACTGGCGGTGGCCGCCGCTGGGCAGGCATTGGCCCACGCCGGCTACACCGTCACGCCGGAGAACGCGCCTGAAACCGGCGTGCTGATGGGATCAGGCATCGGGGGCATCATCACCATCGTGGACCAACTGCACAATCTGGAAAGCAAAGGCGCGCGCCGCATCAACCCCTTCACCATCCCGATGATGCTGACGGACTTGGCGGCTGGGCGCATTTCTATGCAGTTTGGCCTGACCGGACCAAACTTCGCCGTGGTGTCGGCCTGCGCGTCCAGCGCGAATGCCATCGGCGAAGGCGCGGAGATCATCCGCCGGGGCGATGCGACCGCGATGCTGTGTGGCGGCAGCGAATCCCCCATCTTGCCGCTCGGCATTGCCGCTTTCAACATCATGAACGCGCTCTCGACGCGCAACGATGAGCCGCAGCGGGCCAGCCGCCCGTTCGAGAAGAGCCGCGACGGCTTTGTGCTAGGCGAGGGCGCAGCGGCCTTGCTGCTGGAAGAGCGGGAAAGCGCGTTGCAGCGGGGCGCGCCGATCCTGGCCGAAATCCTCGGCTACGGCTGCACCTCGGATGCCACCCATGTGACGGCTCCGGCCGAAGACGGATCGGGCGCAGCCCGCGCCATGACGAAGGCGCTGCACAAAGCGGGGCTGCAACCGGAGCAGATCGGCTATATCAACGCCCACGGCACCAGCACCCCGCTCAACGAAAAGTTCGAGACCATCGCCCTCAAGCGCGCTTTCGGCGCGGCGGCCTATCAGGTGCCGATCAGCTCCACCAAGTCCATGACCGGCCACTTGCTGGGCGCGGCAGGCGCGCTCGAAGCCATGTTCAGCATCAAAGCCCTGGAAACCGGCATTCTGCCGCCCACGATCAACTACGATGAGCCGGACCCCGACTGCGATCTGGACTACATTCCCAACGAGGCCCGCCCTGTCGCGGTCGAATACGTCATGTCCAACTCCATGGGCTTCGGCGGCCACAACGTCTCGCTCATCCTCGGCGGCCCGGCGGTGGCGGCGCGCTGAATGCGGAGTGCGGAGTTTTGAGTTTTGAGTTCTGGATGATGAGGTAACATTATGAGCATCCAAGCGCACGCAACGGTCGCGGATCTGTATGCGGTTGAGGGCAAAGCAGAGTTAGTGAATGGGGAATTAGTGCCGATGTGTCCGACGGGAGACGCGCCAAATTACGCAGTTGGACGGGTTTTTATCGCGCTAGCCGCTTATGAAGAGCAGTACAAAACAGGGCGCGCCGTAACCGATGGGGCAGGCTTTCTAGTCAATTTACCACACCGGCAGTCGTTTAGCCCAGATGCAGCGTTCCATGTTGGGCCACACGCAGGGATGAAGTTTCTTGTCGGTGCGCCAGTGTTTGCCGTCGAAGTGCGAAGCGAAGGCGACTATGGCCGCAGAATGGAACAGGAAATGGCAACCAAGCGCGCCGATTACTTTGCCGCCGGGACACTAGTGGTATGGGATGTAGACTTACAAAGCCCCAACGTGGTACGTGTCTACCGGGCTACAGACCTGACTCAGCCCACGATCTACCGGCGCGGCGACTTGGCCGAAGCCGAACCCGCCGTGCCCGGCTGGACCATGCCGGTGGATAAGCTGTTCGCCGGCTAGAAAAGTGGAGCGCGGCCTATAACCTGTGGGTCTGAGTGATCCGCTTCATGCCGCGCATATAGGGCTGGGAGAGTTCGCAATCAGCATCGAATGGACGAGGAGTAACCAGACGGTTCCAACCGCAGACGAGGTAACGCTATGACGATCAAAACACGCGCAACAGTTGCCGATCTGTACGCCGTGGAAGGCAAAGCAGAATTAGTGGATGGAGAGTTGGTGCCGATGTGTCCGACAGGTGTAAATCCAAAGTTTGCCGGCGATGCCATTTTGGTATCGTTGTGGAGTTATGCCGAGAAAACCGGCACAGGACGCGCAGTGGGTGATAACGGCGGATTTGTGGCGCAACTACCGAATCGCGAGTCGTTCAGCCCGGATGCAGCCTTTTATCAAGATTCACCCAACACCATGAAGTTTTTCGCCAATCCGCCTGCCTTTGCCGCCGAAGTTCGCAGTGAAAACGATTACGGGCGCAAGGCGGAAAGCAAGATGGCGGCCAAACGCGCCGACTATTTCGCCGCCGCCACGCTTGTGGTGTGGGATGTGGACTTGGAAAGCGCCGACGTAGTGCGCGTCTACCGCGCCGACAATCCCACCCAGCCCACGATCTACCGGCGCGACAATGTGGCCGAAGCCGAACCAGCCGTACCCGGTTGGACTATGGCGGTGGATAAGCTATTCTCCACGTAGACAAGCGGAGTATGGGCCTATAACCCGCGCTCCTGCGTGATCCGCGTCATGCCGCGCATATAGGGCTGCAAGGCGGCGGGGATCAGCACGGTGCCGTCGGCCTGCTGGTAGGTCTCTAAGAGCGCGGCGACGGTGCGCCCGATGGCAAGGCCGGAGCCGTTGAGCGTGTGGATAAACTGCGGCTTGGCAGCGGGCGTGGGCCGGTAGCGGATGTTGGCGCGGCGCGCCTGGAAGTCGGTGAAGTTGGAGCAGGACGAGATTTCGACGTATTTGGCCTGACCAGCCATCCAGACTTCGGGATCGAACTTTTTGGCCGCCGTGAAGCCCACATCGCCGGTACACATCTGGGCGATCTGATAGGGCAGGCCCAGTCGCCGCAGGCAGTCTTCCGCCGCAGCCAACAACGAGTCCAGTTCGGCCCAGGATGTGTCGGGCGCGACAAACTTGACCATCTCCACTTTGTTGAACTGATGGACCCGCACCATGCCGCGGTTATCGCGCCCGCCCGCGCCCGCCTCTTTGCGGAAGCAGGCCGTGTAGCCCACCAGATAGATCGGTAGGCGCGCGCCGTCCAGGATTTCGTCACGATAGAGGTTGGTCACCGGCACCTCGGCGGTGGGGTCCAGGTAGAGGTCTTCCCCTTCGATGCGGTACATATCGTCGGCGAACTTCGGCAACTGGCCGGTGCCTACCATGCACTCACCCTTGACCAAAAACGGCGTAAGTACCTCGGTATAGCCGTGTTCGGTGACGTGCAGATCGAGGAAGTAGCTGGTCAGCGCCCGTTCCAGATGCGCGCCCGCTCCCACCAGCACATAGAAGCGCGGGCCGGAGATTTTGCCCGCCCGCTCGAAGTCGGCGATACCCAACGCTTCGGCGATCTCCCAGTGTGGGCGCGGCGCGAAGTCAAACGTGGGCAGCGTACCCCAATGCCGCAGCACAAGGTTCTCCGAGTCGTCTTTGCCCTCCGGCACCGATTCGTGCGGAATATTCGGGATGCCTAGCAGCACGGTGCGAATCTCATCGTCGCTGGCGGTGATCGCGTGTTCCAGCGTCGTGATCTGGTCGCCCACCTCGCGCATAGCCGTCACTTTCGCGTCGCGTTCCGCCGCATCGCGCAGCTTGGCGATCTCCAGCGACACCCGCTTGCGTTCAGCGCGTAGGGCTTCGACTTCTGTTTTCAGCCGGCGGTTCTGTGCATCTACCGCCAGCAGGCGGTCCACCACCGTCACGTCTTCGCCCCGCCGCCGCTGCGACTCACGCAGCAAATCGGGATTCTCGCGGATCAGTTTCAAGTCCAGCATCGGTGCGCTCCTAGGGTCAGGTATCAGGTATCAGGCATCAGGTATCAGGCATCAGGTGTCCGGGGTCCGGGGTCAGCCGTCTCCGTACTCCTGATACCTGATACCTAAAAAACTACGCCGCCCGGCCCAGAGGGGCGGCAGGCGGCGCGGTGCCCGGCAGTCCGCAAGGGACCACCGGGCGGTCAACTACTCAGACCGGGCAAAAACTTGTGCCACTCTTCGAGTGGCGCGGCTTGGACATAGCGGTAGACCAAGTGGTAAATGTTGGCTTTCGGCTGGCGTGGCTGGTGCAACGGGCGCATTCGGGCCTCCTCCAGAGTTTTACCGCCTTTGCGGTGATTGCAGGCGCGGCACGCCGAGACCAGATTCTCCCACGTATGCGCCCCGCCCCGCGACTTAGGCATCACATGGTCCAGCGTCAGATCACGCCCATGCTGGCCGCAATATTGGCAGGTGAAGTCGTCGCGCAAAAACACCTCGCGCCGCGAGAGTTTGGCCTTCGGATGAGGTCGCCGGATCATGTGGGCTAGCCGGATGACCGACGGAGCGCGGATCGTGTAACGCGACGAGTGGATGAACGCATGGTTCAACTCCAGCACTTCGGCTTTACCGTTAAACACAAGTACGAGCGCCCGCCGGACGTTACACACGTTGAGCGGCTCATAATTCTGATTCAACACCAGCACCGGCGCATCAATCTCTTTCGGCACGGTTTGCTCCGTCGCTTCTAGCAGCCCCTGATCCAGCTATCTCACGCGCAACACGACTCCTTCAACAATGCTCCGGCAGCGCCGGGCCGCAGGGATCTAGTGATCGATCCCGCTCCCTCCAATTGTAACAGGTTTGCGCCTATTCAGCAATGGGAACTTTGGCTGGATATGTCTACTTCTTTTGACGGGGCACGCCCGGCAGCGATCAGGGCTGGGCCAGCCAAGCACGCATAGCCGTCCGTAACTGCTCGGCGGCCGGCACCACCGCATCCGCCGGGGCTTTGACGACCACTTGGCGCTCAAGCGCGCCTAACGTGGTGGCGAAGGTCTGCGCGGCGCCGGGGTCCGTAGTGGCTAAATCGGGTTGGGCGCGGTCGAACGCAGCGCGGGCGGCAGTCAGCGCGGGACCGGCACCGGCAGTTTGCGCGGGATCTTTGGCGGCATAAGCGATAGTAAACAAGTCCAACTCGTCGCTGACCATCCGTAGCCCCGCCTGCGCCCGCGCCCGCGGGGTCGTTTCGCCCGCCGGCTTGCTCCCGCCCAGTGCCAGCGCGATCCCGCCGATCACCAGCAGCAAGACGAAGCCCGCCCCAACGATCAGCAGGGGATTAGCCCGCCGCTTTTCACGATAAACTGCCATGCGTGAGCTAACTCCTGTGCGACTGCTTACTCAATCGTAATTCCATATCGGACTCAGTGGTGCTTGGCAGGCTGCACATTCCCACCAGCTATCCTTCACTATATTCGTTGTGCCGCAGTGGATGCAGCGCCGAAATAGAAAACAGGTTGTGAAAGCTGTGGGGTGAGCAAGGTTTAGACGCTGTAGCACTGCCGCTACCACGTCCCAGGAATCCGGCTCTGGACAGTAGCCCGTAGACTGGTTCGTGACCTCCGTCACGCTGATCCCACTGCAATCCCAATGAAAGGTAATCTCGCCCGCAGCGAGTACCGGCTGGCCGTCCGCACACGCGATATGTTCCGAGTGCCGATCTGCGATCCACAGTTGCTCCTCACCATTGATAATGAAGGTCGCCGTGATCGCCTGCGCCGATGAACGTACCTGCTGTGTTTCCCACGCCCAGCGCTCCACGTCAGCAGCCGCTTCTACCCGATAGCGATAGCGAGGATCGGCGGGCAAGTGGGCGATTTCTGGAGATCCCACATAGCAATAGTGTCGGCGCATGAATACCCCTGTCTTAGAGTGCGTTAAAGAAGTTCGTGATTCGTGCCTAGCAGATTTCACCTTCAGGCAGCTTTTTTAACACGCTCTTATGGCTAGGCACGCACCGCTTTGCCGTTCCGGTGTTCCAGCGTCTTCTGAATATAGGCGGCAGCCGCCGGAGTTTTGCACCCGGTCGCGCCATGGTCTACGATGACCGGGCCGATCTGCGTGGCGGCGACCAATGCGGCCGCTTGCAGCGCGGGGTTGCGGAGGCCAATGGCGATCACAGCATTGTTCATGGCGTGGCGCACGCGGTTTTTCCGCGCATGAATCTCGCCCCTGATCATGTCCAAGTAGCGCAGGAAATAGGCATCAGATAGGGCCGGATCATGCGTGGCAAGGGAGCCCAGCAGATCCCAACCCACTGATCCGGTCCATTCGTCGTCAGCCGCAGTCCAGGCTTCAATCTTGGTGCGGACGAGGGTGGTCTTGGCGGCAAAACCGGCAACCGCGCCGGCGATAACATAGTTATCCAAATCGCGCACCCAAGTATCTAACAGGACATCGTCGGCCGCTTGTGGATCAGCAATCAGCGTCGCCAGGATGCGCGCATCATGATTCCCACTCGCCCAGAGTGCTTGGGCGAGGGCGTGATCCCGCTTGATCCGCTTGTGCAGCTTGTTCAGATCGCCATAGCTGACCCCAAAGACATTTTCGCCGACCCCGTGCCGCCGGTAGGTCTTGCAGGTTTGTGCAGTGCCGAGTGCCCGTAATTCTTCGAGGACTGCGGTATCAGTAGGCATTAGAAAACCTCCTTCGGTGTGTAGCAAGACTATCCAGAGTCGGCCGTGAGCAGGCGCGGCTGACTCTCCTATCCGAGGGTTTCTTATTTAGCGGAAGCACAAGGCGGCCCTTTCACGACCGCAGCTATTAGGGCACCCGTCACAGCAGCCGCGCCCGCTGCACCAGGGCGACGGCGGGGCCGGTTGCCAGGGCCAGGGCGCGTTCGACCGCCGTTAGCGTGTCTTCCACCTTGGGCAAGCCGGAAAGGTCGAGCAGATGCGTGCCGGTCAGCAGGGTGAGGCGCGGCCCCAGCCCGAACGCACCCTGCCCGGCGGCGGTGAGCAGGCTGTGGCGCAGCGCGGCCAACAAGGCAGCCGGCGCGCCGGTCAGCACCTCGGCATCATCGGCCTCCAGGCGCACGCTGCCGTGGCGGTCCACCACCACAGCGGGGTAGCGCCGCACCCACGGCCAAGCGCGCCCCGTCGCCGACGGGCCGAAGACGTAGTAATGGCCGGTGGTGCCCAGCGCGGTCAGTTTGCCGGCGGGCGCATGGATCCGCCGCGCCGCGATGGTTGCCGCCTCGCTCGCATCCACCAAGCGGTCGCCGCCCGCTTCCAAGCCGACATTGCCGATGGCGACGGCGCGGATGCCGCCTTTTTCGGGCACCGGCTCGGTATACACCTGCACCGTAGCCGGATCGGCCCCACTGCGGATCGCCCGATCCTCGACCAGCGCCGCTAATTGCGCGACTTCATCGGGCGCGTTGGGGTCCAGCGTCTTTTCGGCCTCTTCGCGCACCATCGCCATCGCCACGCCAATCGAAGAGATGACCTCCGCATGGCGGGCCAGCGACCAACGTGCCCCGACTTTCGCCGCCACCGCCGGTCCCAGCGCCGCCGCGCCGCCGCCGCCGCCGATCAGGGTCAGGTCTTTGCGGTCCAGCTTATACTCGGCGCACAGCGCACGCACCGCCCCGGCCACACCCTCGGCGGCGCGGTCCAGCAGGCGTTCGGCGGCAGCTGCGGCGGAACAGCCCAGCGCCTGACCCAACGGCGCGAAAGCCCGCAACAGCGGCTCCGACGGCGCGTAGGCGTAGGCACCCACCGCCACGTGGCCCAGCGCATTGGCCGCACAGGTCACGGTCAGCGCAAAGCGCTCGCCCGCCGCGTTGCGGACCGCCACATAATCGGGTGGGTCGCCGGCGTGCGGGGCAAAGTATTCCAGCGTCAAGGGACCGGCCAGTGCGGCGGGCGGAGCGAAGGCGGCATAGGTCAGCCCGGCGATATGCGCGCTGCGCGGGCCGACAGCGGTCAGCCGTTTGCCGCGCACGCGGGCCATGCTGCCGCCGGCCACGCCTTGCACGCGCACATCCAGCGAGCGCAAGCAGGTCGGATGATCCATCACCTGCACATATTTCATGGCCGGTTGGCCGCCGCGAATCACGCCCAGATTGGTGCTGGTGCCGCCCACTTCGAGGAAGACACCGTCCAGCACGCGCTCCGACAGCAGCGCGCCGGCCAGCGAAGCCGCCGGTCCCGACAGCACGGTGAGCAGGGGCCGTTCGCGCAACTGGTCCATGCTCATCACGCCACCGTCGCCGCGCATGACGACCAGTGGCGATTGTACGCCCGCCTCGCGCAAGCAACTCTCCACCATTTGCGCGGTCGCCAGCATCTTAGGCATGATACTGGCGTTGATCGCCGCCGTGATGGTGCGGACTTCGAGGCCATAGGCGCCCGATACTTCGTAGCCGCCGGTGGCCGGCAAGCCGAGTTCGCGGGCCACCGCCACCACCAGCCGCTCGTTGGCATTGTCGTCCACGCTGAACGCTTCGCTGGCGACAATCGCGCCCACGCCCGCCGCCTGGAGTTCGCGCACCGCCGCTACCACATCGCGCTGCAACAGGCCGTGCGTGGTGTCAAGGAAGCGGTAGACGGTTCGCAGAGTGCGACCGGGGGCCAGGGTAATGTCACCAACACGGATACGCTTTTCCGCCTCGCGGCGGTCGCCTTCGTGGGCCATGCCGATGATGCCGACCGCCGCCGTGTCGCCTTCGAGCAGCGCGTTGACCGCCTGGGTGGTGCTGTGGGCGACTACACGCGGCTGGAAGCGGCACAGGGCGGGCGCGGACAAGAGCCGCTCCAATGCCTGCACCACGCCCAGCGCCACCCCTTGCGGCGCGCTATGCGTGGTCGGCACCACCACTTGCTGCACGATCCGCAAGGGGTTAGTGTAGATCGCGGCGGCTTTGGTGAAGGTGCCGCCCACGTCTACGCCGATCCGCAAGCCGGCGCTGTTGGGGATGCCCAGGTCAGCGGGCGTGGTGCCGGCCGCAGGGGGGGCCGTCAGGGGGGTGACAGGCATGGCTTAGGCCGTGTGCCGGCGGGTTTCAGCGACTGCGCGCGGAGCCGGGCGTTTGACCAGCATCAACACCGCGCCACCACCATAGATCAACGCCAGCAGCCCTTGCGCGCCGAGGGTTTCCAGCGTCGGGTGGATGCCGGTCAGTTCGGCCAGCAAATAGGGTAGGCGCGGCACGATGCCGATCAGCGAG
>Ga0123336_10004014_pt1 | contig 12115 bp, 10 predicted proteins | sample SSSSmetaG_FD_96466 | JGI IMG/M metagenome (GOLD analysis project Ga0123336, IMG submission 96466) | Glacier valley bacterial and archeal communities from Borup Fiord, Nunavut, Canada, to study Microbial Dark Matter (Phase II) - ​SSSS metaG | ecosystem: Environmental > Aquatic > Freshwater > Ice... | reverse complement strand
GTACTCCAGGTCCACCGTGTCGCCCTGCGCCAGCTCGAAGTGGTCGAAGACGGGGAAGAGCGCGTGGGCCCAGTGGCTCGTGGGGTCGAAGTCGTCGGGGGAGGGGAGAGGACGATGCCCTCCGCGAGCTTTGCGCGGAACGCGAGGAGGATGCCCAGGTACTGCGTGTCGCGCGAGACCGTGAACTGGGCGCGCGTTGGGATCCACGTGTCGAACGACTGGCTGAAGTCGATCTCGGCGAAGAGGATCCACGAAGTGCTGCTGCCCCCCGCTGATCTCGGCGAACACCGCGCCGATGGTTCGCGGCTGCGAGAACGCATGCAGGATCGGGAGCGCGTGGGGCGTGGAGTCTAGGCGCTGATCTCCGCGGCGGATGCGGACGTCGTCGGCGTCTCCGAGCTCGATGGTGAGCCCGGGCGCGCGGACAAGCTGAGTGTCTGGCGTCACGGAATCAAGAATACTTCGCTCGCGACCCCTTCGACGCCGTCGTTCGTTCCAGGAATGCCGCCGACGCCCTTCACTCCGGGGCGGCCGGTCGTGAAGGTCGCTTGGACGACAGGCTTGGCTCCCTTGTAGACAACGCCTGCCGAGATGCCTCCTGCGCCTCCACCTCCCGCCCCTCCCACGCCTCCACGGCCCCCGTTGCCTCCGGCTTCCCCCGGATAGCTCGCGGCGGGTGCGCCACCGAGTCCGCCCGAGCCGCCTCCACCGCCCGCACCGCCTGCGCCTCCGGGGCCCGCGTCCGCGGCCGTGAGCACGCATTGTTCGAGCCGAACGGGGGAGCTCAGGGCGAGCAGCGCGATGCTCGCCCCTCCACCTCTACCAGCAGTCCCTTTCCCGCCGCCGCACCCGCCGCATCCTCCTCCACCTCCCGCGCCGTACATGCCGGTAGACGCGAAGAAGGCGGCGCCGCCGCCGCCCTGGCCCACCGCGCCGTCCATGCCGTCGAGGCCGGGCGTGGAGAACAGCCCTTCGGCGCTGATGTCGCCCGCGCGGTCCGCGCCCCCGCCGTTCGCGCCTGCAGGAGCGTGCGAGCCGGGGTGAGCGGGCTGATTCACGACGACACCGATGCCGTCGGCTCCGGCCGGCGTCGGGTCGACCTGAGCCGGCAATCCATTCTTGCCCGTTCGAGAGACGAGCTTGCCGCCATCGCCACCCGTCGTCGTGCCCCCGATCGAGCAGGTGCACGCCTGTCCTCGAGCAAAGACCATGGGCGTGCTCCCTACCGCGGCGGGAGCCGTCTCGGCGTTTGGAGTGCCTGGAATGGGCGTCGACGATGACAGGAGCCCGGTGATGCCAACGACGCCGTCAGCACCTTTCGCGCCGGCCTGCGCAGTCAAGGTCACGCGCCGAAAGAGGGCGGAGGGCGTGTTGTAGCTGAACGCGCTGATGCTGGATGGTGACGACGTCGTTCCGCCCGCCGCCGCGAAGTCCATGTCGGAAATGACGAAGGGCTCCGCGACCTCGTCGATATGGATCGCATATCCGACGTCGTGAGGCGCCACACGGACGTGCTTCGCAGTGTAGCTCCACGATTGGCACGCGAAGCCGCCGAACAGGTTGACGGCCGTCCTCAGCTTGACGTGCTCGTCCAACGTGCCCTCGCAGAGGTAGATCCGCTTTCGCCCCTTGAGCTTCCCGAGTGCCGCGAGGATGGTCTTCACCGGGGCCGCCTTCGTCCCGAGCTGCGTGTCAGCGCCATTCGTCGGGTCGACGAAGATCCCGTAGGGATCGACGATGCAGCTCGGAGACTTCTGCGGCTCTTCCATCGGGTCGCAGCCCACCGGGGCGCCGACCACCGGGTCGCTTGCGTCGGCACCTGCGCCGCCATCCGCTTGATCCGACGGCACATCCGGCACCGATGGCGGCGCGTCCGCCGCCGAGAAGCTGCCACACGCGACGAGGCACGAGGACGCGATGAGCGCGCTGCGAAGGCTGAGCATCCAGCGACCGTACCAAGGACCGCCCCGCCGTCAACCCACGCTCACTCCCTGAAGACGCGCACCAGCGTGGTGCCGCGGTCGTACGAGTACTCCAGATCCACGGTCTCGTCCTTCGCCAGCTCGAAGTGGTCGAAGGCGGGGAAGAGGGCGTGCGCCCAGTGGCTCGTGGGGTCGAAGTCGTCGGGGAGGGTGGAGAGGACGATGCCCTCCGCCAGCTTCGCGCGGAACGCGAGGAGGATGCCCAGGTACTGCGTGTCGCGCGAGACCGTGACCTGGGCGCGCGTCGCGATCCACGTGTCGAACGACTGACTGAAGTCGATCTCGGCGAGGAGGATCGGCGGGCCGAGCGGCCACGTCGCGACGTCGCGTGAGTCGACCATGATCGGCTCCGTCGACGAGAGCTGGTGGTCGGCGAGCACCGAGAAATCCATCTCGTACTCCGCGCGGTAGCCATCGAGCTTGCGCTTCGTGAAGACGTGCTTCTCGAGGAGCGTGCGCGGGATGTCCACGGCGATGGCGTAGATCTGGATCCCCGCCGGGATGATGCGCGCGCCCGGCGCGAGCAGGCGGTGCTTCGCGTCGGCGACGATCTCGAGCAGCTGCTCGTCGAGCGGGTCGTTGCCGATGGTCTCCGTCACGAGCACGCTCGCGAGCTCGGGGAGCGTGGCGCTCGTGGAGCGCCGGCGCACGAGCTGGACGCGCTCCGATACGCTGTTGGCCGCGAACATGCGCGCTGCGACCTCGGCGATGCCGCTCGACTCGACCGCGTACACCTGCCGCGCGCCCGCGAGCGCCGCGCAGGTCGCGAGGACGCCGGTGCCCGTCCCGATGTCGACCACGACGTCCTCGGGCTTGACCACCGAACGGAGCGCGTCGCAGAAGCCCTTGGTCCGTGCGCGGTCGTCGAGCATGAGGAGGTGCACGTTGGGACGGACCCAGCCGCGTGTGGCCTCCTCGCCCCGCGACTCGGGCGGGATCAGGATCCCGCGATCGGCGAGGTCCTCGATGCACGTTGCGAGCTCGACGTAGTGCTCGGGACCCGAGCTGGGAAGGGACGCGAGGACGTCCTTCACGTAGCGAGGGACCGAGAACGCGTCGAGGACGTTCAGCGCGACGCGCGGCGCGAGGTAGCGCTCGCCGTCGAGGTCGATGCCGACCTCGTCTTCGTTCGTGAGGCGGACGAGCACGTCCTGAGCGCGCACCAGCATCGTATCGGGCGCGGGCAGCTCGGCATCTGCTCCGTCGGTGGGGGACATCGGCGCGACCATATCACCGCCGCGCGACGGCGGGGCACGCAGGCGTGGCGGCGACGTTGCGGCTGGGTTCGACCATGACCTCCTCCGGCGCCCCGTAGGCGGCGATGAGCGCGAAGTGCTCGTACGCGCACGGCGTCACCGTGAGACCGGTGGCACCCTCGGCGTGGAGCGCTCTGCCGCGCGCGATCTGCGCCGCGCGGTCCTCGCTCGGGCTGCGACCGGGGACGTCGCCGAGGGCGTGTGCCGTCGTCGCGAGCCATGCCGCGGCCACCATCGCGCCGAGCCAGGGGCCGCGCGCGCGGGTGGCGACGAGCACGTCGGCCGCGAACGCTGCGAGGACGAAGATCACCCCGAGCAGCGCCCGCTCCGCGTGATGGGTCGGCGCGCCATCACGAAGGTTGCCGTACACGAGGAACCCGAGCTGTGCGGCGGCGCACGCGAGCGGGAGCCGCCAGCGCGCGAGGAGCGCGCGATCGAGCCGGGTGGCCGCGAGCGCACACGCCAGGACGACGTCGGGCCGCGTCGTCACGAGGAGCCGCGGATAGAGGAGCAGTGCGGTGACGGGATCGGCCGCGCCCTCGCCGAGCGCCCGCTTGAACCGCGAGACGCGGACGAAGAAATGCAGCGCATCGCCGTGCGCGTGGAGATTCCACGCCATCCAGGCGAGCGGTCCCGCCGCGAGCAGCGCCGCGGCGACGCCCGCGCCTGCGCTGCGCTCGCGTCGCGCGCGCAGCCCGACCGCCACGGCGAGCACCGCCGCGACCGGCCACGCCTCGTACCGCGAGAGGCACGCCGCGAGCAGCGCGAGCGCGAAGCCGACCCGCGCGCGTCCCGTCACGTGTGGGGCCGCGAGGCCGATCGCAGCCGCTGCGACCGCGCTGGCGGTGAACGACTCGGGCACCGTCGCGGCGCCGAGCCACACGCTCCACGGCGAGAGCACCGCGAACGCGGTGGCGGCGAGCGCGCGCGGTCGGTCCGAGCCCGCGCGGCGCAGCGCGAGGTAGGGCAGCACGGCCGCGAGGCTCGCCAGCGCGATGCTCGCGCCGCGCGCGACCGCCAGCCCACGACCGACGATCGCGAGCGCCGATCCGAGCGCCCAGAAGGGGAAGGGCAGCCAGCTCGTCCCGCTGGGATCGAGCCGCGGCCGATGCGCGAACGCCTGGGCGATGGTGACGCGCGCGTAGTCGTCGTCGGAGACGTGATCGAATCCCAGCGCGAGCACGAGAGCGCAGGCCGCTGCGTAGCCGAGGGCGATGAGCGCGCACGCGCTCGCCTCGCTCGGGAGGCCCGGCGAAGAGCCTCCTCGCCGGGCGGCCATGCGCTTACGGGCTGGGCGTGGGCGCGGGAGTCGGGGGAGCGTTCATCATCGAGCCGCCGCTGGCGCTGGCCGACGTGGGAGGCGCTGCCGCCTTGTCACGCTTCTCGCCGCGCGCCTTCGACTTCTGCTCCTCCTGCGCGATCTTCGCGCGGAGCCCGCTGTCCTTCGCGGACGAGAGGTAGGCGAGGGTCACGCTGGTGAGCATGAAGACGCCCGCGCAGATCGCGGTCGCGCGCGTGAGGATGTTGCCTGCTCCGCTACCGCCGAAGACCTGGGCCGATGCGCCGCCGAATGCCGAGCCCATCCCGCCGCCTTTCCCCTGCTGGAGGAGAACGACGAACATGAGCACCAGGCAGACGAAGATGTGGACGATATTGACGAACGTGGAGAGCATGGGTGCGCTTCAGTTTCCTCGAGCGGCCCTGGCGATAGCACCGAAAGAGCCAGCGTCCAAGCTTGCCCCGCCGACCAGGGCGCCATCGACGTTCGGACAGGCAAAGAGCGCGGCAGCATTGTCGGCCTTCACCGAGCCGCCGTAGAGGATCCGCGTGCGCTTCGCGAGGTCGGGGCTCTTCTTCTCGAGCCACTGGCGGATGGCGGCGTGGACCTCTTCCGCCTCGGCGGGGCCCGCGGTCTTGCCGGTGCCGATCGCCCATACGGGCTCATAGGCGATGGCGACCGCCTTCGAAGTCTGACCGATGACGTCGAGAAACGCATCGACCTGCTGCTTCACCACACGGAGCGTCTCGCCGCTCTCACGCTGCTGGAGCGTCTCGCCGACGCAGACGATCGGCAGGAGGTCGTGCTTGAGTGCCGCTGCGACCTTCTCGGCGACCACCGCGTCGGTCTCGAAGTGGTGCTGGCGGCGCTCGCTGTGGCCGACGATGACCCACGTGCAGCCGCACTCCTCGAGCATCGGGCCGCTGATCTCGCCGGTGTGCGCGCCGTGGTCCTTCGCGTGGAGATCCTGCGCGGAGAGCTGCACCGGCGAGCCGTCGATGGTGTCGGCGACGGCGGCAAGCGCCGTGAAGGGAGGCGCGATCACGACGTCGACGGTGCGGAGATCCCGGGCGAACGCCACGCAGGCTTCCGCCAGATCGACGCCCGCACGGCCGCCGTTGAACATCTTCCAGTTGCCGGCGATGAGTGGGCGACGCGAGGGGTTCATGAGCGGCGACAGCCTACCAGGATCTCCGGTTTCACCTGCGCAGAACCTCGATACCCGGCAGCTTCTTCCCCTCGATGAGCTCGAGGGAAGCGCCGCCGCCCGTGGAGATGTGGCTGAACTTCTCGGCCACGCCGTCGCCTGCGAGCTTCACGGCCGCGGCGCTGTCGCCACCGCCGATCACCGTGAACGCCTTCGAGTCAGCCAGCGCGCGCGCGACCGCGAACGTGCCCTTGGAGTACGCGGGCTTCTCGAACAGGCCCATCGGCCCGTTCCAGAAGACCGAGCCGGCCTTCTCGAAGTGCTTGTTGAACAGCGCGATCGTCTTCGGGCCGATATCGAGCGCCATCTGCCCCTCGGGGACGGCGTCGGCGGCGACCACCTTGCCCTCCGGCGAGTGGAGGTTGTCGGCGACGACGACGTCGACCGGGAGCACGAGCGCGACGTTCTTCTCGCGCGCCTTCTCGAGGATGGTCCGCGCGAGGGCGAGCTTGTCGTCCTCGATCTTCGACTTCTGCATGTTCGCGCCCTGCGCGGCGAGGAACGTGTTTGCCATGGCGCCGCCGATGATGAGCGCGTCGACCTTCTCCAGCAGCGACTCGAGCACCGCGATCTTGTCGGAGACCTTCGCGCCGCCGAGAACCGCCACGAACGGACGCTCCGGCGCGGTGATGATCTTGCCGAGCGCCGTGATCTCCTTCTCGAGGAGGAAGCCGCAGCCGCACTCCCGCACCGTCCTGGGCAGCGCGTGCACCGAGGCGTGCGCGCGATGGACGGCGCCGAACGCGTCGTCGACGTAGACGTCGCACAGCTCGGCGAGCTTCGCGGCGAACGCCTCGTCGTCCTTTTCCTCTTCCGGATGGAAGCGGAGGTTCTCGAGCAGGCACACCTGGCCGGCGCGCAGGTCGTAGACGACCTTCTTCGCGGCGTCCCCGATGCAGTCCTCGGGGATGTGCACTTCGATGCCGAGGAGCTCGGCGAGCCGCGCCCCCACCGGCTCGAGGGAGAGCTTCGCGTCCGAGCCCTTGCGCGGGTGGGAGGGTCGACCGAGGTGGCTCGCGAGGATCACGCGGGCGCCGCGATCCATCGCGTGTTTGATGGTGGGAAGCGCCTCGACGATGCGCGCGTCATCGGAGATGACGAGTGAGCCGTTCTGCTGCTCCTCGAGAGGGACGTTGAAGTCCACGCGGATGAACACCCGCTTGTTCTCGATGGGGAGATCCTTGATGGACGTGATGCCGTCGAGCGTCGTCATGGAGGCGCTCAGAGCTTCGAGGCGACGAGCTGCGCGAGCTCGATCATCCGGTTCGAGAAGCCCCACTCGTTGTCGTACCAGCTCATGATCTTGCCGAAGCTGTCGCCCATGACCTGCGTCACGGTCGAGTCGAAGATCGACGAGCGCGGATCGCCGATGAAGTCGCTCGAGACGAGCTGCTCCTCGGTGTAGCCGAGGATGCCCTTCATCGGGCCCTCCGACGCGGCCTTCATGGCGGCGTGGAGCGCCTCCTTGGTCATCGGCCTCTCGGTCTCGAACGTGAGGTCGACGACGCTCACGTCCATCACGGGCACGCGCATCGCCTGGCCGTCGAACTTGCCCTTGAGCGCCGGGATGACCTCGGCGAGCGCCTTCGCCGCGCCCGTCGACGACGGGATGATGTTCTGCGCAGCCGCGCGCGCCCGGCGGAGATCGCCCTTGCGGTGCGGGATGTCGAGGACCGCCTGGTCGTTCGTGTAGGCGTGGACCGTGGTCATCAGCGCGCGCTTCACGCCGAACGTGTCGTGCAGGACCTTCGCGACGGGCGCGAGGCAGTTCGTGGTGCACGAGCCGCACGAGAGGACGTGGTGCTTCGCCGTGTCGTAGAGCTCGGTGTTCACGCCGAGCACGATGGTCGCGTCGCCGCTCTTGGCGGGCGCCGAGATGATGACCTTCTTCGCGCCGGCGTCGATGTGGAGCTGGGCCTTCTCGCGGTCGGTGAAGAGCCCCGTGCACTCGAGGACGACGTCGACGCCGAGCTCCTTCCAGGGGAGCTTCGCGGGATCCTTCTCGGCGACGATGCGGATCGACTTGCCCGCGATCTTCAGGACGCCCTCACCGGCCTCGGCGCGCTGCTCGGCGCGGCCGTGGACGGTGTCGTAGTTGTAGAGATGCGTCAGCGTCTTCGCATCGGTGAGGTCGTTGATCGCGACGATCTCGATGTCACTGATCTTGCGCTCGTGCAGCGCGCGGACGATGCAGCGACCGATACGTCCGAAACCGTTGATGGCGATCTTCGTGGCCATGACCTTCTACGCTCCTCTGCCTGATTTATGGGCAGGCGGACCGTAGTCGGGGGCCTCGCGAGGAGCAAGTCGCCCCCTACTTGCAGGTGCCGTTGCGCGTCGGCAGGCCGGAGGGAACCTGGCAGGTGGTGCCGGGCGGGCAGGTGCTGGGGACGTCGAGCGAGCAGGCCTTGGGGCAGGGGGCGAAGTCGCAGCTGGGGGGCACGCGGCCGACCGCGCTGCCATCCGGGCACACCTTCGCGATGGTGTCGCACGCCACCGGGGTGGGGCACGGCGTGAACTCGCACTTCGGTCCGGTGCGTCCCACCGAGGAGCCGTCGGGACACTGCAACGCTTCCAGCGTGCACGCGACGCCGGGACACTCGACGAACTCGCACTTCGGTCCGGAGCGGGCCACGTAGCTGCCGTCCGGACACTGCTTTGCTTCTTCGGTGCAGGCGACGTTGCCGCCGCAGTCACGCTCCGTGCAGGCGATGCCCTGCGCGGTGCACGTGCAGTCGTTGCAGCCGTCCGGCCCCTTGAAGTTGTCGCCGATCTTGCTCGTGCCCGCCGCGCCACCGCCGCCCGTCGCGCCGGGATCGTTCGAGACGGGCAGATCCCATCCGCATGCCGTGCCGTTGCCGGTGGGCGAGCCGTCCTTCTGCTTCTGGAGCGCTTGCGCGCTGGAGCCTACGGCGATCTGGCCGCCGCTGCACGCCGAGACGGTGAGCGCCGACGTACCGGCGAGGACGAAGAAGAAGACGTAGGCGGTGCGGATCATGACAAGCTCCTTGGGATCGCCGCGCGAAGCGCTGCGTCGATGTCCGTGGGTGGCCCGAGGGGCCCGTGTCCGTGACGAAATCGTCAGGGCAGCTCGCTGTGGGCGCACGAGCTGCGGACCGAGGGCGCGAGCGCCGAGCGTGGATGAGCCGCGACGAACGTCGAGGACGCGGCGCGCGCCTCGCTCGCCCGACCCGCCGCGCAGAGCGCGTGCACGCGGGCGGCGGCGCGATCCTCGGCGAGGACGCCGCGGGGAAAGCGCCGCGCGTGCTCGTCGAGGAGTTCGCTGCCGCCGCCGCCGCCGCCGCATCCTTGCCAGGAGGGATCATCGCGATCGCCAGGATGACCGCGGTCGCGTCGGCCACGGCCGCGCATGACGTCCCCTCGACGGTCCGCTCCTCCGCCGCGGTCCCGTTCCGGCTGCTCCGGATCGTGACCCTCCAGCGCTCGCCCTGCTCGATGCGCACCTCGGCGTCGAGCGGCTCGACGCCCCCTTTGCCGGCGCTCTTCAGCGCCGCGTCGCGCACGTGCTCGCGCGTTGGACACCCCGCCGGCGCCCACCAGAGCAGGCGCAGATCCTCCGCCGCCGCGCGCTTCGCGACGAGCACCGCCACGAGGGCGACGACAAGGGAGATGGCACGCATGGCCCCAGGCAATGACCGTGCCACATGATAACCAAACGATATCGCATATCTGTATAGGCCGGACTGTGCCGTTGGCACAATGTTGCCCGTCCTGCGCCAGTCCTGGCCACCGCCTCAGGCCCGGCCGCGGCTCTTCCCCGTGGTGATGCCGCCCGCGATCAGGTGCGCGAGCCGGAGCGGCTCCGGGATGTTGCCGTGGAGTGTCGTGTCCGCGACCAGCTCACGCGCCTCCGCCATCGAGAGGGCCGCTCGCTGGACCCACAGCTTCGGCGGTGCGCCGCGAAGCCCCGTCGGACGGCGCAGGGAGCGGCGTGACGGCCCGAGCTCCTCCGACGTGCCGGCGCTCTCGATCAGCCGCCACTTCCGCGCGGCGCCCGCGACGCGTGGGCGGGCTCGCGGCGCATCGATGAACAGCGCGCGCTTGACCGCGGCCATGTCGGGCTTCCGCCGCGTCACCACGAGCACGGGGATCTTCAGGGCGTTGGAGAGGCCGTGCACATCGATGACGTTGAAGCCGCCGACGGCGATGCCCTGGATCATGATCGCCTGCGCCTGGAGCCCGAACTGGCTCGCGCGCACGACCTCGATCATCACGCGCGTTGCGTTCGCCCCGTCACGCCGGATCTTGCCGCTGATGATCCCGTCGACGCGCGTCCCCGAACAGACGACGCCCACCAGCAGGACGTCGCCACGGTGCTCGCGGGCAAACGGTCCGTCGTCGAAGCCGATCACGTTCATGCGTGCGCGATTTTCACACGAGGTTCGGAGCTGCGGAGCGTTTTTAAAGCGAAACGGCCGCCCCCGGAGGGACAGCCGCTTCAAATACGCTCCGAGGCCCCGCGCGCCTCCGCGTTATCTCGATCTCTACGAGGTCGCGGGCTTCGGCGGCCCGCCGAAGATGCTCGCGGCCTTGCGCTTCTCTGCCTTCGCCTTTTCCTTGTCGGCGTAGGTCGGGATGATGACGCGGTGCACGTGCGCCGCGATCTCACGGCCTTCGTAAAGCGCCTTCAGCTCCTCCGCGTCCAGCGTCTCACGCTCGAGCAGCGCCCTGGCGATCCCCTCGATGCGGTGCTTGTTCTCGGTGAGCAGCGTCTTGACCTTGTCGTACTGCGTCTGGATGAGCGAGCGGACCTCCTGGTCGATCTCGCGAGCCGTCTGCTCCGAGTAGTCCTGGCTCCTCTGGTTGTAGTCGCGGCCGAGGAAGATCGAGCTCTCCTCGCCACCGTAGGCGAGGGGACCAAGCTTCTCGCTCATGCCGTACTCGCACACCATCGCGCGGGCGATCTGCGTGAGCTGGCGGATGTCGTTCGACGCGCCCGTGGTGAGCTTGCCGAAGACGATCTCTTCCGCGATCCGCCCGCCGAGCGCCGACTGGATCTGCGCCTCGAACTGCTCCTTGGTACGGCCGAGAATGTCTCCCTTGGGGATGGGCATCGTGACGCCGAGGGCGCGACCACGGGGGATGATGGTGACCTTGTGGATCGGGTCGTGGTCCTCGTTCGTGATCATGATCACGGCGTGGCCCGCCTCGTGGACGGCCGTGTTCCACTTCTCCTCTTCCGTCATGACCATCGAGCGGCGCTCGGTGCCCATGAGGACCTTGTCCTTCGCGAGCTCGAAGTCCGCCATGCTGACGGCGTCCTTGTCCTGGCGGGCCGCGAGCAGCGCCGCCTCGTTCACGAGGTTCTCGAGGTCGGCACCGGCGAAGCCGGGCGTCCCGCGTGCGGTGATCGAGAGGTCGACGTCCGGAGAGAGGGGAACCCGCTTCGTGTGGACGCGGAGGATCGCCTCGCGGCCGCGCACGTCGGGGCGGTTCACGGTGATTCGCCGGTCGAAGCGACCGGGGCGCAGGATGGCGGGGTCGAGGACGTCGGGGCGGTTCGTGGCCGCGATGATGATGACCCCCTCGTTCGACTCGAAGCCGTCCATCTCCACGAGGAGCTGGTTCAGCGTCTGCTCGCGCTCATCGTGACCACCGCCGAGGCCCGCGCCGCGATGGCGACCGACCGCGTCAATCTCGTCGATGAAGATGATGCAGGGCGCGTGCTTCTTGCCCTGCTCGAAGAGGTCGCGGACGCGGCTCGCGCCCACGCCCACGAACATCTCGACGAAGTCCGAGCCAGAGATGCTGAAGAACGGAACCCCGGCCTCACCCGCGATGGCGCGTGCGAGGAGCGTCTTGCCGGTGCCGGGGGGCCCCATCATGAGGACGCCCTTCGGGATCCGTCCGCCGAGGCGCTGGAACTTCTTCGGGTCCTTGAGGAAGGCGATGATCTCCTCGACCTCGTCCTTTGCCTCCTCGATCCCCGCGACGTCCGCGAAGGTCACCTTGTTCTGCGAGTCGGAGAGCATACGGGCCTTCGACTTGCCGAAGCTCATCGCCTTGCCGCCGCCCGCCTGGAGCTGCCTCATGAAGAGGAAGAACATCAGGATCAGGAACGCCATCGGCACGAGCGTGATGATCGTGCTCGACCAGAACGGCGACTGCTCGTCCTTCTCGAAGAAGATCTTGGGGGCGGGCGCGTCCTTGGCGTCCGGCCGCAACGTCTCCAGGAGCTTCTCGTCGGGCAGGGGACCGACCGCTTCCTTGGTTCCGCCGCCCTTGGTCGGTTCGGCTCCCTTGATGCGGTAGGTGTACTCGCGGTCCTTGATCCGGATCTCGTCCACCCGGCCCGCATGGACCTCGCTCACGAAATCACTGAAGGCGACAGGTACCTTGCGCTCTGGCGGGGTCAAGAACTGCCAGATCG
>Ga0123336_10004012_pt1 | contig 12118 bp, 13 predicted proteins | sample SSSSmetaG_FD_96466 | JGI IMG/M metagenome (GOLD analysis project Ga0123336, IMG submission 96466) | Glacier valley bacterial and archeal communities from Borup Fiord, Nunavut, Canada, to study Microbial Dark Matter (Phase II) - ​SSSS metaG | ecosystem: Environmental > Aquatic > Freshwater > Ice... | reverse complement strand
CTGTATAGGCGTAGCTGAGGGGGGGCTGCGTCTTTTTGCTTTTTTAAAATATTTAAATTTTAGACTTAAATGGAAGAAAAAGGAAGGAAATTGATTGCCATGGATAATAAATACCGCAGAAAATAAACACCACCACAAACCTTTAAAAAGTCATAGCGGACAAGTAAAAAACCTTCATTTTATCTATTGATGATTACATGTTACCTTTGAGTTGCGCAAATAAAAGTTAAGCTGCAGCAAGAAAGGTTTATCATGAATAAAGAAATGCAGGACTTATCCTATGAATGGTGGGTAAAACTCACACCACTGTGGAAAAAGTTCGCAAGAGAAACACGTCTTTGTGGATATGACAAGGAAGATTTAGTACAGGAGTGTTATTTACAGCTCATTCACTGTTTAGAAAAGTTTGATGGGAATTTAGGTGTTCCTTTTGAGAGCTATTTCAAAATACAGCTCTATGGCTGGCGAGCAAATCAGAATCGTAAAAAAAGAGAAGTGCTGAGTATAAGTGAGGAACATTATCAGCAAATACTAGAAAAGCCAGACAGCGGCATGAGTGTGGAAAAGCAAGTTGAAAATCAGCTGTTATTTGAGGCGGTAGTCAGGGAACTTGTAAAGATGAAATCTGTGGATCAGGCTATTATAACCCAGTACTACGTACAAAATAAGCCCCTTAAAGAAATAGCTAAAAAGCTTAATATCAACTATAAGGCGGCAGAATTTCGCAAAGGTAAAGGTATTAAAAGATTACGTGAACTTATTTAGGGAAAAGCCCTGGGCGTGACATATATTAGAGTGAATACAGTATAAGGGAGGTGAAGAATATGGCAGTAACAGCAGAGGTGAAGGGCGTTAAACTTGTTTTGAAGCTTGAGAAAGGTTCACAAACCGTTTCTAACTGCAGCCAAAGTGGAAGCGATGATGCGCTCCATGCAATTGGCAAGGCAGTAGCTACTTTACAAAAGGAGCAAGTGACATCCATTAGTAAAGTAGTAGAAGCAGTACTTATAGAGGCGTAGTCTCTATAGTCAAATAAGGATGAGAGGGGGGAGACTTTATGGCAGAGATTACAAGAAAATCACTTGTACTTACGTTTGGTACAGCAGGTAGTAAGGAAGTATCTTTAACAATCACTAAACCTGATGATAGCCTAAGCGCAGCTAATATAGCTAGTGCTATGGATCAAATTGTAGCAACAAATGCTTATGGTGATGGGGATATTGTTAAGCAAAAACTTGCTGCAAAATATGTAATACAGCAAGTGGATACTATCACACTCGTATAAATACGACAAGCTCGTATAAATACGACAAGCTCGTATAAATACGACAAGCTCGTATAAATACGACAAGCTCGTATAGATACAAGGAGGGGAGACATATGGAGGAGCTTTTAGTTGAAATTGGTAATGTTGGTTTCCCTATTGTCTTGTCGATGTACCTTTTGGTACGGGTAGAAGGCAAAATGGAGCAGCTTACCTCGAGTATTTTAAAACTCACATCTGTGCTTGAAGAGAGACCATAATTTCAATAACGCAAAAGGATGCACTTATTTATAAGTGCATCCTTTTTGCGTTGTGAAACATTATATGGAAATTAAGTTGTATTTTATCCCGTTTTATCATAAAATAGAGATGTATAATGGACAAGCATTAGATTTATAAGGAGATCAAGGAGGGGTAAGGGGTAATGAATAAGAAAAGAATGAGTAAAGTAATGATCATAGTAGGTGTACTAGTTTTATATACAGTGAGCACACTAGGAGCGGCTTTTAAGGATGTGCCTACGTCGCACTGGGCTTATACGGCTGTAACAGATATGCAAAAAAGAGGCATAATGCTTTCTAATAGTGCAGGAGCGTTCTTGCCGAGCGGCACAATGAATTATTTTGAAATAGCAGATGTTATGGCAAAGGCTACTGGATATGTAGATGTTAATATAAATAAAAATGTAGAGGCTGCTTTTAAAGCGCAGGTTTTAAAAAATTATGAAACGCAAAAACCAATACTTACCGCCTTTCAAACGAAGTTTAAGTCTTGGGATAAACGCTACAATGAACAAATAGCTTACTTGTTAGGAAGAGGATATCTCAAACAGCAAGAATTAGATAAATTTATAACGATAGGAACGGGCCAAATAGAGACCAAAAACACAGTGACTAAACAAGAGCTTACGGTACTTATTGTAAGAATACTAGGTAAAGAAGAAACGGCTAAAGCAACTTATAAAGTAAGTGGATTTAGTGATGATGGCCTTATTTTAGTAGCTAATAAACCTTATATAGGATATCTTAAGGCATCAGGACTTGTAACGGCGGATGCAAGAGGTAACTATAATCCTAATACAGAAGTATCAAGAGCATTGTGCGCTAAGATGCTAAGTGATGCGCTTACGTCTAAAGAAAAGAATACACTAGTTGTGCCACCAGTAGCAACGCCTACAAGCGGTTTAGTAACCGTTACAAAAGTGACACTAAAAAGTGAAAGTGAAAGCGGCACTGAATATTGGGTAATGGTAACAAAGGCTGGAAAAACAGATTTTTATGCTATTAAAAGTACTATAAAGGTAAGTGATAAAGAAGGGCAAGAAGTTGTTATAAAAGATATACCAGCAAATACAGAGGCAATTATTACAACGACTTTGCAAGGTACTCAAAAATACATAGCAAGCATGAAACTTCAGTCCTTGGTAAGCGAAACACCAACGACATCAAATATGACAGTAATTAATGGAACGATAGCGAGAATAGGGATTAATGGAGATCTTTCTATTTTCTTACCTGACGGGAAGACTAAAATGTATCTTATGGATTCAAAGTGTGTCATTACACTTGATGGTTTAGATGCTTTGATTGAAGATATTAGTGAAGATGACACGGTCTTAGCAACTATTGTGTCCAATGATATTATAAAACTTCAAGTGAAAACGGCAGGAACTGTTACAAGCACGGGAGATTTAACAGACGGGGAAGTAACTTCTAAAGAGATTAAAGTAGCAGGTTATGTACTGAGTGTTAAAAAGGGAACTAAAACCTCAGAACTTATCGTGGATGAAAAGGTCACAATTAAAAGAAATAGTAAAGCAGCAGACTTTGAAGACATTAGGATCGGCGATCAAATTAAAGTAGTTAAGGAAAAGGATGATATAATAGAACTTTCGGCAGTTGGGACAAAGACAAGTGTAACAGGACAAGTCAAGGCTGTTTATATTGCAGCTGTGCCAGAAGTTACTTTAAAAACGGAGAATGGTACAAAGAGTTTTATAATTAACCAAAATACAGAAATCTATGACAATAATGAAAGAGAAAATGTATTTCTAAGAGATATAAGACTTGGCCAAGAGGTAGAAATACTAATAGACAGCAAAGAAGTTATCTCTTTAGTTATTCAAAAAAATACAAGTACTATTAAATACAAAGGAATCATACAAGCTATAGGTAAGAAAAGTGCTTATATCGATGTCATAGTAGATTATGACCCTATATCTGAAAACAGTAAAGTTATAAAAAGAGTCCAAGTACCATTAGAAGTTGCAATAGAATTAGATGGCAAACAGGAGCATAGAAGTGTATTTGATGTAGGAATGGATATCGTGATTACTTACAAATATATGGAAGATAGTATTCCGGAAAAAATCCTAATAATAGAATAAATGAGTAGGCGAAATACAAAGGGTGGCATAGCACAAAATGTCGCCCTGTTTTTCAAATAGACACTTTTTGAAGGCTAAGAGAGGAACTAAGAATATGACACGAGGAAATAGCAATAAAAAAGTAATTACTTTAAACCAAAGAAAAAGGAAATATAAAGGGTTAAAAATAGATAACAAAGTTATGATACTAGCGATACTTGCAGCGATAGGAGTTGGGGTATTTTTAGGAATTAGGCCCAATGCTTACCAAGTTATCATTAGTGATAAGCCAGTTGGAGCTATTAAAGATGAGCAAATACTAGTGGCTGCAAAACAAACTGTTATGGTGCAGCTAAAAGAGGTTTACCATGCGGAAATAAAGTTTGAAGGGGAAGTTCAGCTCAAAAAATATCGCGCTAAGAAAAGAGATTATATAGACCCAAGTTACTTAGTCACTTATATGCGTAAAAATATGGGGGTCCTGATCGGCTTTAAAGAAATTTATGTAGAGGGAAAATCTATAGGCATCGTGGCTTCAGATGATGACGTAACAGAACTTAAAAATACACTTAAAAAAGAGTACTACGGGGATAAAAACGTAGAGGTTGATTTTGGAAAAAAGATAGAAATTAAAGAAGTTTTTGCAAAAGAAAGCCAACTTATTGATAAGGAACTATTATTTGAAAAGTGCATCTCAACCACGCCTAAAATCATTGAATACAAAGTAAAAACAGGTGATACTTTATCAGGGATAGCAGATAAGTTTAATATATCTAGTGAAAATATTATAAAGGAAAATGCGGGTTTTACAGATAATCCGGTATTGAAAATAGGAGCAGTTATAAAAGTTAGAATCAATGAGCCACAGCTTCCACTGGTTGTGACGAAGGATAACACAGTAAAAGAAAAAGTAGAAGGTGAAAAGGAGTAGGGGCATGCAAAAAATAGCGATTATAGAAGATGAAAAAGCTATATCAGATATTATTAAGTATAATTTAGAAAAGGAAGGGTATATCGTTTATACAGCCTATGATGGTGAAGAAGGGCTAGAAGTGATCAATAAAGAAAAACCAGATCTTATTATGCTGGATATTATGATGCCAAAGCTAGATGGATTTGAGGTTTGTAAAAAAGTAAGACAGACGATAAGTACACCTATTATTATGTTGACAGCCAGGGCAGAAGAGATTGATAAAGTGCTGGGGTTAGAGCTTGGAGCTGATGATTATATTACGAAGCCATTTGGTATGAGAGAGCTTATAGCAAGAGTGAAAGCCAACCTAAGGCGTGTTGCGGCGCCGGCTATTAAAGAGGAGAAAGAACCAGGAAATTGGCTGGAAGAAGGTCATTTTACAATGGACGCCGCTAAATATGAAGTGATGAAAGGCGACCAAATCTTAGAACTGACTTTAAGAGAATTTGAGCTTTTAAAATTTTTATGGCTCCAGAAAGGAAAGGTATTCTCAAGAGAACATCTTTTAGAAAAGGTTTGGGGATATGAATACTATGGGGACGTAAGAACGGTAGATGTTACGGTAAGACGTCTAAGAGAAAAGATAGAAGATGATCCATCAAAAGCCGCGTATGTACTTACAAAAAGAGGGATAGGATACTATTTTAGAGGATAAAACTATGAAAACAAGTATACAGTTAAAAATTGTTACGATTTATCTGGCGGTCATAATCATTATTATGATGGTCATTGGTACCTTTATCGTTTATGACCTTGAGGAAAGAGAATACAAAAATATTCAGGCTAACCTTGAAAAAAGTGCAGAAGAGCTTGAAGTCAGATCTAGCTGGCAAACAGGAACACTTGAAGTAGAGGATATGAAAGATATTATTAATGAGAATTATATTTACTTACTAGACGCCAGTGGGAAAGTAACTGGAGGAACTAATTCGGAACTATCACCGGGTGATACTGTAAAATCAGAAGTTGTTATACGGGCAATAAGTACTAAAAAGCCAGCCACAGCTGCGATTGTTCATTTTGCCAGCAGAAGTACGGGACAGAGGTATACAGACCATGCAAGGCCTATCATTAATGCGGCTAATGGTGAGATTACAGCGATTATTTATGTAGCAGCCAGTATCGAAAAAGTCTATGACAATATGATGGAGGTTATGAAAACAATAGTACTGGGTTCACTGGTTGCGATGTTCATAGCAGGTCTGTTTGGTTTGGCTTTTTCTAGAATGATAACAGCGCCTATTAAGCAGCTCACCACAAGTGCAAAGAAGCTTGCTGCAGGGGATTATATTAAACGTATACCTATAGAATCTAATGATGAGATTGGGGAACTTACTCAGAGTTTTAACTATATGGCAACGCAGCTAGGGAATACTATGGAGACTATAACCAGTGAAAAAAATAAATTAGAAAAAATATTTGAGCATATGGCAGATGGGGTTATGGCTTTTAACAGGCAGGGAGTGCTTATTCATGCGAATTCGGTATGTTATGAGATGTTAGGAGCGCTTAATATGGATCATCGGTTTGACTACATATTCCCAAAGATCGGAATGAATAGATCTTTTGACAAGTTATTAGATGCGAAAGAAGCGATAGTAGCAGAGGATATACTGTATGTTAATAATAGGTATTTAAGTATGCATTTTGCAGCCTACGTAAGTGCTAAGGAAGAACCTGAGGGACTTGTTGTCGTGATGCAGGATGTCACTAAGCAGCAAAAGCTTGATGAAATGAGAAAAGAGTTTGTTGCTAATGTCTCCCATGAGCTTAGAACACCGCTGACTACGGTGAAAAGCTATACAGAAACACTTATGCAGGGGGCAATTAATGATAAAACAGTAGCAATGAACTTTTTGAGGGTTATGGATAAAGAGGCTGATAGAATGACCACGCTTGTGCATGATTTATTAGAGCTTTCTAAGATAGATAATAAACAGATTCAGTTGAATTTTAAAAAACTTGATCTTAAGAGTTTGATTGAAGAAACAATTGAGGCACAAGTTATCCATATAGAGAAAAAAGGACATAAGCTTATTTATGAAACAGATGGGACGTTGAACTATAATATCCAAGGAGATGAACTGAGAATCAAACAAATCTTTCACAATATTCTTTCAAACGCAATAAAATATAGTATAGATCCTGGTGTTATCCGTGTTAAAATTTTCACTGGTGCGTTTATTGCTATTCAAATCCAAGATACAGGCATAGGGATTCCGGTACAAGACCTTGATAGGATTTTCGAAAGGTTTTACCGGGTAGACAAGGCCAGATCGAGAAAAATGGGCGGTACAGGCCTGGGTTTATCTATCGCTAAAGAACTTGTAGAACTTCACGGTGGAAGTATCAAAATCAGCAGTAAGGTAGGGAAAGGGACAACGGTCACCCTACACTTCAAAGCAACAACGTAGCGGCAGGTCTCCGTGCCTGCCCACCCACCTAAAATCGACATATTGTAAAAAGAAAGTTATTATCGTGTAATCAATCTGTAACATTAATAAGCTATAATGTAATTGAATATAATATATGTATAGGAAAAGGGGGATTCGACAAAATGAAACACTCTAAAAAGATTGGTATGATTACAGCTTTTATATGTTTTGGAATATTGAGCACTTCTGTTTATGCCTCGGAGGTTACTACGACAGCGTCTAACGTAAAAGTAGAAACAATTGAAAAAGACGACAAGAAGATTGAAATCATTGTAAGTGAAGACAAGTATGTGCGAATCACCCAGCCTACAAAAGTAAACACCTCAACCTTTGAAAGCAAGATAAACATCATGGGCGAGACAAGTCAAGGGACAGACATTGTAATAGAGGTATATAATACAAAACCCAGTAAAAATACTATATCAAAAGATGCTAAGGTCTATAAACTCAACACTGTAGGCATTACAGAAACTTTTAATCAACTTATAGAATTACTCGAAGGCGAAAACAAAGTAGTCCTCATTTACACCAATACGAAGGATAAAAAAAATCAAGAAGAAATGATTTATTATATCACAAGAGAATCTGAAGAGACAAAAGAAAAGCTTAAAAGTATGATTATTATTCCAGGAACTAGAGATTCTGATTCAAGCAAAAGCGTACAATTAGGCGTTTTAAAATAAATAGTAGGTGATCCTATGAGACGAAATTTAGTAAAAGTTTTAATGCTGGTAATGCTTATTGCATTATGTATATGGCAGATAGCGTTATTATGGCTTGGCGATATGTCAAGCCATAATTTTTTAGTTAAAAAGGATGCTATTCAGAATGTGATACTCGTGCAGCCTAAGGCTATGTGGGTTAATACAGGGGGGATAGCCTATAAGATAGATGACAGCAAAAATGAGTATAACATGCTTATTAATGAACTAAGAAGCTTCGTGGTAAAAGGGGTTAAAAACAGCGAAATGGATAAAGATACTGATAAAGAGTATGAAGAACTACTCAGTATGCCAGGAATACTTTACGAGTATGACCTTAACCTTGGACTCCAAGAACTTATTGGAAACCGTGTAGCTGATGTGCCAAATAATATTGCGGTTAGCCAAATTTTCGTAGATATGAGTGAGTATACAGATAATAAGACAAGTTTATATCTTGTTACAGAGGACGCACAAAATATTTATAAGGCGACCTTTTATAATAGACTAGAAGGTCATCAAAAGATTATGGAAAGATTTAATAATCCGGAGGTTACCCAAAACTTAATGGGCTATCAGCCTAGTGCTACTTCTAACCAAAAGCAGAATATAGCAGGGAATAATTTTTTGCCTTTAAATACCAAGGAAGCACCTATAGAGTATAAAGTATTACAAGTAACGAACCCCATTGAAGAAAATGCGGGCGCCGAAAAAATAAATATATTAGAACAGTATGTTAATTCGTTTTTTGATAATCCGCTTCTTAAAGAAATAGATGAAAAAGGAGATGGAAGTGTTATTTTTAGTGAGAATATGCGTGCTATTGTAAAATATGAGCCCGCTGGTACGTTAGAATTTAATTATACTTCTGCAAACCAAGAAACAAAACTGACGAGTATAGAGCGCCTCACTAAGGTTATGGCGTTCATTCGAGGATGTACAGGCATTCCAACGTTTTTAAAAGAAAGAATTTATTTAACTCAAATCGTGAATCAAGGAGAAGAGTCTATCTATAAGTTTGATTATAAGTATAAAGGATTTAGCATGCAGCTATCAGATGCAATCAAAGACAAACTTGGACTCGATCATATTCTGGAAATTACAATAAAAAATAATCAGGTTATAAGAGGTAAATGGAGTGTTTTGAAGATAGAAGAAGACGCCAGGACTAATTATGGCACGGCGAAAGTATCCAGAGGATTTCGTGAAATAGTAGATGAAATGTATGAAGTCTATATAAAAAATAAGGATGCGAACAGCCCATTAGAGGCAGTACAATGCCAATATGTAATGGATACGACCAATGGGGAAATGAACTTAAAATGGGTAGTCTTGTATCAAAACAAATGGTATTATCCATGATTGTTCATTTCCAAATAGCCTAGGAGGACGATGCATGAATAGTAATAAAGTTTTAAATGGACTGCTGCACGTTTTTTTAGGCATTAACATTTTATTATTCATCATTAATGGACTGAAATTTACATCATCTTATATCCTTACTCAAAATAGGATAAAGGACATCACATCGATCCTTGAGCAGAGGAATATCATGATAGACCAGGCACTGCCTAGAGTTTTCACACCCAAAAAACAAGGGAAGCTTATTATGCCTGAAAGCACATCAGAGGGAAGAGAAGCGCTCGTTAAGAATTTGCTTAGTAAGGATATGAAAAAGGTCACTATTTCAACTGAGGAGAGTAGCAATAACTCAAAAATACCTGCTAGAGCCTATAAAGCAGAGAATATAAAGATTACCTTCGCTGGAAGTCAAAGTATCTATTCAAATAATAACTTAGTAGGCGGAGAACTGGTAAACTTACGTACTGCAAAAAAGGTGTGTGCAAAATTTATAAAGCAGGCAGGACTTAATAAAAGCTTTAGAAATCCTTATATTGAGGATATAAGTACTAAAGAAGCTACGATACTTATCTATTACCCTAGGTATGAAGGAATGCCCGTTTTTGATAGCTCTATACAATTTTATATTTTTAAGGAAGGCATCGCGCAGGCAATCATGAAAGTTGCTAAGATTGAATCTTTGAAAGGCATAGACACTAAGCGTATTATTTATCCTATAGACATCATATTATTTGGGATAGAGGATTATCTGGAGGTTAAAGGGGCGGTGCATATTACAGACATAGTACTAGGGTATCGCTCACTTAAAATAGAAGGAATGGATATCTTAGAAGAAGAGATTATACCAGTGTATAAGATTACAATTCAGGGATTAAGTGAGCCACTATTTGTTAATGCTTATACTAATACACAGATTAAATGATGGTAGGCGCGTTATAAAAATTAAACTTTTTATTTCTATTATTTAATGTTATAATGTAAAATGGTATAAAACACAAAATGTCTAAGAATCATATTAAATAATTATTAAGAGGTGTTAAGTTTGAGCGAGTTATGTATACGTGGTGGAAAACGCCTTATTGGAGATGTAACGATTAATGGAGCTAAAAATGCGGCAGTTGCTATTTTACCTGCAGCTTTATTGGTAGATGGCGTATGTGAAATAGAAAATTTACCTTATATAGATGATGTAATAAAAGTCAAAGAGGCTATGGACGATTTAGGTGCTGTAACTGAATTTATAGATAACCATACCTTAAGAGTAGATGCTTCTACAGTATATAACTTTCAGGCTACTCAGGAATATATAGGGAATATCAGAGCATCTTATTATTTAATAGGAGCATTATTAGGTCGGTTTAAAAAGGCAGAAGTAGCGATGCCAGGAGGATGTAATTTTGGAGTAAGACCTATAGATCAGCATATTAAGGGCTTTGAAGCATTAGGTGCAAAGGTCATTATAGAGAATGGCATGATCAAAGCTTATGCAGATAAACTTATTGGTACAAAGATTTTTTTAGATGTTGAAAGTGTTGGCGCAACTATCAATATTATGCTTGCGGCAGTGCTTGCAGAGGGCACCACGACTATAGAGAATGCAGCAAAAGAACCACATGTGGTAGATGTTGCCAATTTCCTTAATATGATGGGGGCTGAAGTTAAAGGCGCTGGTACGGATGTTATTCGTATTAAAGGCGTAGCGAGGCTCACAGGGGGCAAGTATTCAACCATTCCAGATCAAATTGAAGCAGGTACATATATGATGGCTGCTGCAATTACTGGTGGTGATGTCTATGTGCGTAATATTATTCCTCAGCATATGGAGTCGGTAAGTCTTAAGATGATTGAAATGGGTATTGAGATTGAGGAAGGCGATGACTATATTAGAGTTATTGCGCCTGAAGTCTTGAAAGCTACCAATGTTAAGACTTTGCCTTATCCAGGCTTTCCAACAGATTTGCAGCCTCAGATGGCAGTACTCCTTAGCATTGCTAAAGGGACAAGTACTATTATAGAAGGTGTTTGGGATAATCGTTTCCAATATATGGATGAGTTAAGGCGGACGGGCGCGAATATCAAAGTGGATGGTCGTATGGCAGTGGTAGAAGGTGTATCTAAACTGACATGTGCAAAGCTTCAAGCAACAGATCTTAGGGCGGGAGCCGCTATGATTATAGCGGGGCTCAGAGCTGAGGGCGGCGAGACAATCATCACTAATGTGAAGTACATTGACAGAGGATATGAAACGATAGAAACAAAATTAGCAGCATTAGGTGCAGATATAAAAAGAATTCCAGGTAATCCAAGTAAAGAGTTAAACAAAAAATAATGAGAGAGGCCTAGGCCTCTCTCATTATTTTTTGCTCGTTGAGATCCATTCATTGTCAACCGCAGACTTATGCGCTTTTGGTTCTTTATCAGTATCAGAAGCAGGTTGAGATGTTGGCCACTGATTATCAGTAGCTGTTTTACTTTTCTTACCCATAATATTAACCTCCTAAATTACTTAAATCGAAGCTTAGTATATGTATATACAAACAAAACATACATGTATAAACAAATAAAAAATACATCTATGTAACATAGACGTAGTGGCAGGTCTCCGCGCCTGCCTTGTTTTAAACCCGGCAAGCACGGAGACTTGCCACTACAAAAAATGTAACTTACTAATCGTTTTCTATATAATTAATAGTACATAGTTAAAAGTTAAAGACAAGATAAGGAGAAATGAGATGAAGATAGACATCGTTTGTGTAGGCAAGCTCAAAGAGAAATACTTAACGGAAGCAGCAGCTGAATATGTTAAAAGGCTTTCTAAATACTGTAAGCTTGATATAAAAGAAGTAGCTGATGAAAAGGCTCCGGAACATTTAAGTGTTAAACAAGAGATAGATATTAAAAATAAAGAAGGAGAAGCAATCCTAAAACATATCAAGGATGGCGCTTATGTAATGGCCCTAGCTATAGAGGGAGAAATGTATAGTTCAGAAGGATTAGCAAAGAATATTGCAGCCCTGG
>Ga0123336_10004011_pt1 | contig 12118 bp, 10 predicted proteins | sample SSSSmetaG_FD_96466 | JGI IMG/M metagenome (GOLD analysis project Ga0123336, IMG submission 96466) | Glacier valley bacterial and archeal communities from Borup Fiord, Nunavut, Canada, to study Microbial Dark Matter (Phase II) - ​SSSS metaG | ecosystem: Environmental > Aquatic > Freshwater > Ice... | reverse complement strand
GGAGGTTTTGCGAGCGCAGGCGTTGCGACCACAGCGGCGTACGTTTGCCGGGGCGGTTGCGCGGCAGCAGGAGGGCGCGGGCGGCGTTCTCGCGGAAATGGGTCGCGAAGAGGGCCGAGCGCGACAGCTCGCCGAGGAGAAGCTCCTCGACTTCATCGGGTTCGGGGACGAGCGATGCGCGCTCGGGCGGCTGATCTTCCGACGATTCGTCGACGTTGGCGAAGCGCAGAACGATGCCGTCGTCGGACCAGAGGCTCTGGACCTCGAAGCCTCGGGTGCGTGAGAGGCGGGCTTCGAGCGCCAGGGCCCAGGGTGCGTGAACGCGGGCGCCAAACGGGGACAGGATGCACACGCGCCAGTCGCCGAGCTCGTCGCGGAAACGCTCGATGACGATGGTGTCGTCGGTGGGCAGCTCGCCGGTGGCCTCTTGTTGCTCTCTGATGTAGGCGAGAAGGTTGCGGGCGGCGCGCGGATCGAGGTGGTAGTCCTGCTGAAGCCACTCGAGCGCGGGCTTGTCTCGTCGCTGGCCTAGCTCACGGACGAACGCGCCGAGCGCGCGACCGAGCTCGATGGGGCGGCCCGGTCCTTCGCCGCGCCAGAAAGGCATCTTGCCGGGCTCGCCGGGCGCGGGCTTGACGACGACCCTGTCGCGGGTGATCTCGATGGCGCGCCACGACGACGCGCCGAGCAGGAAGACCTCGCCAACGCGCAGCTCGTGGACCATTTCCTCGTCGAGCTCGCCGATGCGCGGGCCTTCGGCGCCGAGGTGGACGGCGTAGAGGCCGCGATCGGGGATGGTGCCGCCGTTGATGATGGCGAGGAGGCGCGCGTCTTTGCGGGCGGAGATCTCGTCGCGGGCGCGATCCCAGACCAGGCGCGGACGCAGATCGGCAAAAGCGTCGGACGGATAGCGGCCGGTGAGCATGTCGAGCACACCGACGAAGAGCCCGCGTGAAAGGCGCTCGAAGCTGTAGGCGCGGGTGATGAGCCGATAGAGATCATCGACGAGCCAGGGTCGCTCGGCGACGATGGCGACGAGCTGTTGTGAGAGAACATCGAGCGGGCGTTCGGGGATGCGGACTTCTTCGACGGCAGCGTCCAGCATGCGACGGGCGACGACGGCGGTTTCGAGGAGGTCGCCGCGGAACTTGGGGAGCATGGTGGCGTTGGAGCGGCGGCCGACTCCGTGGCCAGCGCGACCCACGCGTTGCAGGCCGCGGGAGACGGCGCCGGGCGACTCGACCTGGACCACGAGGTCGACGGCGCCCATGTCGATGCCGAGCTCCATGGAGCTGGTAGCAACGATGCCTTTGAGGGCGCCGGTCTTGAGGAGCTCTTCGATTTCGAGTCGCTGTTCGCGCGCGATGGAGCCGTGGTGGGCCCGTACCAGGGTCTCGCCGGCCATTTCGTTGAGTCGCTGCGCGAGTCGCTCGGTGAGGCGACGGCTATTGGCGAAGACGATGGTCGACTGATGGCCGCGTACCAGCTCGAGGAGCCGCTGGTGGATGGCCGGCCAGACGCCTTGTCTCTCGTCGCTGGGACGCTCGTCTGCGCGGCCCGTGGGGGCGGGGGCGAGAGGCGGACGCTCCATGTCGTCGACCGGGACCTCGATGGTGAGATCGAGGCTTGGTTTCTCGCCGGCGTCGACGATGGCTACTGGGCGTGGCTTGCCGTCGCTGGAGCCACCTAGAAAACGGGCAATGGTGGCGAGAGGTCGCTGTGTGGCCGAGAGACCGATGCGCTGTAAGGGTCTGCCGGTGAGCGCGGCGAGACGCTCCAAGGATAGCATGAGATGGGCGCCGCGCTTGCCGGGGGCGAGGGCGTGGATCTCGTCGATGATGACGACATCCACCGTCGACAAAATCGTGCGGGACTGTGCGGCCAAGAGCAGATAAAGCGACTCTGGCGTGGTGATGAGGATGTCGCCCGGATGGCGGGCGAGCTGGCGGCGCGCTTTTTCGGGGGTGTCGCCCGTGCGCAGGCTGACCTCGACGGGACGGAGCGTTTGGCCGAGGCCTTCTGCGGCGCGGGCGATGCCGGCCAAGGGCGCGCGGAGGTTGCGCTCGATGTCGTAGGCGAGGGCTTTGAGCGGGGACACGTAGAGGATGCGTACGCCTTCGTCTGCCGTCGGTGAAAGGTGGGTCAGCCGATCGAGACAGGCCAGGAAGGCTGCCAGCGTCTTGCCGCTTCCCGTCGGTGCGAGAAGGAGCGTGTGCTCGCCACGGGCAATGTGCGGCCAGCCTTCGGACTGCACGCGGGTAGGCCCGGCAAAGGCGCTGGCGAACCAAGCGCGCGTCGCGGGTGCGAAGGCATCGAGTGCCTTGTCGGTCTTTTGGGACTTAGGCTGAGACACGCTCGTTCATCATGGGTCTCGATCGGTGGTGCCGCTAGGCCCGCTAGGGACAGCCGAAGTCCAGCACCGACGGGACTGGGCCCGCGTCTGCGGAATAGATTTGCTGCTGGGCGATGGCCAGCTCGACGATATCCAGGTTGACGACCTGCGTGGGGACGATGGTGCGGATGATGGGGCTTGGGCCGGTGGCCTGGATGACGTCGCTATCGGGGTCGTAGCCGTCGACGGAGAGGGTGAGCGTGCCGGCTGGCAGACGAAAAGGCGTGGTGGCCTCACCGACGCTACAGGCGAACTCGGTGGTGGCTTGGTCGAGCGCGATGGGCGTGGGCACGCCATCGACGAGCTGAGACGCATGCAGGCGGACACGGCCGACAGCCCAGCCGCACGACGCGACACAGCCGACCTGGCCCCGGAAACAGCGGCAGCCGCCCGAGCCTGACGGGTCGGGATAGTCGCGCGCAGAGACCAGCTGACCGGAGGCTTTGTCGACGAGACGCCAGCGAAAGCTGACGGCGCCGAAGCTGCCTTTGGAGCAGCCTGTTAGCGCCACTGAGAGGATCGCCAGCACAGCGACGTTCCACCTACCTAAGCCCCACATAGACATCACAGGATCCGCATGATAGCCGTAGTGACTCGATCATGGGCATCCACCTTCTCGCCAACACCAGTCTCGCCGCGGCCCTGAACCCGGCTCAGTCTGGCTCTTTCAACCTGATCGAGCTGCTCCTGACCGCGTCGGGCACGGTGCGCGCGGTCTTGTTCATGCTCGTTTGTCTGTCGATCATCGGCTGGTACGTGATCGGCTACAAATGGTTCTATCTGTCGAAGGCGCAGAACGAGTCCATCGCGTTTCTCGACGAGTTTTGGGCCGCCAAGCGCCTCGATGCCGTGTATCAGACTGCGGAGAATTACAAGCGCAGCCCTATCGCGCAGATGTTCAAGAACGCGTATGTCGAGCTGGCCAAGCTGCAGCGTGCCAAAGAGGGCCAGGCCGGCATTCACGAGGAGGGCTCGCTCGAGAACGTCGAGCGGGCGCTGCGTCGGTCAGCGACGTCGGAGTCGACGCTGCTCGAGAGCATGATTCCGTTTTTGGCCACCGTTGGGTCGGCCGCGCCGTTCATTGGCCTCTTCGGCACCGTCATTGGTATCATCGACGCCTTCCGCATGATTGCCACCCAGGGTTCATCGAGCTTGCAGACGGTGGCGCCAGGCATCGCCGAGGCTTTGGGCACGACGGCCATTGGCCTCGTGGCAGCCGTGCCTGCGGTCATGGCGTATAACTTTTTTGCCCGTAAGATCAAAGTTTTGCAGTCGGAAATGGACTCGTTCGCGAACGACTTCCTCAACATCGTCAAACGACATTTCTTGAGGTAGCTGATGGCGTTTTCGTCGGGGGGCAGTGGCGGTGGTCTCATGTCGGACATCAACGTCACGCCGCTCGTCGACGTGATGCTGGTGCTGATGATCATCTTCATGGTCGCCGCGCCGATGATGCAGGTGGGTGTGCCGGTGGCGCTGCCCAATGCCGACGCCAAGACGATTCCCGACGACCAGGGCAAGCTGGTGGTCACGGTGCCAAAGGAATTCGCCAAAGATCAGACGGTGTACATCGTGAAGACGCCGTTCAAGTTTCCGGGCGACTTCGAGACGGCGCTGAAGGGCAATGCCAAGCTGCAGGCGGACCATGAGGTCTTCGTGCATGCCGACCAGGAGCTGCCGTATGGCGCCGTGGTCCAGGTGATGGCGGTGCTGTCGAAGAATGGCGGCGAGAAGATCGGCCTCGTGACCGATCCGTTGAAGTAGTCATGAGCACGCCGAGCACGCCTCAAGAAGAGCCGATTCGCGTTCGTCCCGGGCAAGAACGACGTCCCCAGAGTGTGTATGTTGTCGTCGGTGTGCTGGCCACCTTGGCCTTGCATCTTGGTTTTTTTGCGTCGGTGTATCTGACGCGGACGTCGGCCGAGGCGTCGAAGCCCATGGGCCCGGGGACGTTCGTCGACGCGCAGCTGGTGCGGTTTGGAAAGCCGCGCGATCTGAAATTCTTGCCGCACAAGGAGCGTCACGAAAAGCCGCCGACGGACGCGATCAAGGTAGCCAAGGATATCAACGCCGCGCCGTCGAAGGACGACCCCAAGAAGACCGAGCCGGATCCGCTCAAGAACAAGCGGGCCGAGCTGTTCAAGGACCTGAAAGACGACGAGCAGCCTGGCGTCGAGGCCACCAATGTGGGGTCGTTGACGGGCTCCAAAGCGGGCACGGCCGACGAGGCCAAGGGCGACCCGTACATCATGTCGCTGCAGGACAAGATCGGTACGGCCTGGACCGTGCCGACGACCATCAAGGACGCGCAGCTGGCGTCGCTGACGGCGGAGGTGTGCCTGACCATCTCTGCCGACGGCAAGCTCATCTCGTCGAAGATCATCACTGGCAGCAAGAACAGTCAGTTCGACAGCTCGCTCGAGGCTGCGCTCAATTCGTTGAAGGACCTGGGTTTGCCGCCGCCGGACCGCTTCCGCAAAGCTGCCGCCAATGGGCGGCTTTGCCCTACTTTCTCGAAGCAATGAGGGCCATATCTCGATGACCAGCCGTGTGATCTTGGCAGTGACCCTGTTGACCCTGTCGACGGCGACTGACGTCGCGGCTCAGCCCGCGTCGGACGACGTCGTGCGGTTCAAGATCCAGGCGGGTGGGCGCGATCAGCTGAAGCTGGCCATGCCGTTGCCGATTGGCGACGGGGGCGCTGCGCTGGCGTTGCAGACCGTCGTCGGCAATGATCTGGCGTTGTCGGGGTTCTTCAAGATTTTGGATCCCAAGGCATTCCTGGCCAACCTGGCTGCCGAGGGGTTGACCATTCATGCGCAGGATTGGAAGAACGTGGGCGCCGAGGGTGTGATCAAGGCGCGCGCGACGCCGTATGGCAACGAGATCAAGATCGAGCTCAAGCTGTATGAGGTCTCGAAGGGCGACACGCCGGTGCTGGAGCGCGAGTACAAGGGCTCGCAGGTGAAGGTGCGCCAGTTTGCGCATGCCTGGGCCGGCGAGGTCGTGAAATATTTTACGGGCGAGGACAGCTTCTTCACGACGAAGATGGCGTTTTCGGCCGGCACCGCCAAGCTGCGGCGCGACGTATATGTGATGGACTGGGACGGCGCCAATGTGTTTCCGCTGACGCGGTCGTCGCAGAATGTGTTGCCGAATTGGTCACCGTCGGGTGGCGAGATCGTGTTCACGAGTTATCTGGCGGGTAAGCCGGATCTGTATGTGACGCCCGTCGGTGGCGGCAAGCCCAAGTCGATCTCCGGGCGGCCTGGGTTGAACATTGGCGCGGCGTATTCGCCGGATGGCAGCAAGATCGCGGTGACGCTGTCGCAGGACGGCAACAGCGAGATCTATTTGCTGTCTCGGGACGGAGCGATCTTGAAACGGCTGACCAACAATCCGTTCATCGATACGTCGCCGAGCTGGTCGCCGGATGGGTCGCGGATTGCGTTCGTCAGTGATCGACTGGGGTCGCCGCAGATCTTCGTGATGAATGCCGATGGGTCCAATCAGCGACGGTTGTCGACGCGCGGGAATTACAATCAGACGCCGGCTTGGTGTCCGCGTAGTGACTTGCATCTGGTGGCGTTCACCGCGCGCGACGAGAAATTTTCGTACGATATTTTCGTGATCAACGTCGACACCGGTGAGCTGACGCGTGTGACCGAGGGACGCGGGTCGAATCAGAAGCCGACCTGGGCGCCGAACGGGCGGGCGATTGCGTATGAGTCGACGCGTGGCGGGATCTGGATCTCGACGGCAGATGGGCGGACCGAGCGGCAGATCTTCAAGGGCAATGCGGCGACGCCTGCTTGGGGGCCCGCCAGTAAGTGAGAGTCGCCAGCTTCGATCTGGGGACCAACACGGCGCTGATGTTGGTCGCCGATATTGGCGATGGTGTGGTCAGAGTGGAGGACCTGGCCGACATCGTGCGGCTCGGGGAAGGGCTCGACAAAAGTGGCCGGTTGGCGACGGTGGCCATGGAGCGGGCGCTGGCGGCGTTGACGCGGTTTTGTGTGCGGGCGCGTGAGCTGGGGGTCACCGAGGTGCTAGCGGTGGGGACCGAGGCGTTGCGACGCGCGGAAAATGGCGCGGTGTTCGTGGCGGCGGCCGATGACGTGCTGGGCGGCGTGGTTTCGGGCGCACGATTGCAGATCATCGATGGTGAGCGGGAAGCGCGCTTGTCGTTTTTGGCGGTGACGGATTCGTTTCCGACAACGACTCGCGAGCGCATCGTGGTCGATATCGGCGGCGGGTCAACGGAGATCTTGGTCGGGCATGACCAGCCGACGGCGGCGGTGAGTATTCCGATTGGCTCTGTGCGGCTCACCGAGCGGCTGTTGCATGCGGACCCACCGACGGCAGATGAGCTCGCTCAGCTACACACTACGATTGATGCGGCGCTCATGGCAGCGCCCGCTTTGCCCGCTGGCGCAGAACTGGTGGGCATTGCTGGGACGGTGACATCGCTGGCGGCGATGGCGATGCAGATGGCGAGCTATGACGGCGATCGCGTGCATGGATCGCGTTTGTCGCGCGTGGCGCTCGATGAGATGGTTGCGCGGCTTGCGACGCTCACCGTCGCTGAGCGACGGCAGTTGGTCGGGCTCGATCCGCGACGGGCGGATGTGATCTTGCCGGGTGCGGTGATCTTGCAGTCGATTATGCTGCGCGCGGGTGCCGACACCTGCTTGGTGTCGGATCGTGGGATTCGTTGGGGGCTTTGTTACGAGAGCGCGCGGGCGAGGACGTCGAGCGCCGCCACGAAGTGAGGGCCGGGTACGACCAACGGATCGGCTGAACCAGCGACGAGAATGACGTAGTCGTTGGGAATGACGTCGACCGGCATGCGGATGGACAGGCCGACGATCACGTTGCCCGAGCCGAGCGTGGTGCGCGGCGCCTCGTCGGGAATGGGCACGTCGAGCGGCCGGCCGTAGCGCCGGAATACCGCCAGCGACAATTCCTCGGGCAGCCGCTCGACGAGAGCAAGGACCTCGCTCAACGCAAGCTGGCTCAACCGACTCCGAGGAGCTCGACGTCGAAGTGCAACGTCGCGTTCGGCGGGATGACGCCGCCAGCGCCGCGGGCGCCGTAGCCGAGAGCGGCCGGGATGACTAGGTTGCGACGACCGCCGACCTTCATGGACAGGACCCCTTCGTCCCAGCCCTTGATGACCTGGCCAACGCCGATCACGAACTGGAACGGCTCGTTGCGATCACGCGAGCTGTCGAACTTTTTGCCGTCGGGCAGCGTGCCCGTGTAGTGGACGGTGACCAGCTTGCCTTTGACCGGCGACGGTCCCGCGCCCTCTTGTACGTCCTCGAACTGCAACCCCGACGAAGTGGTGGTCATGTTGGCTCCAACGTTGTGAAGGCGCGCAGCCTATCACTTGAGGACGTGCCGGTCACTTGGCGAAGAACGGGGCGGTGGTTTCGCACGACGCGCTTCCATTTTCACAGGAGGTTGGAGCTTGGGAGCCCGCATGACGGCTGGTCAGTCCGGATCGAACCAGCCATTTCCCGTCGGAGATTCTTGGTTTATGAAATTTTTCCGGTTCCTCTACTCCCACCTCCTGTGAAAAACGGAAGCGGTTGCGTTGCCACGGCGCATGCAGCGAGCGCAACTAGTGCGCGTTGAGGTAGGCCTTCACGATCTTGCCCCAGTCGGTGGGGGTGAGGTCTGCGGGGGTGGTGGTGTCGATGAGGTCGGGGGCGCAGTTGCTGTACGGCGCAAAATCCCAGGCGAGGTTGGGGATTTGTTTCGACTCGAGGTCGGCGAAGAAGGCGGCTTGGGTGGTGCTGTCGAGGGTGCCGTACTCGCCGATGATGACTGGTAAATCTGCGTAGGTGTACGACGCGGTGGTGGGCGGGTAGCCGTGGACTTCGTAGACGACGTTGTCGTGCGGGACCCGATGCGCGACCGCGACGTAGTAGCCGATGCTGCTCGTCCAGCCGTTGCCTTGCACGGAGACGATGTGGTGTGGGACGCCAAGGCGATCTTCTTCGGCGCGGATGACTGCGACGGCGTGATTCATCGCAGCGGCGATGACTGCGTCGGTGCGTTGGTTGCCGCCCGGCTCGTTGGTGATGCCGAAGAGCACGTTGCTATCGTTGGCGAAGGTGTCGACGAGCGAGATGTACATGGCGTCGGTGCCTGTGGGGTACTTGGCCTTGTCGGGCGAGGTGGTGCTGTCCGACGGAATGCCGGTGGCCTCGGCGTCGCCGTGGATGGTGTCTTGCAAGATCATGGACGCATGCGAGCGCACCGTGACGAGGACAAAGACGCCGGCGTGGCCGGTCATGGTGTGGATGAGGTTGACCATCGGCGTCTTGTACTGGGCTTCGTTGTCGGTCCAGCTCGGCTGCGTGGGAAAGCTGGCCATGCCGAGGGAGACGCGCAGGAAGGTGGGCTTCCAATCTTTGAAGAGGCCGGTCAGCATCGCCTGGTATTTGGCCTCGGCGGTGTTGTTGCCGAGCTGGTAGTTGTAGCCACACATGAAGAGGTCGTCGAGGTTGACGCCGCGGCCGACCCAGGCTGCGGCCGTGCCTGACTGGTACACCTTGTTGCCCTTGGTGTAGAGCCAGCCTTCGGGGACGCCACCGTCGGAGATGGCGAATGACCCGTCGACGCCGGCGAGATCGGCGTTGCTGGAGCTGAGATCGGCAGACCCGCCGTCGCCAGTAGAGCTGGAGCTCGAGCAGCCCGCCAGCGCCACCATGATGCCCAACACCCGGATTCGTCTCAGCATGAGGTCACCCCGTGGATTGTATGCTAAGCCTGGGCCGTGGACGACGCTACTGTGCTCGCGTTCCTCGACGCGCTCTTTCATTTTGGTTGTGGCCGCAAGGTGTCCGAGCTCATCGACGCCGAGCGGATCTTGGCGGGTATCGACCGTGCCAGCGACGGCAATACGATCGCCGACGCCACCCGGCGCTATCTGCAGCCGCTACGGGCGCGGGTGACGGCCCTGTTGTTGGCGAGTGACAAGCTCGTCGGTGATTGGGTCCCGGAGCATGCCCAGGGTCTGCTCGCCGACTGGTTGGGCCGGCCGGCGCCGATCCCGAAGCCGCTCATCGACGAGCTGGTGGCGTCGGAGCGGGTGCGCGATGCGGTGCGACAGATGTTGCAAGAGTCGCTGAGCAACGTGCTCGGTAAAGCGGTGAAAGTGGCGCCGGGCGGACGGAGCCTGAAGGGCGTGATGGGCCTGGCCGGCGCGGCGGGTCGCGGCATCTTGGGTGGCCTTGGCGACGAGATTCAGCGTCAGCTCGAGGAGCGCGTACGCGACTTTGTCGACAGTGGCGTCAACATGGTGCAACAACGGCTGGCGGTGCGCCTGGCCAGCGACGAGACGGCCAAGAGCCTCGGCCAGCGACGGAAACAGTTCTTTCTGGAGCTGATGAAACGCAAAGAGTCCGAGGCGGGTCGGCTGTTGGGCGGGTTGCCGCACGAGCTCATCGAGGGTCTGTTGCCGGTGCTGGCGCAGCATAATTTGCAAAGGGTCGAGGTCCGGGCGGCGTTGCGGGCGGAGATCGAAGCGCAACTGGCGGAGCTGTCCACGCAGACCATCGGCGAGATCCTCGACGAGGCTGGCCTGCGCGAGCTGGTGCATACGACCCTGCGTGAACGCGGGCTGCCTTTTGTGCGCGCGTTCATGGTGTCGCAAGAATTTGTCGGCTGGCTGAGTCGCCGATAGCCCGACTGTCACTCATAGGTAGCGTTTAGCTGGAGGATCATGCGTTCGATAAAGTTTACGGCTCGATTTGCGGCTTTGCTGTTGGCAGGTTGTGCGACCGGTACTCCCGTCGGGCCTTTGCAGCCTTCCGAGCTTGGCGTCGACGAGAGCTTGTTCGACGAGCATGTATCGGCGTGTGACGATTTTTATACGTACGCCTGTGGTGGCTGGCTGGCCAAGACCGAGATCCCGTCGGACCGGCCGAGCTGGGGGCGCGGATTTTCGGAGGTCGAGGAACGCAACGAGGCGCTGTTGCACACCATCCTCGACGACGCCGCGGCTGGAAAGCCGTCGCCAGATCCCTATGGCCCCGAGATCGGCGCACTCTATGGAAGCTGCATGGACGAGGCGCGGGCGGAGTCGACCACGCCGGCGGCCTTGGCGGCGTTGACTGCGCGCATCGGTCAGGTGACGACGCTCGACGCCTTGGCCCGCTATGTCGCCGAGTCGCATCTGTCCGGGAACAAGGTGCTGTTCGGCTTTTCCTCGACGCAAGATCTGAAGGACGCATCGCGTGTCGTCGCCGATCTGTCGCAGGGCGGCTTGTCGCTGCCCGACCGCGACTACTATCTGAAGGACGACGGCAAATTCCCCGAGCTGCGCCAGAAGTATCTCGCGCATGTCGAGGCGACGTTCCTGCTGGCCGGCTTGCCCGCGGTCGAGGCCCAGCGCCGCGCGGGGGTGGTGATGGCCATCGAGAAACGGCTGGCCGAGGCGGGTCTGTCGTTGGTTCAGCGACGGGAGCCGAAGAATTTGTATCACCGGCTCGAGCTCGACGGCATCGAGAAAGCGGCGCCGCATTTTCCGTGGAAGGCGTATCTGACCGCGCTTGGTTACGGTGGCATTCGCGAGATCAACGTCCAGCATCCGCCGTATTTGTCGACGGTGGAGTCGATGATGACCGACGTGCCACTCAAAGATTGGCAGATCTATCTGCACTGGCATGCGCTGCGCCATCTGTCCGATGCGTTGTCGAAGCCGTTCGTCGACCAGGATTTCGCCTTCTACAAAAAGACGCTGGAGGGCACCGACCAGAATCTGCCGCGCTGGAAACGTTGCCTCGGCGTGACCGACCATCTGCTCGGCGAGGCGCTGGCGCGACCGTTCGTGCGCCGGGCGTTTGGCGAAGATGCCAAGCGCGATGCCAAGGCGCTGGTGGTCGGCGTCGAGGCGGCCATGGAGCGCAATCTGTCGTCGCTGCCGTGGATGGATGCGGCCACGCGCACGGCGGCGGTCGGCAAGCTGCACACCATCAATCAGAAGATCGGCTTTCCGGATCGCTGGCGCAATTATGACGGCATCGGCGTCAAGAAAGACGCTTCGTTCGTCGACAATGCCGTCGCTGGGCTCAAGTTTGCGACGCGGCGCGACCTCAGCAAGATCGGCAAGCCCGTGGACCACAACGAGTGGGGCATGACGCCACCGACGGTGAATGCCTACTATGAGCCGCCGCTCAACGAGATGGTCTTTCCTGCCGGCATTCTGCAGAAGCCGTTCTACGCGCGGGGTGTGGCGCCCGCGGTCAACTATGGCGCTATCGGCATGGTGGTCGGCCACGAGCTGACGCATGGCTTCGACGACGAAGGCCGGCAGTTCGACGCCAAAGGCAACCTACGCGACTGGTGGTCGCCGTCGGTGAATGCCGAGTTCGAAAAGCGGACCCAATGCATCAAGAAGCAGTACGACGGCTACACCGTGCTCGACAACCTGCACCTCGACGGCAAGCTGACGATGGGCGAGAACATCGCCGACCTCGGCGGCATGAAGCTGGCCTATGCGGCATATCGCGCTGCGCGGCCCAAGGTCGAGACGTACAACGGCGTGAAGGGCAAGCTCACCGACAGTCAGCTCTTCTTTCTCGGCTATGCGCAGTCGTGGTGCACCAAGCGCCGCGACGAAACCACGCGCATGCGGGTCACGACCGATCCGCACAGCCCGCCGCAGTATCGGATCAACGGCGTGGTGTCCAACCTGCCCGAGTTCGCCGAGGC
>Ga0123336_10004010_pt1 | contig 12120 bp, 15 predicted proteins | sample SSSSmetaG_FD_96466 | JGI IMG/M metagenome (GOLD analysis project Ga0123336, IMG submission 96466) | Glacier valley bacterial and archeal communities from Borup Fiord, Nunavut, Canada, to study Microbial Dark Matter (Phase II) - ​SSSS metaG | ecosystem: Environmental > Aquatic > Freshwater > Ice... | reverse complement strand
GTTTGCAGCAGTTAATGGGGAGGTCCGCCATGGCGACGATGCTGTTTACCGCGCTCAGGAAATACGCCGAATACGCCGGTCGCGCGCGCCGCAAGGAATATTGGCAATTCGTGCTGCTGACGGTGCTCGTCGGCATCGTCGCGGGCGTGCTCGATGCGGTGCTCGGCCTAAAGCTCGGCACGGGTCGCACCGCGCAGGGGCCGATCGCTACAATCGCCAATCTGGCGCTTCTGCTCCCCTCGCTCGCGGTCACCGTGCGCCGCCTGCACGATACCGGGCGAACGGGCTGGTGGATGGTGGCGCCGCTCGTGCTCGGGCTCGCATTTACGTTTGCGTTTCTGATCCCCTCCCTCACCGGCGGCACCGCGCGCGTGCTGCGCGAGGCGGGGCTCGGCATTGGCCTCGGCCTTGCGTTTATCATCGTCTCGATCTTGCTATTCGTCTTCATGTTACAGGACAGTTCGCCCGGCGCGAACCGCTTCGGCCCCGATCCCAAAGCCGCCGAGCGCGGCGTGTAACAGCGGAGCGGTTGCTCCGGCTTGTCTCCGGGATCGAAGGCATAGATTAGGTAAGGCGCCCAAGGCCGCGCCATCGGGTATAACGCGTGACGAACACATGCGCGGAGGTGTAGATCGCACCCTCGGGCACATTCATTTGGTCGAGCGCCGCACGTCTACCATGCGGCGCATGATTGGCTCATCGAGTTCGATGCGGGTGCAGGTTGCGAGCCATGCTGTGACTTCGTGACGGTCCTGTGGCACTACTCCGACAAGAACCTCGATCCAGGTCACGACACTGATGGCTCCGCGCGAGTATAGGGCGACTTCGGCGCGTGCGGCGGGCAATTCCTTCAGCCAGTCGATCAGGATGTTGGTATCTAAAAGCGGCGTCACCCGTCAGTCGTCACGCAAGCCGCGCTGATATTCCACGCCATCGATATTCCGGTCTGCCCAAAGCCCGGCGATGGCGCGGCGTGGATCGAGGCCTTTTTCCCAAAATAGGCCGCAAGAGCTGCCGTTACGAGCCGGCTGGGCGGCACGTTGTCCCGCGCCGACAGTTCTTCGAGCAACTGAGCCTGGTCTTCACTGATCTCAACCGTCGCCACCTCACGCCTCCACCGCCTCGTCGTCGCCCACGTCACTCGCCGCCTCCTCGCCCTTCTTGCGACGCGCGGACTTGACGGGTTTGGGTGCGGCGGGCGTGATCTCGAAGGCGAGTGCGTCGTCCTTGAGCTCCACGCGCACCTCGCCGCCACCCACCAGCTTGCCGAACAGCAGTTCCTCGGCGAGCGGTTGCTTCACCTTCTCCTGGATCAGGCGGCCCATCGGGCGGGCACCAAACAGCCGGTCGTACCCGCGTTCGGTGAGCCACGCCTTGGCTTCGTCGGACAAGGTGATGTGCACCTCGCGGTCGGCCAGCTGGAGTTCGAGCTCGAGGATGAACTTCTCGACCACGCGTGCGACCATTGCGGGCGGCAGATAGTCGAACGCCACCACCGCGTCCAGGCGGTTGCGGAATTCGGGCGAGAACATCCGCTTGATCGCTTCCGCATCGTCCCCCTCGCGCGCCATCGCGCCGAAGCCGACCGCCTCGCGCGCCATATCGGCCGCACCCGCGTTGGTCGTCATAATGAGGATCACATTGCGGAAATCGACCGTCTTGCCGTGGTGATCGGTGAGCTTGCCGTTATCCATCACCTGCAACAGGATGTTGAACAGATCGGGGTGCGCCTTTTCGATCTCATCTAGCAGCAGCACGGAATGCGGATGCTGGTCGACAGCGTCGGTCAGCAGCCCGCCCTGGTCGAAGCCGACATAGCCCGGGGGCGCACCGATCAGGCGGCTGACCGAGTGCCGCTCCATATATTCGCTCATATCAAAGCGCGTGAGCGGGATGCCGAGGATCGAGGCCAGCTGCTTGGCAACCTCGGTCTTGCCCACGCCGGTCGGGCCGCTGAACAGGTAATTGCCGATGGGCTTGGCCGCATCGCGCAATCCCGCGCGGGCGAGCTTGATCGCCGAGGCGACACGCTCGATCGCCTTGTCCTGGCCGAAGACGACGCGCTTGAGATCGGACTCGAGCGTGGCGAGCGCGGCAGTATCGTCCGCGCTGACCGACTTTGGCGGAATGCGCGCGATCGTGGCGATTACCGCCTCGATCTCCTTCTGGGTGATGATCTTCTTGCGTTTCTTGAGTTCAACCAGCATCTGCGATGCGCCCGCCTCGTCGATCACGTCGATCGCTTTGTCGGGCAATTTGCGATCGTTGATGTAGCGCGCGCTCAGTTCCACCGCCGCCTTGATCGCATCGGCGGTGTATTTGAGCTTGTGGTGCTCTTCATAATAGGGGCGCAGGCCTTCCATGATCAGGATCGCGTCTTCGATGCTGGGCTCGTTCACGTCGATCTTCTGGAAGCGGCGCAGCAGCGCGCGATCCTTCTCGAAGTGGCTGCGGAACTCTTTGTAGGTGGTCGAGCCGATGCAGCGGATCGCGCCCGAACTCAGCGCAGGCTTCAACAGGTTCGAAGCATCCATCGCGCCGCCTGAGGTCGCCCCCGCGCCGATCACAGTGTGGATCTCATCGATAAACAGGATCGCGTGCGGCAGCTTTTCCAGCTCGGTCACCACGTTCTTCAGCCGCTCCTCGAAATCGCCGCGATACCGCGTCCCCGCCAGCAGCGCGCCCATATCGAGCGAGTAGATCACCGCGGGCTTCAAGACATCGGGCACCTCTCCCTCGACGATCTTACGCGCCAGGCCTTCCGCAATCGCGGTCTTGCCGACGCCCGGCTCGCCCACATACAGCGGGTTGTTCTTGGACCGGCGGCACAGGATCTGGATCGTCCGGTCCACTTCGGCCGAACGTCCGATCAGCGGATCGATCTTGCCCAGCTTGGACTTCTCGTTCAGGTTGACGGTGAACTGCTTGAGCGCACTCTCGCCGCCCTTGCCTTGCTTGCCGCTCGGCTTCTCATTCACTTCGTCGTCCTTGTCCGCGCCCTTGACCTGGCGCTGTTCGGCCATGCCGGGCACCTTGGCGATGCCGTGGCTGATGAAGCTGACGGCATCGAGGCGCGTCATATCCTCCTGTTGCAGGAAGTAGACGGCGTGCGATTCGCGCTCGGAGAACAATGCCACCAGCACGTTCGCACCCGTCACTTCCTCGCGGCCGCTCGATTGCACATGCAGGATCGCGCGCTGCACCACGCGCTGGAAGCCTGCGGTGGGATTGGGATCGACCTGCGCGTCCGCCTTCAAGGAGCCCAGTTCGGTATCGAGATAATGCGATACCGCGGTGGTTAGATCGTCGATGTCGACCGAGCACGCGCGCATCACTGCACTGGCGTGGGTATCGCCGATCAGCGCGAACAGCAGATGTTCGAGCGTTGCATATTCGTGGCGACGCTTGGCGGCCTCCGCGAGCGCGTTGTGGAGCGTATGTTCGAGTTCGCGGGCGAACGATGGCATGGGAGCGGTCTCCGTCGCCGGGGGGCAAGGCGTCGCCCGGCTATGGCGCGAATGTCATCCCGCTTTGCCGGACGCGCAAGCCCTTGACAGACGCGCGGCCTAGTTGCGGCGGAACAGCGCGTCGGCGGCGGCGCGGGTGGAGGCGGCGGCGGTCCGCTGGGCACGGGTGCGCGCGGTTTCGGTTTCGAGCGCGGCGATGCGTGCATCGAGTTCGGCGACGCTCAGCCGGTCGAGGTCCTCGCGCGCGAACTCGGCGAGCGGGGAACCGGTGCGGACGGGGGAGGGGTCTTCGGGATCGGTCACGGGAAGGGCGATACACATTTGGCGTGGGTGCGTCACTTGAAACCGGGTGAGGTTACGCGCGATGTGCTTGCATGAATCGCAAGCAGCGCAGGACGGTTGAGGCAATTTTTGCTGATCCCGTCGCCCGCCTCGCTGAAGTTCGGCGATGTGGAATCGTTGTTGCTCGCGCTCGGCTGTGAGCCGCTGCCCGGCAAGGGCAGTCACCTCACCTTCCGGGTGGGCGGTGAGCGGCTGACCATCGCGCGCCCGCATCCGGGCAAAGAGTTGAAACGCTACGCCATGCGCGAAGTGCGAATGTTTCTGGAAACGATCGGAGTGACCCAATGGCCCGAACATTGACCTACAAGGGCTACAGCGCCCGCGTGGAATATTCGCCCGAAGACGAGGCTATCGTCGGCCGTGTGGTCGGCATAACCGACATCGTCGGCTTCCATGGCGAGAGCGTCGCCGAGATGGTGCAGTCCTTTCACGACGCGGTTGACAGCTACATTATGAGCTTCGAGGCGAAGGACGAGTTGCCGCAGAAGCCTTATTCGGGCCAGGTGATGTTCCGCATTCCCCCCGAGTTGCACTTCCGCGCGGCGAGCGCGGCGGCCGCCGCGGGCAAGAGCCTCAACCAGTGGGCGACCGAGGTGATCGAGCGGGCAGCGGCGTGAACTTCCTGCACGCATCTTACTGGTCGCAGGGTGAATTGCCACTTTGGATCAAAGGGCTTGGCTCACTTGGTCCGCTAATTGTTGCTGTGCTCGTGGCCCAACTTGGATATAGACAATGCCAATGGAACCGCCGACAAGCTCAAGAACAACAAACAATCGCGCGCCAGAAGGTGACGATCAATCTTTTTGATAGGCATAATGTAATTTACGCAAACTACCGAAAGTTAGAACGTGAGATAGGCGATTGTTTTTCTGCCACTGACATCGCCCTTTGTGAATCTTTGTCTGATGAAACAGCCTCTATGTGTCTTGATGCAAGATTGCTATTTGCACAGCCTGTGTTGGATTTCATCCACGAGCTGGCCGGGCAGATTCTAGCGCTTTGAAGTATGAACGTCGAGTTAAGCGGTACCGAAGGCTTCTACAACGACGAATTTAGAAATGATCAGAAACTGCGAAAACGGAAAATTCGCCGGGATATCCTCACGAGTTTCCATGCTGCTGACAATATTTTCCGTCCCGCGATGGCGATCGATTTCTATTGAGCTGAAAACGCGTTTGGGTGATTCAGCGCCATGACCATCCCCCCCACCATGCGCGCCATCGATCCCGCCACCACCGGCGGCCCCGAAGTCCTCACCCTCGTCGAGCGGCCAACCCCCGTCCTCGCACCGGGCGAGGTCCTCATCCGCGTCCATGCGGCGGGCGTGAACCGGCCCGATGTGCTCCAGCGCAAGGGGCGCTATCCGATGCCGCCGGGCGCACCCTCGATCCTGGGGCTGGAGGTGTCGGGCGAGATCGTGCGCGTAGGCAGCGCGGTGCATCGCTGGCAGGGCGGCGAGCGGGTGACGGCGTTGCTCGCGGGCGGGGGGTATGCCGAATACGCCACCGCCCCCGAAGGCCAGTGCCTCCCCATTCCCGGCGCGCTCACGATGGTCGAGGCCGCGAGCCTGCCCGAAACGCACTTCACCGTGTGGAAAAACCTGATCGAGGGCGCAAAGCTGCGCGCGGGGGAGACCGCGCTGGTGCATGGCGGCACGAGCGGGATCGGCGTGACCGCGATCCAGGTCGGCCGGGCGATGGGGGCGCGGATCATTGTGACGGTCGGCTCGGCAGCGAAGGCCGAGGCCGCGCTCGCGCTCGGGGCGGAGGCAGCGATCGACTATTCCACGCAGGATTTCGTCGCCGAGGTCGCCGCGCTGACCGACAGCAAGGGTGTGGATATCGTCCTCGATATGATCTCCGCCGACTACATCCCCCGCAACCTCGCCTGCCTTGCGTCCGGCGGCCGCCATGTTTCGATTGCAACCCAGCACGGCCAGAAGGCGGAGGTCGACATCGGGCTGATCATGCGGAAAGGTCTTCACATGACCGGCTCGATGCTCCGGCCGCAGCCCATCGCCATCAAGGCCGCCATCGCGCGAAGTCTGGAGCGCGAAGTCTGGCCTTTGATCGCAAGCGGCGGAGTGCGCGCGGTGATCGACCGCACCTACAGGCTAGAGGAGGCCGCCGACGCCCACGCCCGCATGGAAGCGAGCCAGCATGTCGGCAAGATCGTCCTCGAGGTGCTATGAGCCTGATCCTGCACGAGTTTGCCGCGAGCGGAAATTGCTACAAGATCCGCCTGCTGCTCGCCCATCTGGGCCGCCCTTTCGACCGGCGCGAATATAATATCCTCAACGGCGAGACGCGCACGCCCGAGTTCCTCGCCACCATAAACAGCAGCGGCCGCATCCCCGTATTGCAGGACGGCGCTCGCTTCCTCCCCGAGTCGAACGCCGCGCTCTGGTATCTGGCCGAGGGCACGCAGTTCCTGCCGCACGACGCGTTCGATCGCGCGGACACGCTGCGCTGGCTGTTCTGGGAGCAGTACAACCACGAACCCAACATCGCCACCTTGCGCTACTGGGCGACCTACGGCGGCGGCTGGGACGTCCAGCCCGAGGCCAAGCGCGTCCAGATTCCCGCCAAGCAGGCGGCGGGCGAGGAGGCGCTGGGCATCATGGACACGCACCTCCACGGCCGCGCGTGGATGGCGGGCGCGGCGTTCGGAATCGCCGACATCGCGCTCTATGCCTATACGCATGTGGCAGCCGATGGCGGGTTCGATCTGGGGCGCTACGGCCATGTGCGCGCGTGGCTGGAACGGGTGGCGAGCATGCCCGGTCATGTCCCGATCGATGGCTGACCCCGACGCCGATCTCGCGCACTTCGGCCGCGACGCGCTCGCGACCGAGGTGAAGCGGCTGCGCGCGGGCATCCGCGCCAACCGCGACGCGAGCGGGCACGATCTGTGCTGGCACAATCCCCAGCTATGGGGATTGCTGCCCGAGGCGATCGCGCCCGACATTGCAGTGCCCGAGTGGCCGCAGTTCCTGCGCGGATGCGTGCGCTATCGCCAGTCGCTCGACGAGCAGACCCCCGACGCGCCGCGCACGACGGAGGAGGACGGCGACTAGCGCCGCGCCCGGCGGTGCTTTCTTGCAACAATCAGCATGCCCAATCCGCCGACCGATGCTACCGCACTTCCGGGCTCGGCGACATTGAGCACCGTCGGAAAAGAACCCGAGCTGGAAGTAACTGCAATCGGTCCCGAGCCGACTACAGCAGATGTGCCATAGATCGTCCGCAGCAGCCTGAAATCGTTCGCACCTGGCTGGGTATTCGCCAGCGGACCCAGCGCGGTCAATCCGGATGGATCCTGAGTAACATCAAGACAGCTGCCGATGTTCTTGTTCGTTGCGATGTTATCGGCGTGGTTCAATCCCAGCGCATGACCGATTTCGTGACATGCCACCATAAGTCTCCAAGGACTCGTATTATATTTTGACTGACTAAAATAATAATCGTTGAGGCGAATGGTTGCATACCCGGTATAACCACCGCCCTTGCTCATCTGCGTATATCCGAGCCAGCCTGTCGCGCCGTAGTTGCCCGTGCACAGTTGCACGGCTGCCCAAACGGAGTCGCAGGCACCGGCCGTGGTATCGGTGCTCACGATACCAACAATATTGCCGTCTGCGCCCCAATTCGTGACTGCTTGCTGGATAAACGGCAGCCATGTCGCACCCGCCGCTGTCTTGAAATTCAAGGTCAGCACTGGCCCGGTCTCGTGCCATTTATATCCGTTTAATGTCTGAACCGCGTTTGCTGCAGTTGATGACACAATCGTAAACGCGCACGCGAAGACGCATGCCAATTTGGTAATAGAATACATGAGCTTTCCCACCCGATCCAGTCTCGATACCCCCCCGCGGGACATCCCGGTCCTGTTGGCGATTCCAGACAAACTGCGAAACGCATTTGCGTTCAGGCGCGCGTGTAACGCGGCAGGCCGAACGGTTGTTTTACTTGTGTAACAATCCAGAAGGAACTTTTTGCCTCTTGTATGGTATTGTGTATTCTATCGAGCCAGATCACCACGGCGACCATAGGGGGCGACACCACTCTTGGTGTTATCATTGTTGAAGGATTTCGCGTATGAAGTTGCTTATGGTTGGAGCGGCGCTGGCTGTCCTAGCTGCCAGTCCTGCGTCGGCGATCACGGCGTTCGCCACATTTACCCCGGTTAGCAGCAATTCGAACGTGTTTGCCTCGGGCTCCACGATCAGCAGCGCCGGTGAGGCGGTGACCTTCCGGTTCCTCGATCCAAACGGCTCGTCCGCGTTTACCGACGTGGCTGCACTCCTGAACTTCACGGCGAACATCGCAAATGGCGCGACGTTCGCCGGGATTGGGATAATTCCGGTCAACTCCGGAACGATCAGCTTCACCACGGCCGCCCCCGTAACGTTCGGCGGCCACACCGGATCGAACCTGTTGACCGCAATTATCGGCGGTGGCGGCGCTTTCACCGGACCGATCAACGGATCGGTCGCGGCGTACGGCAACTCGCGGCCACCTAACGATGTGACCTTCACGTCGGACTTCCTCGACTTTTCGCAGTCGACCGCGCGTGACGTCGCTCTGGCGATCAACGCGATCAACCCCAGCCTGACGGCCGCAAACATCGCCGCCGGCACCGGGTTTGCGGGAACGTTGAGCGGGAACTTCGGGTCCGATTCGGTGAACGGTTTCCCGTTCCCGGTTTCCGAGCCGGCCAGCCTCGCGCTGATGGCGCTCGGGCTCGGCTTCGTCGTTGCACGTGCCCGCCGCGCCAGCGCAAATTCGTAAAACAGCGCTGGTTGCCTGAATTGGGTGCCGATCGCGAGGTCGGCACCCATTTTTTATCCGCCAGGATCGGATCCGGTGCTTGGGAACGGGATGGCGACGGTCGCGCAAACACTGCCGTTTACAACGCTGGCCATCCCGCTCGATCCGACCGTAGCCTATGCCGCGCCATCCTCGACCGAAATCCAGTCTGCCCGGTGCAGACCCTCGACATCGAGCGCCTTCACCACCGCAGGCCGGTCGAGCATCCGCCACACATGCTTCGTCCACGCCTCGTGCGCGCGCATGTCGAAGCCGATCTTGCGCGCCCAGCGGTAGAAGACGAACGGATAGCCGTCCGCGACGCTGTAGCCATCGAGCGAAGCCCATTCGGACGCCGCGAACAGCGCTTCGATCTCGCCGAAATATCCCTCCAGCGACGCACGCGCGGTTGCCTTGGCTGCGTCTACCGGCCCACCCTCACCCACATAGCGCTCCGGGCGGAAGATGTGTGCGAACGTCGTGTGAGCCGTGCCGCTGAACCAGCTCAGCAACTGGCGCACAAAGGCGCGCCCGGTCAGCGATTCGGGGATCAGCCGCGCTTCGGGGAAGCGCTCGGCGATGTAGCTCAGGATCGCGGGATTTTCGGTGATGACGTGCCCGTCCGCCTGCAACGCGGGGACGCGGCCGTGCGGGTTGATCTTGCGATATTCGGGCGAGTTCTGCTCGCCTGCACCGAAGTCGATGCGGTGCGGTGTGTAATGCGTGCCGGTCTCGGCGAGTGCGATCTGGGTGGCGAGGCTGCACGCGCCGGGCGCATAATAAAGGGTGAGCATGGCGGGTTACTCCGGTGAGGGCGGGGTCGCCGTGCCGCAACGCACGGCGGCACACAACCGGCACCGCCGCAAACCCTTTACACCCGCGCGCCCGCGCCGCATCTACCCGCTGCGTCCCCGCCACAGCAGGTTTCCGACACGATGGCCGATCTTTACGGCGTGCTCGGCGTCAAGAAAGACGCGAGCGACGCGGCGATCAAGACTGCCTATCGCCGCCTTGCCAAGCAGCTCCACCCCGATCGCAACAAGGACAATGCGAAGGCGACCGAACGCTTTAAGGCTGTGAGCGCTGCGAACGCGATCCTGTCCGATCCCGAAACGCGCGCGAAATACGATCGCGGCGAGATCGATGAGGAGGGGAATCCCAAAGCTCCAGCCTTCGCGCCAGGCAACCCGTTCGGCGGCGCACCGGGCGGCGGCTTCGGGGGATTCCGCCCGGGCGGCGGCGCGGGCGGACCCGCTTACGAGTTCGGCGGCGGCGGCGGCGATCCTTCGGACCTGTTCGCCGAACTGTTCGGCCGCGCCAACCGCGGCGGCGGCGGCTCCCCGTTTGGCGAAAGCGCGCGGGTGGCGGCCAGGGGCGCGGACCGCGCCTACCGGCTGAGCGTGCCGTTCGAGGATGCCGCGCGCCTCGCGCCGCAGCGCGTCAGTCTCGCCAACGGCCGCACGCTCGATATTAAACTGCCCGCGGGGGTGGAGACGGGGACGCAGGTTCGTCTCGCGGGGCAGGGCGATCCCGGTGCGGGGGGTGCGGGCGACGCGATCGTGACGCTCGAACTCGCGCCCCACGCGCACTTTCGCCGCGACGGGGACGATGTCCGGCTCGATTTGCCCGTGCGCCTCGACGAGGCGGTGCTGGGCGCGAAGGTGCGCGTGCCCACCGTCGATGGGCCGGTGACGCTCACCATCGCGCCGGGGGCCACCTCGGGCCGCGTGCTGCGGCTGCGCGGCAAGGGGTTCGCGCGCAAGGGGGGCGAGCGCGGCGACCAGTATGTGACGCTGATGATCGATCTCCCTCCCGCCGACGAGGAACTGCGCGCGTTTGCCGAAAGCTGGACGGCCGACCGCGCCCGGAACCCCAGGGCGGCGCTGGGCGTCGATTGAGCACGGGCATCGGGGGCAGCGCAGTGCGCGTCGCGCGCGAGGCGTGGCGCATCCTCGAGCGGAGTTTCGACGAGGGTTCGGTCCACGCTGGCAACCTCGCCTATCTGAGCCTCACCACGCTGTTTTCAGTCACCGTGATTGTCGCCACCATCGCAGGCTCGCTGGGGCGCAGTCGCGACGGGCTGCGCGCGTTGAAGGATTTTCTCGCCGCGCTGCCGCCCGATGTCGCCAGGCTGCTCGGCCACCCGATCGCCAGTCTGGTCGAGAGCCGCTCGCACAGCGGCATCCTAACCTTCGGCATTCTGGTCGGCCTGTGGTCGGCGGCGAGCTATATCGAGACCATCCGCGAGATCATCCGCAACGCCTATGGCACGATCGAGGCGGAACCGTTCTGGCGGCGCAGGCTCGCGTCGATCGGCGCGATCATCGCCGCCGTACTGCTGATCCTGATCGCGTTCGCGCTTCAGTTCGTGCTCACCGGCGCGGCGACCTTCGTGGCGCGGCTGCTGCCGCTCGCGGTGGCGGTCGGGCGGTGGATCGATATCGGCCGCATCGCGCAGGCGGTGCTGCTGTTCGGGGCGCTTTACCTGCTGTTCGTTCTGCTCACACCGTCCAAATATCGCAGATGTTTTCCCGAATGGCCGGGCGCGCTGCTGACCTCGCTTGTGTGGATCGGTGCGACCGCGCTCCTGCCCACCATCATCGCCAAGGTAGCGAATTACCAGATGACGTACGGTTCGCTCGCGGGCGTCATGATTTCGCTGCTTTTCTTCTATGTGGTGGGGCTGGGTCTGGTGACGGGCGCCAATCTCAACGCGACGCTCGCGGGGGCCGAACCTACCAAGGCCAAGGAATTGCGCGGCGTCGCGCCGACGAAGGAACCGACATGAATGAATTGCTCGCCGGAAAACGTGGCCTGATCATGGGGCTGGCGAACGAGCGCAGCCTTGCGTGGGGCATCGCGCGCGCCGCGCGGGCGGCGGGGGCGGAGCTTGCGTTCAGCTATATGGGGGATGCGCTGGAGAAGCGCGTGCGGCCGTTGGCGGCCGAACTGGGCAGCGATCTGCTGATCGAATGCGATGTGTCCGATGGCGCGCAGATCGACCGCGCGTTCGCCGAGCTGGGGCAGCGTTGGGACAGCCTCGATTTCGTCGTCCACGCGATCGGCTTTTCGGACAAGAACGAGCTGCGCGGGCGCTATGTGGATACCAGCCTCGAAAACTTTCTGATGACGATGAACATCAGCGCCTACAGCTTCACTGCGGTCGCCAAGCGCGCGCTGCCGATGATGAAGGCGGGCGGCGCGCTGCTGACGCTCACCTATTACGGCGCGGAGAAGGTGGTGCCGCACTATAATGTGATGGGCGTGGCCAAGGCGGCGCTGGAGGCTTCGGTGCGCTATCTTGCGGTCGATCTGGGGCGCGAGGGGGTTCGCGTGAACGCGATTTCGGCGGGGCCGATCAAGACGCTGGCGGCAAGCGGCATCGGTGACTTCCGCTACATCCTTAAATGGAACGAGTATAATTCGCTGCTGAAGCGCAACGTTACGATCGACGATGTGGGCGGCGCCGGCCTGTATCTGCTGAGCGATCTGTCCTCGGGGGT
>Ga0123336_10004008_pt1 | contig 12124 bp, 11 predicted proteins | sample SSSSmetaG_FD_96466 | JGI IMG/M metagenome (GOLD analysis project Ga0123336, IMG submission 96466) | Glacier valley bacterial and archeal communities from Borup Fiord, Nunavut, Canada, to study Microbial Dark Matter (Phase II) - ​SSSS metaG | ecosystem: Environmental > Aquatic > Freshwater > Ice... | reverse complement strand
GTGACCTCCGCGAGATCGCCGACCTCGACGCGCTCCGCCGCCCGCTTGCCGCCGGCGGCACCGACGACGACGAGCGGCGTCGACGTCGCCCGCGCCCAGGCCGCGACGGCCGCCTTGGCTCGGACGTTGTCGCAAGCATCGATGACCGCACCGGCGGGTCGCGTCAGCAGCGCCGGCCAGTTGCCCTCGTCGACGAATTCCTCCACCCCTTCGACAACGCACTGCGGATGGATGTCGGCGATGCGCAGCCGCAGCGCATCGACCTTGGCCATGCCGACGGTGCTGCCCACCGCCTGCACCTGCCGGTTGATGTTCGACTCGGCGACGTGATCGAGATCGATCAGGGTAAGCGACGCGACGCCGCTGCGGGCCAAGGCTTCCGCTGCCCATGAGCCGACGCCGCCGACGCCGATGACGACGACGTGAGCGGCGCGGATGCGCAGATACGCAGCGTTGCCGTAGAGCCTGCGCAGGCCACCGAAGCGGCGCTCGAGGTCGGCGTCGCCGGCTGTCACTTCAGGGAAGCGAGCCGCTCCTTGCCCGCCTGAGCCGCCTCCGAGCGCGGGTACGCTTTCACGAGCTCGTCGATGGTTCGCCGCGCTGCCTTGGTGTCCTTCAACTCGGCCTGGCAGTTGGCGATCGCGAGCAGCGCTTCCGGCGCGCGCGGGCTCTCGGGTGCGGCGGCGACGAGGCTGCGGAAGGTGGCGATCGCCTCCTTGTAGTCGCGCTTGCCGTACTGCGCGTTGCCGAGCCAGAACAGCGACGAGTCGCGGTAGCCGGTGTTCGGAAAGCGGCGCAGCAGGCCGCTGAACGCCACCGCCGAGCGATCGAACTCGCCGCGCCGGAAGCCGGCGAGCGCATCGTCGTAGGCCCGCTTCTCTTCAGGATCGACGCTGAACTCCTTGTCGTCGATCGTCACCTTCTGCGGCTCGACCTTGCGGATGCGCTCGTCGACGCCCTGCAGCAGATCGGACTGCTTCCTCTGAAGCTCGGCCACGACGCGCGCCAGCTCCTCGATCTGGCCGCGCAGGCGCGCGTTGTCGGCACGCTGCGCATCGATGAGGCCGTTGAGGTCGAGCAGGCTGCGCTTCATCTGGTCGATCTGCGCCGACATCTGGTTCATCTGCTCGGCCTGGCGCGCCCGCGACTGCTCGTTGCTCTGCTCGAGCTTCTGGCGCAACTCGAGGATGGCGCGGCGGGCCTCGTCGTCGTCGAACAGGCCGGCCCGCGCCGGCAGCGTCGCCGCCGAGAGAACCGCGCAGACCGCCGCAGCGGCGAATGCGCCCTTCCTCACCGGCTCGCCAGTTCGGCGCGGCGGTTCTTCGCGTATGCCGCTTCGCCTTCGCCCTGCACCGCCGGCCGTTCCTTGCCGAAGCTCACGGCTTCGAGCTGGGCCGGGGCGGCGCCGAGCAGCGTCAGCGACTTGACGACCGATTCGGCACGGCGCTGGCCGAGCGCGAGGTTGTATTCGCTGCTGCCGCGATCGTCGGTGTGGCCTTCGACGGCCATGTGCTTCGTCTGGTTGGACGAAAGCGCCTTGGCATTGGCCTCGATCACCGGCCGGAATTCATCTTTCACGACGTAGCTGTCGTAGTCGAAGTAGACCACGCGCGGCAGGCTCGAGAGCGTGGTCGCGTTGGTGTTGCTCACGTCGACCGAGGCGACTCGGGTCTGCGAGGTCGCGGCGCCGCCGTTCGCCGCGCCGGTGTTGCCCGCGACAACGGCTGAGCCGGTGCGCGACTCGACCGGCGCTGCGTCGTCGAGCTTGACGCTCGAGCAGGCCGCGAGTGCCGCGGCGGCGATGGCGGTGAGCAGGGTTCTATGGATGGTCTTCATGGTTTCTCCTTGGTCTTGCCGGGTCGGCATCTAACGCCCATAAGGGCCCCACACCGGCTCGCGCAAATCGGCCGTTTGTGACGGCAGGCGAGCCTTGATCTTGCCATCCAGCGTGCTGGTCATCAACACGCTGCGGCCTTGTGCTTTGGTGGCGTAGATGAGCAGCCGGCCGTTGGGGGCGAAGCTCGGATGCTCGTCGTCGCTCGAGTCGGTGATCGCGACCGGCTGCGCGCCGCCGCTGGACAGGTCGAGCACCGACAGGCGAAAGGCATTGCCGGCACGCGTCACGTAGGCGAGGGTTCGGCCGTCGGGGCTCACCGTCGGGCTGATGTTGTAGTTGCCGCCGAAGGTCACGCGCTCGGCATTGCCGCCGCTGGCCGGCATTCGATAGATCTGCGGGCCACCGCCACGGTCGCTCGTGAAGTAGAGCCAGCGGCCGTCGGCGCTGAACTCGGCCTCGGTGTCGATCGCGGCGCTCGACGCCAGCCGGCGCGGGCTCTCGCCGTTCTTGCCGATCACGAAAAGCTGCGAGCCGCCGTCGCGCGACAGGGTCACGGCCAGATGCTGGCCGTCGGGCGACCAGGCCGGGGCGCTGTTCGAGCCGCGGAAATCGGCGATGGCGCGGCGCTCGCCGGTGGCCACGTTGTGCACGAACACGACCGCCTTCTGGCGCTCGAACGAGACGTAGGCGAGCTCCTTGCCGTTCGGCGACCAGGCTGGCGAGATGATCGGCTGGCCGCTGTTGAGCGCGACCTGGCCGTTCTCGCCGTCGGCATCGGCGACCCGCAATGTGTAGCGCGGGCCGGCCTTGGTGACATAGGCGATGCGGTTCGAGAACACGCCCTTGTCGCCGGTCAGCTTTTCGTAGACGAAGTCGGCGATGCGGTGCGCTGCGAGGCGAAGCTCGGCTGCATCGACGGCCGCGCTCTGGCCGCCGAGGTCGCTGCCCTTGACGACGTCCCAGAGCTTGAAGCGGAGGTCGTAGCGGCCGTCGGCAAGGCGGCTGACCGAGCCACCGACGAGCGCGTCGGCAGCGCGCGAACGCCACTCGGCCATGTTGGGGGCGGTGGTCTCGTCGAGATTGCCGGCGCTGTCGACGATCTTGAACGCGCCGCTGCGTTCGAGATCGGCGCGGATCACGGCCGAGGGCGACGAGCCGCCCTGGTCGTCGTTGCGAAAGCGCGCGATCGCGATCGGCAGCTGCGTTGCCCCGACGCCCGAAATCTCGACGCGGAACTGGGCGAAGGCGGACGGGGCCACCAGGCCGAGGCCGGCGGCAAAGGAAAACTGTCGTCGATCGAGCATGAAGGGGGCAGACCCGTCTGCGGGGGGTTGGTTCAATGGCCGGCGGAATCGCCGCTGTCGGCAGCGGGCAATCGGCGTGCGAGCTCGGCCACTTTCAAGTATCGCCACCACGTGCCCTCGGCGATGTAGGAGGCGACGATGAATCCGGCGGCGCCGTCGAGGAAGCCGCGGCGAATGACGTAGGAGCGCACGAAGGCCCAGGCCGCATGCGCGAGCGCGGGGCCGACGCCACCGCGGCCGCCAGCGGCGAGCCGGTCGGCGGCGCGGCCGCTGCTGTAGCGGTTCATCTTCGCGAGCGCATCCTCGAAGGTCGGCATCGTGTAGTGAAGGAGGTCGCCGCCGAGCCGACCGACCGGCCCGTCGACGACGACGCGCTCGTGAACGAGGTCGGCCGAGAAGCGCGCACGGTCGCGAAGGAACAGGCGAACGACGCGGTCGGGATACCAGTCGCCATGGCGGATCCAGCGGCCGCTCATCTGCGACAGCCGATCGAGCTCGTAGGCGGCGAACGGTTCGGAGCCCGCAACACCACCGACCACCGCTGCGATCCGCGCTGCGAGTTCCGGCGAGACCCGTTCGTCGGCATCGATCGACAGCACCCAACGACCCGTGGCCCGATCGAGGGCGCGCTGCTTCTGCACGCCAAAGCCGGGCCAGTCGTCGCTGGCCACGACCCGTGCGCCGAACTTTCGCGCCCGCTCGGCGGTGTTGTCGCTGCTTGCCGAGTCGACCACGATCCATTCGCTGGCGAACGCCACCGAGGCCAGGCAGGCTTCGATGTGGGCCGCTTCGTTCTTCGTGATGACGATGACGGAAAGCGTCAAACGGAGGGTATGCCGGGGCGTTGCAGAGGGCGCAATTGTAGGCAGCCGCGATGGCCCGCAGCACCGCTTGATAATCGCCGTTCATGCCCGCCGCTCCCCTGTCGCTGCGTGCGCGCGTCGCGCGCATCGCACCGTTCTTTCGCAACAGCCGGCGCGGCTTCGTCATCGGCTTCATCGGCGCTGCGGTCGGCGCCGCCACCGAGCCGGCCATCCCGCTCCTGCTCCGCTGGCTCATCGACCGCGGTTTCCAGCTCGGCGGCGTGCCCCTGTGGACCGTGCCGCTGGCCATCATCGGCCTGACGCTGGTGCGTGGCCTGGCCGGCTTCGTGGCCGAGTACGGCATGTCGTGGGCAGCCAATCGCGGCGTGCTCGAGCTTCGTGTCGCCATGTTCGCGCGCCTGCTCGATGCCGACCCGGCCCTGTTCTCGCGGACCATGGCGAGCAACCTCATCAACACCGTCACCTACGAGGTGCAGAGCGGTGCCGGCCAGCTCGTGTATTCGCTGCAGAGCCTGGTGCGCGACTCGCTCATGCTGGTGGCGATGCTTGCGGTGCTGCTGTACCTGAACTGGGAGCTGACGCTGGTCGTTGCGGTGCTGATGCCGGCCGTCGCGCTGGTGATGCGCTACTACGGCAAGCGCCTGCATCGCTACACGGTCGAGAGCCAGAAGGCGACGGACGAGCTCGCCTACGTGGTCGAGGAGAACGTTCTGGCCTGGCGCAGCGTGCGCCTGCACGACGCCGGGCCGGCGCAGGCCGGGCGCTTTCGCCGGGTCGGCGAGCGGCTGCGGCGGACTTCGCTGAAGGCGGTCATCGCCGCCGCGACGATGACGCCGCTGACACAGGTCATCGCCTCGACGGCGCTGGCCGCCGTCATCACCGCGGCGCTCTGGCAGAGCGGCCATGACAAGACGACGGTCGGCGGCTTCATCGCCTTCATCACGGCCTTGTTGCAGCTCATCTCGCCGATGAAGCACCTCGCCGAGATCTCGGCGCCGATCACGCGCGGGCTCGCTGCCGTCGAGCGCGGCGTCAACCTGATCGGCGAAACACCGGCAGAACGCGGCGGCAGCCACGACCCCGGCCGCGCCATCGGCCGCATCGAGATGGAGGGCGTCAGCGTTGCCTACCGCAGCGACCAGGACGTCGCGCTCGACGCGGTCACGCTGCACATCGCGCCCGGCGAAACGGTGGCCCTGGTCGGCCCGTCGGGCGCCGGCAAGACGACGGTCGTGAACCTGCTGCCGCGCTTCCTCGAGCCGACTTCGGGAACGATTCGCCTAGACGGCGTTGCCCTCGCCGACTGGAACGTCGAGGCACTGCGGCGCCAGTTCGCGCTCGTCAGCCAGGACGTCTCTCTCTTCAACGACAGCGTCGCCGCCAACGTCGCCCTCGGCGGCGAGGTCCATCGCGAGCGCGTTCGCGAGGCGCTGCGCGCCGCCAACCTGCTCGAGTTCGCCGAGGGCCTGCCGCAAGGCATCGACACCGTCGTCGGCCACAACGCCAGCCAGCTGTCGGGCGGCCAGCGACAGCGCCTGGCGATCGCGCGCGCCATCTACAAAGACGCGCCCATCCTCATCCTCGACGAAGCCACGTCGGCACTCGACTCGGAATCGGAGCGGCTGGTCCAGCAAGCGCTCGAGACGCTGATGAAGGGCCGCACCAGCCTCGTCATCGCCCACCGGCTGTCGACGATCGAGCGCGCCACCCGCATCGTCGCGCTCGAAGCCGGGCGGATCGTCGAGCAGGGCACGCATGCCGAGCTGCTCGCCCAGGGCGGCCTGTACGCTCGCCTCCACTCCCTGCAATTCAGGACCTGACCATGCCCGACGCTGCCGCCCCGACCGCTCCTGTCAGCCGCTACCCCGTGCCGGCGCTCGCCGACCTTCCCGACGACCTGCGCGCCAAGATCCTCGAGGTGCAGGACAAGGCCGGCTTTGTGCCCAACGTGTTCCTCGCCTTCGCGCATCGCCCGGCCGAGTTCCGCGCCTTCTTCGCGTACCACGACGCGCTGCTGCTGCGAGAGTCGGGCCCCAACGGACTCACCAAGGGCGAGAAGGAAATGATCATCGTCGCCACCAGCGGCGCCAACCAGTGCCTTTACTGCGTGGTCGCCCACGGCGCCATCCTGCGCATCTACGAGAAGAAGCCCTTGCTCGCCGACCAGGTCGCGGTGAACTATCGCAAGGCCGACATCACGCCGCGCCAGAAGGCGATGCTCGCCTTCGCGATGAAGGTCTGCAACGAATCGGCCGCGCTCGGCGACGACGACTTCGCCACGTTGCGCGCGCATGGCTTCAGCGACGAGGACGCCTGGGACATCGCCGGCATCACCGCCCTCTTCGGCCTCTCGAACCGCATGGCCAACTTCACCTCGATGCGGCCGAACGACGAGTTCTACCTGATGGGGCGGCTGCCGCGGGACGCCAAAGAGAAGCGGTGACGACGTGATTGCCGGGCTCGGCGCGCTCGTTCGCCGCGGCGTCGGCCAGCCGATCGCCCGCCCGGTCGCCGCCGACGACGCTGCCTTCCTGGCCCGAAAAGGCGCCGCGAAGATCGCCTTTCGCGTCCTCCGCCGCAGCGTTGAAATGGCGGCCAGCGGCCAGCGCCGTCAGGAGCGCGAGCGCATCGATTCGGCATGGCGGCGCGTTCTCTGGATTCACGCCGAAGCACCGCAGATCGGCGACGCGTTGTTGGACCTGGCGCCGCGCAGCCTGCTCATCGAGCACGGCCTCGAGATCGACCTGATGGCACCTGCAGCCGCGGCCGCGCTCTTTGCCGGCGACCGCGGCTTCGGGCGCGTGTTCGTCGACGAAGCGGCGATCGAGCCGGCACGCTACGACGCCGTCATCGCCGACAGCCGCTCATGGAAAGCGTTAGCGGCCAAACGCTTGCACCTGCCGGCCCTGCCCTGGGTCTCGATCAAGGGCGACTACCTCGGCTACGACTATCACCGCGGCCTGCTCGCCACCCGGCGCATCGCGGAGCTGCTCGGCGCCACGCTCGACGACGCCGCCGAGCGATGGCACTCGCGCCAGAAGCTGCTGGTCGGCGAGCCCGTCGTGGCAACGAGGTCGGGGCGAGTCGCGCTCGCGCTCGGCGGCGTGCGCGCAGAGCGCAGCTATGCGCACTGGCCCGAAGTTGCCGCGCAGCTCAGCGGGCGCGGCGTCGAGCGCTTCGTGCTTCTCGGCAGCGCCAACGGAGAGGCCGCCGCTGCCGCGGTGATGGCGCGCCTGCGCGACAGCGGCGCCGACGTGCTCGATCTCGTCGCCCGCACCGACCTGCACGGCAGCCGGCGGGCGATCGGCGAAGCCGACGTGATCGCGTGTGCCGATGGCGGCTTGATGCATCTCGCCCTCGCCACGCCGACGCCGGTGGTCGCTCTCTTCGACGCCGGCATCGACCCGGCCTGGCGACTGCCGCTCGACTTCGACGGCCTGGCATTGCGCTCCGTCGAACGCAACGTCAGCGCCATCGACGCTGCGCGCGTGACTGCCGCCGTGCTCAGCGCCCGGCGCTGAGACCGGGCAAGCCCGCGAGGAACGCGGCGGCGATGTCGGCCGGCGCGAGATCGTCGAGCTCGCCGTCGCTGGCCAGCGCCGTCATCGTGCTCTCAGGTCGCAGGAAGTACGCTGGATCGATGCGCGTGAAGAGCGCCAGCCCGGGGGTGCCGACGCCGACGGCGACGTGCATCAGGCCACCGTCGACACCGAGGAAAGCGTCGCAGGCGGCGATGTCGATCGCGGTCTTGCGAAGCGAGCCGCTGCCGATGAGCGAGGTCACCACGGCGTCGGTCGCGGCAAGGTCGATGGCATCGCGCTGGGCCTTCGCCAATGCGCCCTGGCCGACCAGCACGAACTCGGGCTGCGGCAGCGTGGCCGGCCAGGCCGCCACGAGCGCCTGCACCACCTCGGGCCAGCGCCCGTAGAGCTTCCTCTGCAGGCGGGCCCCGAGCGCGAGCGCGATCCTGAAGTGGGCGGGGTCGTGGGCGTTCGGCATGTCCTCGCCGAGGTCGAGCTTCGGTGGCTCGACAGGCCCGCGCTGGAGGCCGAGCAACTGGCGCAGGCGTCGGTCGGCGAACGCCGCACGATCGAAGCGCTCGCCGGCCTGGTGGCCGCGCATCGTCGCGAACGGCACGTTGCGAAAGCGCTCGGCCTTCATGCGCAGCGAACCGGTGCGCAGGCTGTCGAGCAGGATGAAGTCGTAGTCGGCCGCGCATTGGGCGGCGCTGCAGATCACGGCGCGAAAGCGTTTGTCGGTCCGGAACAGCGGCGCCAGCGCCGGTGCGATCAGCAGATCGACGTCGATGGTCGAGGGCATCAGGCGCCGCGGCGCCAGGTCCATGATCGCGTCGCCGACCGTCGTCCAGGTGTAGACCCAGAGCAGCCGCCGCGTCGATGCCGGCACCGTCTGGACATGACGACGCGCCTGACCGTTGAAGCGCAGCATGAGGTCGCGGGCCAGCGCCTTGCGTCGCGCCTGGAAGCGCTGGCCGGGCGAGCGTTCACGGTATTCCTCTTCCAGCGCGTTGGCGACGTCGGCGTCGTCAAACGGCATCGCGTAGATCGGGTGGCGTCGGCGTGTCGCCATCGCTTCGTTCAATGCCAGCGGGTGAGGACCCGGTCGACCATGACGCCGGATTGGCCGAGGTAGCCGGCCGGGTCGCACAGCGCCGCCAGTTGCTCGCGCGTGGCGTGCACCGCGATCTCGGCGTCGCCAGTGAGGAGGTCGAGGAGTGGCTTGCGTTGCTCGATGGCCGCGCGGCAGAGCTCGGACACGCGGTGGTGAGCGCGCTCGCGGCCCAATGCCGGCGCCAGGCCCATCATCACCGCCTCGGCGACGACGAGGCCGTGCGTCATGTCGAGGTTGGCGCGCATCCGGTCGGCGTCGACCTCCAGGCCTTCGACGAGCGCGCGCGATTGCGAAAGCGCGCCGGCGAGCAGGCAGAAGGCTTCCGGCAGCACGATCCACTCGATTTCCCACGGCCCCGTCGAGCGCTCGTGATCGGCGACCATCGCCTCGAGCAGCGACGCGGCATGCTGGCGGACGACGGAGATCGCCGCGTGGATCACGTTGCAGGCGACCGGGTTGCGCTTGTGCGGCATCGTGCTCGACGCGCCCCGGCCCGGCGCCGACGCCTCGAAGGCCTCGCCGACTTCGGTCTGCATGAGCAGCTTCACGTCGAGCGCCAGCTTGCCGAGCGTGCCGCCGACGAGGCCGAGAAAGGCGCCGACCTCGGCGATGCCGTCGCGCTGCGTGTGCCAGGCGATCGCCGGCTGCGCCAGGCCGAGCTCGGCGCAGAGCGCCTGCTGCGTCTGCATCGCCGCGCCCTGCAGCGACGCCAGCGTGCCGGCGGCCCCGCCGAACTCGGCCTGCAGCACGCGCGGTCGCAGCTGCGCAAGCCGCTCGCGGTGACGCTGCACGGCCGCCAGCAGGCCGGCCATCTTGTAGCCGAAGGTCACGGGAACCGCCTGCTGCAGCTTGGTGCGGCCGACCATCGGCGTGTCGCGATGCGAGCGCGCCAGCGTCGCCAGCCCGTTGCCGATCGCCTGCAGCTCGGCATCGACGATCGCGAGCGCAGCGGCGATCTGCAGCACCGTGGCGGTGTCGGTCACGTCCTGCGTCGTCGCGCCCCAGTGGCTGTACTGGCCGAGACCGTCTCGGCAGAGGCCGTTGATCTGCGCGACGAGGCCCACGATCGGCGTGCCCGCGCGTTCGGTCTGCGCCTTCAGCTTCGCCATGTCGATGGCGCCGACGCGGCAGACGCGCTCGATTTCCGCAGCTGCCTCGACCGGGATGACGCCGAGAGCGCCCTGCACCTTGGCGAGCGCCGCCTCGAACACGAGGTACTGCGCAACCCGGTTCTCGTCGGACCAGACGCTTCGCATCGCCGCCGTGCTGAAGACATCGCCGAAGAGGGTCGAGTCGATGATCGTGGCGGCCATGACGGTCAGATCAGCACGATGTCGTACTGCTCCGGCGACGGAAACGGTTCCGCTCGCAGCGAGATCGGCTTGCCGATGAAGTCGGAAAGGCCGGCCAGGTGCTGGCTCTCTTCGTCGAGCAGCATCTCGACCACCGCCGCCGAGGCGACGATGCGGAACTCCTTCGGGTCGAACTGGCGCGCCTCGCGCAGGATCTCGCGCAGGATGTCGTGGCAGACGCTGCGCGCCGTCTTCACCTCGCCGCGGCCCTGGCACGTGGGGCACGGCTCGCAGAGCATGTGGGCGAGCGACTCGCGGGTGCGCTTCCTCGTCATCTCGACGAGGCCGAGCTGGGTGAAGCCGCTCACGGTGATCTTGGTGCGGTCGCGCGCGAGCTGCTTCTTCAGCTCGGCGAGCACTGCGGCCTGGTGCTCCTCGCGCGTCATGTCGATGAAGTCGATGATGATGATGCCGCCGAGGTTGCGCAGGCGCAGCTGCCGCGCGATCGCCTGGCCGGCCTCGAGGTTGGTGCGAAAGATGGTGTCGTCGAAATTGCGGGCGCCGACGAAGCCGCCGGTGTTGACATCGACCGTCGTGAGCGCCTCGGTCTGGTCGATGATGAGGTAGCCGCCCGACTTCAGGTCGACGCGCCTGAGCAGCGCCTTCTGCACTTCCTCGTCGATCGCGAACAGGTCGAAGATCGGCCGCTCGCCGGCGTAGTGCTGCAGCTTGCCGACGGCGCCCGGCGTGTACTCGCGGCCGAACTTCGAGAGCTGCTCGAACTGCATCTTCGAGTCGATGCGGATGGTCTGGGTGCGGTCGTCGGCGAGATCGCGCAGCACCCGCTCCGCGAGGCTCAGGTCCTGGTGCAGCAAGGTGCCGGGCGGCGACTTGAAGGAGCGCTCGCGGACGCGCTGCCAGGTCGTGCGCAGGTACCGGATGTCGTCGGCGAGTTCGTCGTCGCTGGCTTCGGCGGCGTTGGTGCGCAGGATGAAGCCGCCGCCGGCGACCGAGCCCGCATCGGCGGCGCGACGGACCTCGTCGTCAGCCTGCACGAGCGTCGTCATGCGCGCGCGCAGCTGCTCGCGCAGATCGTGCGAGCCGATCTTCTGCGAGATGCCGATGTGGTCGTCCTGCGGCAGGAACACGAGCAGGCGGCCGGCGATGCTGACCTGCGTCGACAAGCGCGCGCCCTTGGTGCCGATCGGGTCCTTGATGACCTGCACGGTGAGCGTCTGCCCTTCGAAAACGATCCGCTCGATCGGCGGCGGTGGCACAGCCCCCGGCCCGTGGTCGCCGCGCGAGGTGCCGCCGGCGACGTGGACGTCGGCGATGTGAAGGAAGGCGGCGCGCTCGAGGCCGACCTCGACGAAGGCCGACTGCATGCCGGGCAGCACGCGCGCCACCTTGCCGGTGTAGATGTTGCCGACGCGGCCGCGCTCGAGCTCGCGTTCGAGGTGCAGCTCCTGCACGGCGCCGTTCTCGACGATGGCGACGCGCGTTTCCTGCGGCGCCCAGTTGATGAGGATGTCTTGCATCGCGATGGGGACGAGACCGATGGCCTCAGGGGTTCATGTCGACACCTGCCTCGCGCAGCAGTGCGGCCGTCTCGTGCAGCGGCAAACCCATGATAGCGGTGTAGCTGCCGTCGATATGCGCGATCCAGGCCGCTGCCGCGCTCTGGATCGCGTAGGCGCCGGCCTTGCCGAACGGTTCGCCGCTGGCCACGTATTTGTCGATGTCGGCGCGAGACAGCGCCGCGAAGCGGACATGCGAAACGCTGCTGCGCAACAGGTTCCGGCGACCCGCGGCGACCGCGACAGCGGTGATGACGCGATGCGTGCGACCGGCGAGCAGCGACAGTGTGCGCGCGGCGTCTGCGGCATCGGCCGGCTTGCCGAGGATGCGGGTGCCGAGCGCGACGGTGGTGTCGGCGCAGAGGATCGGCGCCGGCGGCAACCCGCGCGCGGCGAGCCGCTTGCGCGCGGCAGCCAGCTTGGCCCGCGTCACGCGCGCGACGTAGATGGCAGGCAACTCGCCGGCTCGCGTCGCCTCGAGCGATTCGGCGTCTTCATCGGCGCCGGCGACGAGCATTTCGCAGCGCACGCCGATCTGCTCGAGGAGCAGACGGCGGCGCGGGCTCTGCGACGCCAGGTAGACGAATGAATGAGAAGTCATTCGCGGTGGTAGGGGTGGCCCGCGTTGATCGACGACGCGCGGTACAACGCCTCGGCG
>Ga0123336_10004002_pt1 | contig 12129 bp, 8 predicted proteins | sample SSSSmetaG_FD_96466 | JGI IMG/M metagenome (GOLD analysis project Ga0123336, IMG submission 96466) | Glacier valley bacterial and archeal communities from Borup Fiord, Nunavut, Canada, to study Microbial Dark Matter (Phase II) - ​SSSS metaG | ecosystem: Environmental > Aquatic > Freshwater > Ice... | reverse complement strand
CGGTTGATGCTGAGGCTGAGGCTCACGCCCTGGATGAGGAGCGAGAGCTCGACGGTCGCGCCGCCGGACCCGTTCACGAACGTGCCGTTGTTGATGTATGCGCCCTCGATCGGGACGATCGGGCTCGCGCGGTACGGCCAGTCGTCGGCGGGCGAGAACGTGGGCTTCTTGCCCGCGCCGAAGTTGCCGCCGACGAGGAGGCGGCCGCTGAGGCCGGTGTTCGTCTGCTTCGGGTCGTCGGTGAGGCCCTTGATGTCGAGGAGAATGGTGAAGCTTCCGCCCTGGACCGAGTCGTTGATCGTCTTCGACGGGGTCGGGACGAGGCCGAGGATGAAGCCGAGCACGGTGCGGCCGAACGCGTTGTCGATGCCGCCGTTGCCATCTTCCTGCTTCGCGGAGTCCGCGCCGGCGACGCGCTTGCAGACATCCTTCGAGTCCTTGGTCGTGGTGAGGCCGTCGATGTTGTAGCCGTAGTCCTTCCAGGCGTCCTTGAGCGGCGCGGCGTTGCGGCCCGTCTCGCCGAGGAACAGCTGGTTCAGCGCGAACGTGCGCGCCGGGGTGTCGGACGGCGCGGCGCCGACGGGGGCCGCCGGGGGAACCTTGCCGGCGGCGGCGGGCGTGGTGCCGCTGCTACCGGAGTCGCTGCTGCTGCAGCCCTGGGCGGCGGTGAGTGCGGTTGCGCCGGCCGCGATGGCAAGCAAAGAGAGAGTTTTGAAAAGCTTCATACGTGATGCCTCCTCGTGCGTTCCGTGACTGCGCTCCGGCACATCGAGCAGCCGGCCTGACGGCGCATGCTACGCAAGATGAGCTTTACACTACAAGCGACGACCAGAGTGTGGCACGCCTCGCGCGCGCTCGCCGACGAGTACGTCCGGGCGCGGCGGTATTGAGACGGCGCAGTGCGTCAAGGGCAGCGAGCTGCACCGCCCGCGCGGGCGGCGCGGGTTGGCGAGATCGCGTGACCCTGCTAGTCGAGGCCTGACCCATGACCGAGTTCGTTCATCTCCACGTGCACTCCCAGTACTCGATGCTGGATGGCGCCGTGAAGGTGAAGAACCTCGTCAAGCAGGTGGCCAAGCAGGGAATGAGCGCAGTCGCGCTCACCGACCACGGCAACATGTTCGGGGCCATCTCCTTCTACAAGGCAGCGAAGGAGGCGAACGTGAAGGCCATCCTCGGCGCCGAGCTCGAGGTGGTGGTGGGCGGCCACGGCCACCACCTGCCGCTGCTCGCCGCGTCGGAGGAGGGCTACAAGAACCTCGTCTGGCTCGTGTCGCGCGGGTACGTCGAGCCCGATCCGTCAGGGCCCGCCGGCGTGCCGTGCGTGCCGTTCAGCGCGCTCGAGGGCCGCACCAAGGGGCTCATCGGGATGACGGGCTGCATGGGCGGGCTCGTCGCGCAGAGCGTCCTCGAGCAGGGGATCGAGGCGGGCGCGAAGACGCTCGCGCGGCTCAAGGAGATCTTCGAGCCGGGCACGCTCTACGTCGAGCTCCAGGACCACGGCCTGCCGGAGCAGCCGATCCTGAAGGGGACCCTCATCGATCTCGCGAAGCGCTTCGACCTCCCGCTCGTCGCCACGAACGACGTGCACTACGGCCTCAAGGACGACGCCGAGGCGCACATGTACCTCGGCTGTATCAAGAGCGGCCGCTCTTACGAGGAGTCGAAGGAGCGCGGCCACGGTTCGAAGGAGATGTACCTGAAGACCGGCGCCGAGATGGCGAGCCTCTTCGGCGACGTCCCCGACGCGATGTCGAACACGCTCGCCATCTCCGAGAAGTGCCAGCTGAAGCTGAAGCTCGGCAACCCGATGCTCCCGAGCTTCGGCGTCCCCGCCGGCATGGACGAGCCGACGTACTTCCGGCAGGTCTCGATCGAGGGCCTCGAGCGGCGCTTCTCCGAGTTCACCGAGATCGGCAAGAAGGTCGACCAGGAGGCGTACCGCAAGCGCCTCGCGATGGAGCTCGACGTCATCTGCGGGATGAAGTTCCCGGGCTACTTCCTCATCGTCTGGGACTTCATCCGCTTCGCGAAGGAGAACAACGTCCCCGTCGGTCCCGGCCGCGGCTCGGGCGCCGGCTCGATCGTGGCGTACGCGCTGCGCATCACCGACCTCGATCCCATCCCTTACAACCTGCTGTTCGAGCGCTTCCTCAATCCCGAGCGCGTGAGCATGCCCGACTTCGACGTCGACTTCTGCATGGACCGGCGCGACCGCGTCATCCAGTACGTGCAGCAGAAGTACGGCGAGACGTCCGTCGGCCAGATCGCCACGTTCGCGGAGCTGAAGGCGAAGAGCGTCATCAAGGACGTCGCGCGCTCGCTCATGATCTCGCCGATCGACGCGCAGCAGATCGCGAGCCTCATCCCCAACAAGACGCCCGCCGAGACGTACACCATCACCGAGAGCCTCGAGATCGAGCCGAAGCTCAAGGCCCGCTACGAGACCGAGCCGAAGATCAAGGAGCTGCTCACGCAGGCCATCAAGCTCGAGGGCCTCACGCGCCACGCCGGCAAGCACGCGGCCGGCATCGTGATCAGCGAGGGGCCGCTGTGGGATCACGTGCCGGTCTTCAAGGACGGCAAGACCGACGGCTACATCACGCAGTACTACAAGGACGACGTCGAGCAGGCCGGCCTCGTCAAGTTCGACTTCCTCGGGCTGAAGACGCTCACCGTGATCGACATCGCGGTGCGCCTCATCCGCGCGCGCCCCGATCTCCAGAAGGTCGAGAGGCCCTTCGACATCGACAAGATCCCGCTCGACGACAAGCCGAGCTACCAGCTCATGGCCTCCGGCGAGACGAAGGGCGTCTTCCAGCTCGAGTCGAGCGGCATGCAGCAGCTCTTCAAGGACCTCGTCCCCAGCCACTTCGAGGACGTCGTCGCCGCCGTGGCGCTCTACCGCCCGGGCCCGCTCGGCAGCGGCATGGTGAAGGACTTCGTCGACTGCAAGCACGGTCGCAAGCCGATCGCGAAGATGCACGATCGCGTCGACCGCATCCTCGAGCCGACGTACGGCGTCATCGTCTACCAGGAGCAGGTCATGCAGGTGGCGCAGGCGCTCGCCGGCTACTCGCTCGGCGGCGCCGACCTCCTCCGCCGCGCCATGGGCAAGAAGAAGCCCGAGGAGATGGCGAAGCAGAAGAGCACCTTCGTCGACGGCTCGAAGGCCCAGGGCGTCGACGAGGCCGATGCCGACCGCATCTTCGGGCTCCTCGAGTTCTTCGCGGGCTACGGGTTCAACAAGTCACACAGCGCGGCCTACGCGCTCATCACCTACCAGACCGCGTACCTCAAGGCGCATTACCCCGTCGAGCTGCTCTGCGGGATCATGACCTCCGACAAGGAGAAGATCGACAAGGTCGTCCGCACCATCGCCGATGCGCGCGCCATGGGGGTGACCGTGCTCCCGCCCGACGTCAACGAGTCGGACATCGATTTCAAGGTGGTCTACACGCATCCCGGAGGGAACAAGCGCAACCCCAAGGGCGAGCGCACCGCGGTCGCGAAGGACGCCTGCGGCCCGCAGGTCCGCTTCGGGCTAGGCGCCGTGCGCGGGCTCGGCGAGGGCGCGCTCGAGGCGCTGCTCGACGCCCGGCGCGAGGGCGGCTCGTTCAAGGACCTCTTCGACTTCGCCTCGCGCGTCGATGCGAAGCGGATCAACAAGGGCGTCTTCGAGGCGCTCGTCGAGTGCGGCGCCTTCGACAGCACGCTCGCCGAGCGCGGCATCTCTCGCGCGCAGGCGTTCGCCTCGATCGAGATCGCGCTCGAGCGCAGCCGCGCCGCCAGCCGCGATCGCGAGCGCGGGCAGACGAACATGTTCGGGCTGCTCGATGCCGGCCCCGCTCCTGGCCGCGCCGGTGCGGCGGGCGCCGCGCCCTCCGCGGGCGGGTACGTCACGAGCGTCGAGGCGTGGGACCGTCGCGAGATGCTCGTCCGCGAGCGGAAGGCGCTCGGCTTCTACGTCTCGGGTCATCCGCTCGAGCGCTACCTGAAGGGCGCGGGCGCGCTCTCGAAGCTCCAGGCCGTGCCCGCCGCGTCGCTCGCCACCGCCGAAGCGTGGTCCGTGGTCAGCGTCTGCGGGATGGTCGAGGGCTACCGCGAGCGCATCTTCAAGGACGGCGGCGGCAAGGTGGCGTTCTTCGACCTCGAGGATCTCACGGGGCGCGTCACGGTGAAGGTCCGCGCGAACCAGATCGACACCTACGCCGCCGTGCTCACGTCGGGCGAGCCCGTGCTGGTGACGGGGAAGGTGAGCTTCCCGTTCCGTGACGCGGAGAGCGAGGTCGAGGAGGAGGGGCCCAAGGAGGCCACGCTCTTCCTGAACGAGGCGGTCCGCCTCTCCGATTCGGTGAAGAAGGACACGAAGCAGATCTCGATCCGCCTGCGCGAGGACCGTACCAACCCCGGTCAGCTCGAAAAGATGGCCGAGGTGCTCGCGCGCTCCAGCGGCACGTGCCCCGTCACGCTCGTGCTCGCGATGAAGGACGGCGCCGAAGCCTTCCTTTCCCTGGGCAAGGCCTTCCGCGTCGAGGTCTCGGACGAGGTCCTCTCGGGCCTCGAACGCGTCTTCGGCGAGCAGGTCGCCGAGCTCCGCTGACCGCCGACGGCATGTGCGCGGGCCGCTCCGCTACACCCACTCCACTGGAGCCCCAGCGAGGTCGAGGGAGACAAGTGCGACTCGACTGATATGCTTGTCGTCCGGAGGGCTTGCGTGCGCGAAGACCTGGAGACGACATCCGTATGAGCTCTGCATCGCGAGCCCCCGGCGACGAGCCGGAGGCCGACGAGCCGATGAGCAAGCGCCCGGCGTCGCCCGGTCGCTACTCCCTCTCCACCGAGGGCTCCACGGAAATGGCTGCAGTGCGCATCGATTCGACGCGCACGATGGCCGCAGTTCGTCCCGAGAACGCCGCTGCTGCCGCTGCCGCCGCCGAAGTGCCGCCGCCGCCGGCCCCTCCCATCACCGTGCCGCCGCCGTCGCCCCCGCCTGCGAAGGGCACGGGCGCGGCTGCCCTCGCCGATGCGCGGCTCGATCCCGTGCGCCCGCCGCTCTCCGCGCCGCCGAAGCCCACCGCCTCGCGTCGGCCGCCGCCGCCGCCCGCGAAGCGCGAGTCGAAGCACCCCTCGCAGCCGCCGACGACGTTCGAGGGCTTCGACGAAGGCTCGATCGCCGCCGCCTTCGACGACCTCCTCTCCGAGGGCACGAGCGGTCTCATCGGCACGAACACGCACGTCGACCTCCAGCCCGTGCGCGAGCTCTTCGCCGAGCTCGCGGCGAACCACATGCGCCACGTGCGCGACTTCATGATCGACGTGAAGTGGGGCGAGGCCCCGCGCGAGTGGATCGAGGTCTGTATTCCAGCCGTGGCGTCGCTCCGTCGCGCGGCCGAGCGCCTCGAGCTCGAGGAGCTCGCGCTCGGTCTCGATCGCTTCGCGCAGTGCCTGCGTGAGTCGAGCGCCACCAAGGAGGCCGCCGGGCGCCCGCGTACGATCGAGGGCGCCGCGAAGGACCAGCTGCTCGACACATATGGCCAGCTCGTCGCCATCCTGCCGACGGCGTTCGCGCTCGATCGCGACAAGTCGCAGCGCGAGGCGGTGATCATCCAGTCGCTGTGCCTGTCCGTGCCTGACGTTCGCAAGGTGACGATCGACAAGCTGCACGCCGCCGGCCTCACCAGCCTCACGACGCTCTTCGACGCGAAGCCCGACGAGATCGCGCAGGTCGCCGGCATCGCCGAGGCGCTCGCGCTGCGCATCGTGGAGCGCTTCCAGGCCTACCGTCGCGAGCTCCAGAACGCGTCACCGCAGGACGCGCGCGCGGCCGAGCGCGATCGCCTCGCCGCCCTCACCGCCACGCTCCGGGAGCAGCACGACGCGCACGAGGAGGCCTCGCGCGGATGGTCGCCGGAGGCGAAGGCGAAGAAGCGGGAGCTCATCCGCCTCCGGGAGGAGACGTGGCTGGCGATCAGCCTCCTTCTCGCGCGCTTCGGCGAGGTCGACCGCATCTCCGGCATCGAGCGCGTTCCGTTCGCGCAGCGCATCGCGCAGCTCACCGAGTACCTCGAGGAAGCGCGCCAGAAATACCGGTCGGAGTGAAGCTGACAGCTGACAGTTCGAGAGCGAGAGAGACCGGAACGAGGCCGGGAGTGGGTGAGCTGCGCACCCGCAAAATTTTTCTTCGCGTCGTCGAACGCTTCGCTGTCGACTCTTCGCGATCGGCTCGGATACTCTGCCGCTCTGATCCTCACACTGCATCGTTGTCAGGAGAGATACTAGATGGCCGAGCTCACGCCGGAAGCCGTCGTCAGCAAAGTCAAACGCGGCGAGAAGATCGATCGCGCTGATCTGTCCGGGATCAACCTGGCCAATGCCGTCCTCGAAGGCGCAAGCTTTCGTCGGTGCGACATGGTCGGCGCGAACCTGGAGGGCGCACGACTTCGCAACGCGAACCTGAAGAGCGCGAACCTGTGTGAGGCCTTCCTCTCAGGCGCGGATCTTCGGGATGCCAACCTCGACAACGCGGACCTGGAGGGCGCGAACCTCCAGCGAACGTTGCTCACGGGCGCGAATCTCTCGCGCGCGAACCTCGAGGGCGCGAACCTCCAGGGCGCCAACCTCGCGGGCGCGCGGCTGACACACGCGCAGCTCGATCTCGCGAACCTCGGCGGCGCGGACTGCGCCGGCGCCGTGCTCACGCATGCTGACCTCGGCGAGTGTTACCTCGGCGGCGTCAAGATGATGAAGTCCGAGCTGACGAACGCGAACCTGTCGGACTCGAACCTCGAGGACGCGGACTTCACGGGCGCCGTGCTCGCCGACGCGCAGATGCGCTCGGTGAAGGGCCGGGGCGTGAAGCTCGTCGGCGCCATCCTCACGAAGGTCGACCTCTCGAAGGCGAACCTCACCGGCGCCGACCTCACGAACGCCGACCTCCGCAACGCGACCCTCACCGACGCGAAGCTCGAGGGCGCGAACCTCACCGGCGCGAAGGTCTTCGGGCTCGTCGCCAAGGGCCTGCAGATCAACGGCATCAAGGCCGACTGGCTCGACAACAGCCCCAACGCCGATGGCTCGGTGCGCGTCGTCGCCACGCAGATCGCCGCGGTGCTCACCGGCGCTGCGCCGGCCCGCCCGGCCGACGACCGCTCCGCCAACCGCCGCTACTTCGGCCGCGGCGACGTGCTCCGCAACGCGAGCCTCCAGTTCGACGAGGGCGCGACGGTGGAGATCGAGAGCCTCTTCGAGGCGTGCACGATCGCGCTCGGGCGCGGCACCGAGCTCGTCATCGGCTCGGACGGCGTGCTCACCGGCTGCCAGATCACCGGCGCCGGCAACATCACCATCAACGGCAAGTTCTTCGAGAAGCAGGACGCGAAGAAGAACGGCGGCGGCGCATCGATCGCGGGAGCCCATCAGCTCGTCGTGACGTCCACCGGCGCGCTCGTCGGCGCGGTGCAGCAGCCCAGCGAGCTCACGCGCTTCGCGTTCGAGCCGGGCTGCCAGCTCCGCATGAAGATCTCGACCGCCGGCAACGGCTCGGGCAACGGCAACCAGACCAAGTCGGCGAAGCGCTAGGAAACAGGAGCGACAGCTATGAACGACGCAAAGAATCCGGCCACCGACAAGCGCACGCTCGTCGAGGAGGGAACCACCTTCAAGGGATCGCTCACCTCGACGTGTCCCATTCTCGTGAAGGGCTCGATCCAGGGCGACCTCGAGGCACCGTCGCTCACCGTCGCCTCGACCGGCACGGTCTCGGGCAAGGTGAAGGCCGGCGAGCTGAAGAGCGAGGGCGAGCTCTCGGGCGAGTTCGACGTCGACAGGGTGGTGCTCTCGGGCACCGTCAAGGACAACACGGTCATCCGGGCGAAGGCGCTCGAGGTGAAGCTCGCGGTCACCGGCTCGAAGATGCAGGTCGTCTTCGGGGACGTCCAGCTCGACATCGGCGACGCCCCGTCGCGCGAGAAGTCCGAGCCCGTGAAGATCGAGGGCAACGGCAAGTCCGTTCCCCCGCCCGCGGACAGCTGATCAGACGAGCTTCGCGAGCTGCGATTCGACCTTCCGTCGATCCTCTTCGTGCTTGAGCAAGACGCCCAGCGTCGAGGCGACGAGCTCCTTGTCGAGCGCGCTCGCTCCGAGGAGGAGCAGCGCACGCGCCCAGTCGATGGTCTCCGCGATCGAGGGTGCCTTGCGCAGATCGAGCGCCCGCACCGCGTGGACGAGCTCCACGAGCCTGGTCGCCAGATCCTTGGCGATGCCAGGGATGCGGAGCTCGAGGATCGCGAGCTCGCGCGAAGGGGGCGGGTAGTCGAGGAACGCGTGCAGGCAGCGACGGCGGAGCGCGTCCGTCATGTCGCGCGTGGCGTTCGTGGTCAGGATGACGAGCGGCGTGTGCTTCGCCTTGATCGTGCCGAGCTCCGGGATGGTGACCTGACCCTCGGCCAGGATCTCGAGCAAAAAGGCCTCGAACTCGGGATCGGCGCGGTCGACCTCGTCGACGAGCAGGACCGCGGGCCGGTCGCTCTCGATGACCTGGAGCAGGGGGCGGGCAATCAGGAAGCGCTTACCGAAGAACGCGCTCTCCGCGCCCGCGAGCTTGTCCACCGCGTCGGCGACGGACGCGGCGCCGCCCGTCTGCGCGGCCACGGTGTCGCGCAGCAGCTGGGTGTAGAGCATCTGCTTCGCGTAGTCCCACTCGTAGAGCGCCTTGCCTTCGTCGAGGCCTTCGTAGCACTGGAGGCGCACGAGGGGCCGGTCGAGGGTCTCGGCGAGCGCGCGCGCGAGGTCGGTCTTGCCCACCCCGGCGGGCCCCTCGAGCAGGAGCGGGCGCCCGAGCTCGATCGCGAGCCAGGCCGCGAGCGCGGTGCGAGGATCGGCGATGTACGTCCGTGCGAGCGCGGCCTCCAGGGCCGCGGCCGAGACGAACCGCGTGGCGAGCGGGACGTGCGTGGAGGCAAGCGGGGAGGCCATCTACGGCCCATTTGTAGCCCGAGCGGCTCGACCATGGTGCGTCAAACTGCGCGCGGGGCCGTTCGTCTGGTAGCTTAGAGGCGATGTCCGCGGCCGATCGCGACGACCTGCTGCGCGTCGACAGCACCGGTGCCGTGCACCCGGTCGGACGCGGAGCAAGTCAGCAGCTGCGTCCGAAGGCGGGCGAGTGGCGGCTCATTGCGAGCCCCAAGGAGCTGATCCTCGCCCGCAGCACGACGGGCGGCGATGCCGTGCTCAAGCTCGCCGGCGAGATCCGCACGCCCGGCGCGCTGTGCGACATCGTCGCGCTCGCTTCGCAGTCGGGGTGGCGCGGCGAGCTCATCGTCCTGGCCGAGGCCGGCAACCGCTCGTTCTACTTCGAAGGCGGGATCATCATCGCGGCGTCGACCACGGTTCCGGAGGAGCGGCTGGGCGAGACGCTCTGGCGCTTCGGCGTGATCAGCCGCGAGCAGCTCGAGACCATCGTGCGCACCACGAACGAGACCGGAAAACGCCTCGGCGAGGTCGCGGTCGAGACGGGCATCGTCTCCGCCGAGAAGATCTACGAGATGATGGCGCACCAGGTCGAGGAGGTGTTCTTCGCGGCGGTGCACGTCGCCGAGGGCGCGTTCTATTTCTTCGACCGCTTCGACGAGAAGAACATCCTGCGACGGCACCAGCTGAACGCCGGCGGCCTGCTCATGGAAGCCGCGCGCCGCATGGACGAGATGCGCTTCTTCCGTGAGAAGGTACCGAGCGACGCGTTTTTGCCTTCTCCCGTCCCCGGGAAGAAGCCCGCCGACGACCTCGAGGCGGTCTTTGCCCAGTGCGACGGCCAGAAGAGCCTCGCCGATATCGGCCGGGCGACGGGCAAGCTCGAGTTCGACGTCACGCGCGCGGTGTTCCAGCTCGTCTCGAGCGGCTGCGTGGTCGTGGTCGCGCCCCGGCCCCGCGGACCGGAGGCGATCGTCGAGACGGTCAATCCGGCGCTCGCCGCCATCCACGAGCGCTGCGACCAGGCGCGCAAGGGCGTCGAGCTGCGGGATGGACTCAGTCGCTTCGCGACCGGCGGAGGCGTGTACGATCCGCTCTTCATGGGGGCGGGACCGATGCAGGATGGCACGCTGAAGCCGGACCGGATCCGGCGCAACATCGCGGCGCTCGCGGGCGAAGACCCCGATGCCTGGCTCGTGCAGCTGATGAACGACTACGTCGGCTTTGCGCTGTTCCAGGCGGAGTCGATCCTTTCGCGCGAGGCCCAGGCGGCGCTGCTCGCGGGTGTGATGGAGACCATGAAGCCCCTGCGACCGTTGACCGAAGCCGATCCGCGCTCGCGAGGTGCCGCGTGATCACGACCTCGAAGTCGGACAACCCGGCAAAGATCACGAGCAGCACGCCGCCGTCGCCGCGCAAGCGGAAGCGCCTGCGCAAGGAGGAGATCGTTGCCGAGGCGACGCGCCTCTTCGCAGAGCGTGGCTACGAGGGCGCGAGCATGGGCGATCTCGCGGAGCGCGTCGGCCTGCGCAAGGCCTCGCTGTTCCACCACTTCCCCAGCAAGGACGTGCTCTACGCGACGGTCCTGAGCGAGCTGCTCGAGAACGTGAAGATCGCGATCGTCAGCGCCGCGATGGCGGAGGGCTCGTTCGCCGAGCGGCTCGACGCGCTGACCGACAGCCTCACCGAGGTCCTTGCCGCGCAGCCGTACGTCGCGCGCCTGCTCATCCGCGAGGCGATGGACTGGGGGCCCGTGATGCGCGGAGGTCTCGGCCGCACCGTGAACGACGTGCTGTCGGCGGGCCTCGAGTTCGCGCGCGCCGGCCAGCGGGCGGGGGAGTTCAAGGCGGACCTGGACATGCCGCACGTGATCGTGAGCTTCCTTGGCATCCACTTCATGCCGTTCACGATCTGCGAGGTGATCGAGGGCTTCACCGGCACGTCCCCGTTCGACGCGGTCTTCGTGCGCGACCGCAAGGCCGCGGTGCGCATGCAGAGCCGCGACCTCGCGCTCACCCGGCGCTGAAGCTACGCGAACGAGCCGTGGCGGCCGGTGCCCTTTGCGAACGAAGCGGCGCCGCTCGCGCCCTCGCCGGACGCCAGCGAGCGCAGGCCGTGCTCGAATTCGACCCGCAGCGCGTCGTCGAGCGAGAGCGACTGCGAGGCGTACGCGCTCGCGCGGTCGCCGCGCATCGTGGCCTGCGGGAAGCGCGCGATCGCCGCAGCGAGCGCCTCGGCGGCCTCGCGGGCCGTGCCCTTCGGCACGACGCGGTTCGCCAGGCCCATCGCCAGCGCCTCGGCCGACTCCACCGCGCGGCCAGTGAGGATCAGGTCGAGCGCGCGTGACAGGCCGATGAGCCGCGGCAGGCGCACCGTGCCGCCGTCGATCAGCGGGACGCCGAAGCGGCGGCAGTACACGCCGAACACGGCGTCCTCCTCGACCACGCGCAGGTCGCAGAGCAGCGCGAGCTCGAGCCCGCCCGCGACCGCATGGCCGGCGACCGCGGCGATCGCCGGCTTCGCGAGCAGCAGGCGGGTGGGCCCCATCGGGCCGTCGCCCTCGGCGTCGATGGTGTTGCCCGCGCCGCGCGCGAGCGCGCCGAGATCGGCGCCCGCGCAGAACGTCCCGCCCTCGCCGAAGAGCACGGCCACGGCGGCCTGCTCGTCGGCCTCGAACGCGCGGAACGCGGCGACCAGCGCGGCGGCCGTCGGACGGTCGACGGCGTTACTGACCTCGGGGCGCGCGAGGATGATGGTGGTGACGGGCCCGTTCTTCTCGATGCGGACAGTCATGTCATCCTCCTCGTTCAGGTACGGCGGCGCAGCACCGTGTAGAGCGCGATGCCGGCGGCGACGGACGCGTTGAGCGAGCCGATCGGCCCCTTCATCCCGAGCTTGCCGAGCGTGGTGCACGCCTTCTTCACCGGGCCGCGCAGGCCCTTGCCCTCGGCCCCGACCACGAGGACCACGGGGCCCTTCAGCTCGAGGTCCTCGATCGCCGACTCGGCGTGCGCATCGAGGCCGATGACGTTCGCCCCCGCCTCCGCGAGGCGCTCCAGCGCGCGCGGTAACGCGGCCACCTTGCACAGCATCGCGTGCTCGACCGCGCCGGCCGACGCGCGGAACGTCGCAGGCGAGAGCGGAGCGGCATGGTGCTCG
>Ga0123336_10003999_pt1 | contig 12131 bp, 15 predicted proteins | sample SSSSmetaG_FD_96466 | JGI IMG/M metagenome (GOLD analysis project Ga0123336, IMG submission 96466) | Glacier valley bacterial and archeal communities from Borup Fiord, Nunavut, Canada, to study Microbial Dark Matter (Phase II) - ​SSSS metaG | ecosystem: Environmental > Aquatic > Freshwater > Ice... | reverse complement strand
GCATCGTCGCTTCCTCATCCTCTCAAGTTTTCCCACTTTACCACCTTTTGCACTTGTCGTTAACATGAGCCAACAATTGTCTGGAAGCCAATTCAATACCCTGGTATGGAATACCTGTCATTGCACTCCGACGCAGAAGGCATACACATCGAAAGCGTTGTGATTGCGGTACAGGACGGACATTCGTTTCGGTTGGACTACAAAATAGACTGTGACCCTTTCTATCGCGTGCGGACAGTACATGCCTCGCTTCATGGCGGTGCAGCGATAGCAATCACGAGCAATGGCGATGGAAATTGGTTTGATCAGCAACACCAAAACCTCTCTCATATCAAAGGGTGTGAAGATGTAGATATCTCAGCAACACCATTTACGAATACACTTCCAATCCGACGGTTAGCATGGCAACCGGATCAAATCGAAAAACTGCACGTGGTCTACTTTGCGATTCCAGAAATGACCATTCACGCCGACGAACAACGATATACATGCGTGGAACAGCGGCCGGACGGTTCAACTTTCTACTTTGAGCAGATTTCAACGGGCTTCGCGGCAACGCTGAAAATAGATGCAGACGGATTGGTAAGCGACTATCCAGGGTTGTTCACCAAACTTGCTGGCTGATCCTCGAAACATCATCCATTCGCAGTATCAGACAGATAGGTGTGATAGTCTATGGAAATTGCGGATTGAAATTGACCGTCCCATCTCATCGAGTCATTTCATTCTCCCAGCGCAAAAGAAAATCAAGCACTATGGGAATAGACAACGCATTAAGCGTCGAACCGTGATCGGCGTTCGGGATCACGGTCAATTCCGCTTCGGAGATGCGCTCATACATTTCCAGCGTTTGACCGAAGGGAATACCATGATCACGGTCACCTACCAAAATCAACGTTGGAGCCGCGATTTTTTGCAGGTCATCCGCCGTATAGACAGGGGGTGTCCACCACAGCATCGAAATCTGCTTCATCAGTTCTCGCCAGTAATCCGCATTACCAATACAGGGATGGGCGCTTCTGAGATACTCGATCCAGCCCGGATCGCTGTATTCCATTGCCTCGAAGTCCACGACACCTGCTTGTAGCAACCCCATCCCTTTCAGGACATCGAAGTAATCCGGTGTGAATTGATAGACCGTTCCACCCAGGACGAGCGCGCCGGGTAACTCAGGATAATGTATGCCTAGCTCCAACGCGATTTGTCCTCCGTCGCTGTAGCCGAAGACCAGTGGCTTTTGCAGGTTCAGCGCTTGAATGAATGCCGCCACATCGTCTGCCAGCACGCGATAACTGAGCGTCTCCGATGGGTTTTCGGTTTTGCCATGCCCGCGCGTGTCGGGCGCGATTACCCGGAAATGTTCGGCCAAAACAGGGATTTGTGCTTCCCAGGACTCCAGATTGGCAGTGCCGCCATGCAGCAGCAGGAGCGGGTGTCCGCTCCCGTACTCTGCATAATGAATATCGATGCCGTTAGCCTCAATGTAGTGTTCTGGTGACGCTGACTGTATGCTTGATAGGTTCATCTTTTCCTCGCAGTTCAGGAATTTTGTGAAACAAGACAGGCTATAACCGGGGCTTGCAACGCCGCAAACCCCGGCAGGATGCTTTCTATTCCGAGTGGACGGGAACATAGGTCAGTGCGACGACACCCGTGCTGAATGGCTTCGTCTCGATGAGCCGTAGCGTGGCTTTGCTCTGTTCTGAAAAGAGCCGCTTACCCGCCCCAACCACTAACGGGTAAACCAGAAAGCGATATTCATCGACGAGATCATGTGCCATCAGGGTTTGGAGGAGCGTACCGCTGCCCGCGACCAGAATATCCCCGCCGGGCTGCTGTTTGAGGCGCTTTATCTCGTCAACCTCGTTGGCACGAAAGATATGCGAATTGTTCCATTCAGCCGTTTGTATGGTCGTTGAAACCACATACTTGGGAAGCTGCGTGATCCGATCCGCGAAGCCTTCCTGACCGGGCGCATCATCGGCGGGTGTTGCATTGATCCAGACTGGGACGAAGTAGTCATAGGTAGCGCGTCCCATCAGCAGCGCGTCGCCCGCGAACAATTCATCGAACTTGAATTTCAGAAATTCATCGTTGAAGTAGGGGCCGATCCACAGTGGATTCTCCACCACGCCGTCGAGCGAAATATATTCCGTGACCACGAGTTTCATTTGGCTGTTCCTTTCAGTGTTGACCGTACATGAGCTAGTGTAAGGCAACCTGAAAGGCAGGTCTTGGAAAAAAACGCAGACCTATTTGGTCGTGTTTGCATTCATGATTTGAGCAGGCGTGCGCCCCATGAAGCGCCTGAGCGCATTGGTCAGATGAGGCTGGTCATAGTAGCCAAGCTGGAACACGACATCCGCTATGGACGTTCCTTGTTGGAGCAACACGACGGCGGATTGTGCGCGTTCGATCTGCTGAATAGTCTTCGCGGTCAGGCCAATCGTCTGCTGAAAGCGATATTGCAACGCGCGCGGCGACCAGGGTTGTGCTTCACCATCCAGAGCGGATTGTACAACCGTGTCACCCGCCAGCAGGTCACGTCGCGCCAGCCGTTCCACAAACGTATCCGCGTTCTCATAATCGGGTAGCGACCATGCCGCGTTATCGAGCCAGAATGAATGATGCGTCGCTTTGGGCAAGTCAACTCCCTCATTGACCAGCGCCGGGATTGCGACATGCTGCATCGTCACACCCAACCGGAAGCGGATACCAAGCCACTCCGCTCCGGCGGCATGAGGGATGGTGATGGCCGTCGTCTGGGGACCCGTGATCATGACCTGACACCGCCCCGCGTGGCTGAAAAACATCATGTCCCAACGACCATCCGCAATCGCAAGGCACACATCATCGAGATCGGACGCAGTACGCCAAATGCGCTCAATAAACTGCGAGTCGGATAATCGTTCTTCATACCGAACGTGCTGCTCTATCCCATCGACCGCTGCTGCGTATGGCAGGTGTGAGCGATCCGACATCGACATATTGCACCTTCCCTAATCCGTCTGCGTTCGTCAACCCAATTATACAACCCGAATCATTTACTCCCTGTGTACCCCGCGCGTTCAGCTTGTTCGGATCGAAACACGTCGCGTTTCTTCAAGACTGGCGGGGCTATGCGATCTCGCACGGACGACTGGACTAACCCGATAGGACGCAGCAGGCAGTCAATTTCTGGCATGTTAATACCTCTCGATTAAAGGTAAGCCGAACTACACGGGAGATAGCCCGGCTTACTGCGTCAGTTTTTACCGATTTTATGATAATGAAACGGTGACGACAAACCATCTCACGCAGGGCGGAACCACTGGTGAGTTCAGCCCTCAACTCACCGCTTGCTTCACCAGCGCGATAATCCTTGCCTCTTCAGTGGCGGTCAACTCCTTCAAAGCGAAGGAGACCGGCCAGAGGTTGCCTTCGTCGAGGTTCGCGGTGTCGCTGAAGCTGAACGTCGCGTACCGCGTGTTGAACTTCTGCGCGCTCTGGAAGAAGCAGATGATCTTGCCGTCCCTTGCATACGCGGGCATCCCGTACCAGGTTTTCGGCGAGAGGTCTGGCGCGCTGGCTTTGACAATCGCGTGGAGCCGCGCAGCCATGCTTCGTTCCGGTTCGGGCATCTCGGCGATCTTCGTGAGAACATCGCTTTCTCCGGCGGTCTTGTCATTCTTCGCGCGTTCTTCCGCCTTCAGCTCTTTGGCGCGCTCCTTCATCGCGGCGCGTTCCTCGTCCGTGAATGCCTTGACTTTCTTGTCCTTCACGGTGTTGATCTGTGCGGGTTCTTCGGCTTTTTTCATGATTACTCGTTTCCTTTTATTTTCAATGAGTGCCACAACTCAGGCTTGACCAGCCTGAGTTATTGCGCTTATCTCGCTATTTGGAGGGGTCTTGGAGCAGCCCAATGATGTTCCCATCGGCGTCCTTAACCGAGGCGGTCAGCCTGCCGCCGCCCACGTCCCTGGCCTCTTGCAGCAACTGTGCGCCAGCATCGAGGAGCGTTTGCAGGCTGGTCTTGATGTCATCCACCTGATAGAAGCCGACCGGTCCGGTCAATCCAGCCTGATGACCGTTGGGGTCTAACCCAATGTCCATGCCGCCGAGTTTCCAACCCACATAGTAGGGTGAATCGGTATAGGGTTCCGCGCCCAGCAGTTTGCTGTACAGCGCCTTTGCCTTGTCGAGGTCTTTGACCGGATAGATGACTGTCGTGATGCCGTGATTCATGTTCATTCCCTGTGTTGAACTCAAAAACGATATGGATGTGCGTTTTCGCTCAGGATGCTGTCACTGCACATCTGATATAGTTGACGAAACCCGATGCCAGAATGTGACAAATTGATCGACCAGAATTTCTGTCACATCGAGTCGGTTTCATACGTCAATTGATTGCGGATAATATGCAACAGGGGTCTGGAATTGACAAATAGACAGGATTGGTTGGCAGAGCAGTTTGAGACGCATCGTGATCACCTGCGGTCGGTTGCCTACCGGATGCTCGGTTCGCTCAGCGACGCGGATGACGCGGTGCAGGCATCATGGCTTAACCTCAGCCGTGCGGATACGAGCGCGGTCGAAAATATCGGTGGCTGGATGACGACCATCGTCGCGCGGGTATGCCTCGATATGCTGCGTTCACGCAAGGCGCGGCGCGAGGATCAATTCGCCGTGTCCGATGAAATCAAGAGCGGCGAAGATGGAACCGACCCGGAACGTGAAGCGCAGCTTGCCGACTCGGTTGGGTTGGCGCTGCTGGTCGTGCTGGATATGCTGGCCCCCGACGAAAGACTGGCGTTCGTGCTGCATGACGTATTCGACCTGCCATTTGAAGAAATCGCGCCGATAGTAGGACGAACTTCGACAACAGCCCGGCAGCTTGCCAGTCGCGCGCGTCGGCGTGTGCGTGGCGCGGCAACGGTGTCCAGTACCGAATTGAACCAGCAACGGGAGTTGGTGACTGCATTCCTCACAGCGGCGCGTGCTGGTGATTTCAATGCGCTGCTGACGGTACTCGATCCCGATGTCATGCTGCGCAGCGATGCCGTGTTGACACCATCCGGCGGGCCGCTGGAGGTTCGCGGCGCGGAGCGTGTGGCGAAGATGTACGCGCGGAGCGGTGGTGTGCAGGCGATACGTCCCGCGCTCGTGAATGGGATGGTCGGCCTCGTCGTGGCACCGCGTGGGAAGTTGATGCTTGTCGTCAATCTCACCTTCAAGGACGGAAAGATCGCCGTGATTGATGCGTCGTCTGACCCGGAACGCCTGCGTCAAACGACGCTGGCGATACTTGACGATTGAGACCGAAGAATGTTCCGAGGAAACAAAACAGCATATGGATCACTCCTGGCAGAACTTTGTACTCGTCGCGCCTGAACTCGCGGCGTTTGGAGCGCAACGCTTCAAAACAGTCCCATCCTATCTGGCAACTGTCCGTGCGGACGGGTTACCGCGCGTCCATCCGGTCACGCCAATCATTGCCGAGGAGCATCTCTTGCTATTCATGGAGCCGACTTCGCCCAAAGGCTACGATCTACAACGCGGTTCCGGCTATGCACTGCATTGTTCGGTTGCCAATGACGATGGCGGTGAAGGCGAATTTTCGGTGAGTGGACACGCCTTCCTGACACACGATCCGGCGCTGCGGGAGCTGGCGACCCGCTACGGCTATTTGCCGAAAGATCACTATATATTGTATGAGTTGACCGTTGAAAGTGCTTTTTCAACAACCTATCCGGGCATGGGTCAGCCAATTCGGAAGCACTGGAAAGGTTGTGGCAAGACCAAATAATCCAGCCGCTCGATCCCCAAACATTGAAGCAGATAGGACACGAGGCGCGCAAACCCCTTATTTCCCTGATATGTACGGCTGACCTGCTTTTGGCTGGTCTCGAAGGGGAGTTATCTGAACAGGTCAGACGCGATGTTGAAGTAATGAAGGGCAATGCAGAGCGAGGACTCCAGGCGATTGAGAGCTTCGTAGACACGCTCAAGGGACTAAATGAGGGCTGTCGTCAGGCGCTGGCGTTGAACTCGTAGCGATTAAGTTCTGCTCGCAACGCCTGCCAATCCGGTAGTACGCGGGTCAATAACCTCCAAAATTGTGGACTGTGGTTTAGCTCTTTCAAGTGACACAGTTCATGCAGCATCACATAGCGAATGAGCGGCAGCGGCGCTTGTATCAGCTTGAGGTTGAGCGTAACACGTCCCTTGCTCGTACAGCTTCCCCACTTCGTTTTCATTGGACGAATGGAAAGCGCAGGAAACGGCACGCCAAACGCCGCGACACGCGGATAACAGTCCGTGAGCAGCACGGCGAAAATGCGCTCGGCATGACGCCGATACCAGGCATCGATCACGGCGGCGATGTGCGCTTTATCGGACACATCCGGCGTTTGTACGATCAGATGGTCGCGTGTCAGGCGCACCCGCGCAATCAACCCGCTTTCGACCTTCAACACATATTGACGTCCGAGATAGCGGTACGACTCACCGCTGACATATTGACGCGGAAGTGAAACGCGCTGCGGCTCGGCAGGCATCTTTTTTCTGATCCATGCGCCATGTTGCCGGACAAAGGCTTGCACTTTATCGAGCGGTGTTCCTTCTGGTGCGTCAACGGTAATTGCCTGATCCGGGTAGACGCGCACCGCAATCGTCTTGCGCGCGGAGTACAGCAGGTCGAAGGTGATCGGCGTCGTCCCGTATTGCACGGTATGACGGCCAGCCACAATCCTGGTTCGCGAGGTCATCAGCCGCGTCGCTGTGCCACACGCAGCATATTTTCGATGATCAGATCACGTTGAACGCTTGTCAGTACCAGCCCGTGTTGTCGCTCCTGTTCATACAGGCAATCATCAAGCGTGTTTTTGATAGCGCGCACCACGTCGATATTGCTGCCCCAGTCAATCACCTTGTGGCGCTCGATCTCCTGCTCGAAGACGATTGCCAGATCGATCAATTGCGTGCGCTTGTCTGCGGCAGCCTCACCCAATACCTCGTTCAGCACGCCGAAGTATGCGCCCGCGTTCCGGTAGCGGCTTAGTTGTTCCGGGTTGGCCTGATCTTCACCGGCTCGCAACTCATCGCGTAGACGCCCCATCGCTTCCAGGTATTCGCGCTCACTCAGACGATTTTCGCGGTAGGCGCGGATTGTCTCCTCGACCATCTGTGAAAGGCGTCGGTAGAAGGCCGGGTTTTCCTCCATGCGCCCGGTGATTTCCTGCCGCGAATGATTGGCAATCGTATCAGCGCGTGCAGCCTCGCTCTCAAGCTGTGCAACCGCCTGATCGAACTGCTCGGCATTGAAAATATCCAGCTTTTCGACAATGACTGCGATCTCGTTCGCGTTGATATGCTCATTCAGCAGCTTACGGATGCGTGTTTCATAGTCGCCGTAATCGACTGCTTCCGCGTAGCGCAGCTTGACCGCCGTGCGGAGTTTGTGAAAGAATGCCAGATCACGCTTATGGGTGTTGATCTGGCGCTCTGCTACGCGCTCGAAGAAGGCAACGGTACTCAACGCGACCTTGAGCGCACGGGCATAGGCGGACAGCGCATCATAAAAATCGTGGCGGCGATCTTCCGGCTCAAGATGGCGCTCCATTGCCTCATTTTCGCGTAGAACGTCGTTGAAGACGTTCCACACCGCGCTATGCAGTCCCGGTAGCGACTCGATAATCACCGACGCATCGATCACCGTATCGGCCACGTCTTCCGGGTCGAACGCCTCAAGTGCGTTGTAGGTCTGCATAGCCGCGTCGAGTTCGCCCAGCACGCCCCGATAATCAACGATATGCCCGTAATCCTTGCCGACGCACAGGCGGTTAACGCGCGCAATCGCCTGTAACAAGCCGTGTTCGCGCAGCGTCTTGTCGATGTACAACACGGTATTGCGCGGCTCATCGAACCCGACCAGCAGCTTATCCACGACGATCAGCAGTTCCACGCCATCCGGTTCGCTGAAACTTCTGATCAGTTCACCGTTATACCTCTTTTCGTCCCCATAGCGGGTCATCATTTGCCGCCAGAAGGCTTGTACGGGTGCGGCTTCGGCTTCGTCGATCTCGTCGTTGCCTTCGCGCTCGTCTGGCGGCGACATGATCACCGCACAATTGATCCCCTCATCTTCCAGCAGCTTCAGATAGCGGATCGCTGTTTCTTTGCTCGAAGTCGCGAGTTGACCTTTCAAGCCCGTGCCGCGAAACGTCTTTTTATAGTGTTCCGCAATGTCGTAGGCGATCATCGCCAATCGTGCCTGAACCTGGCTGACTTCCTCGGCGCGGCTCATCTTGCGCTTGAGATCGGTTTTCTGCGCTTCGGTAAGCGTCTGTGTGCGCCGCTCGAACCACGTATCCAACTGTTCGCGGTTCACATCCAGATCGACATAGCGCCCATCGTAAAGCAGGCGCAGCACGGCTTTATCTTCGACCGCCTGCCGCATCGTGTACTTGTGAATGAAGCCGCCGAACTTCTGCGCCGTGACCTGCTCTTTTTTCAGCAGCGGTGTCCCTGTGAATCCGATATAGCAGCCGTTTGGGAACACAGCGCGCATTTTGGCCGCGTTCGTACCATATTGCCCACGATGGCTCTCATCGACCAGCACGAACACATCCGGGTTCGGGTCACTGATGAGCCGTGCTGCTGCCTCAAATTTATCGATCACCGTTGTGATAATCTCGTTGCGTGGCTCGCGAATGAATTCGGCCAGATCCTTGCCCGATCCGGCTTTCACTACGGTCTTGCCGCACGCCTTGAAGGTGCGCCATATCTGATCATCCAAATCCACCCGGTCGGTGACGATGACCACACGCGGATTCGAGATCGACGGCGAAAGCGCCAGCGCCTTGCCGAGCATGACCATCGTGAGCGATTTGCCCGCGCCTGTCGTGTGCCAGATCAGGCCGCCAGTCCGCGCGTTTTGTGCATTAAGGTGTTCCACCCGCGCCAATGTCTCGCGCACCGCGAAATATTGCTGATGCCGCACGATCTTCTTGATCGCGTTGTCGTAGACCACATAGCCATAGGCCAGTTCAAGCAACCGCGCCGGATTGAGGCGATGATCATACAGCCCTGCCGCATCGGTCGCGTTCAGTGGTGAATTGATCAGGCGCGACACTTCGGCTTCGTCCTGAGATTCCTCGTGCCACGCCGCCCAGAAGTCCTTCCCTGTGCCTGTCGTGCCATAGCGAACCTCATTGGGCTGCGCGGCAATGAGCAATTGTGTATACAGGAACAGCGATGGGATTTCGCCCGTTTTCTGGTTGCGAATCGTCTGGCTGATTGCCTGCTCGACGATGCTGCCTTCCGCCGTCTCCAGATCGGAGCGCTTGCACTCGATGACGGCCAGCGGAATCCCGTTAACGAATAGCACAATATCCGGGCGGCGCGTCCGGGCGTCGGGCGTGCGCGAGTCGCGCTCTACCGAAAATTCATCGGTGACGTGATACACGTTCGCGGCGGGGTTTTGCCAGTCGATATATTGGAGCGAATAACCGCGCTTGTCGCCGTCGTTCGTCTCCTCGGAATCTGTGCCGAGTGTCAGCCGTTCGTACACGTTCATGCTTGATAGCACCAGCCCGCGACCCGGCGGCACATCCTTCAAATCGCGGAGCGCCTTCTCGATGCTGGCCGCGCTGAACGCCCGGCGCTGGCCGTGATAGTCGTACCCGTTGTGCGTCCGCAGCCAGTCGGATAGCACGCCCTCAAGGACCACCGCGCCCCGACGACCACCCCGCAGGCGGTTGATCTCATCTGGCGGCAGATATTGCCAGCCCAACGCGATGAGCAATTGCAGCGCGGGGAGTTGGGAGCCGATCAGCTCGTCGTAGTTGTCATGATAGGTCATCTAGGCTTCACCTGTCAGCGGTATCAACTGAGGACACGCATATGTGCGATCTCGTTATTACCTACACTACGCACTGCCTCAACAGCGACAGGCACAACGGCAATGGTGCGGCCTGTCATTGAGAAGATTTCGAGCGTTACCTGCCGTCCGGTCTTGTCAATGTCAACAATCGCGCCTACATCACCTACTTGCAGGCCATAATCGGGCAAATCGACGACCAATACCACATCTTCAAATTCTTGGAACATCGTCAGTCCTTATCAACTGGGTAAGCGGTCACCAGGTGCGGAAACGCATCACCATGATCAACAGCCCACACAGTACGAATAAACGGTTCGCGCCCATCCGGTGGCAGATATTGCTAGTACCCAGCCAGTATAGTTTTGATGGATATAATTTGTACAATTCACGCTTAAAACGCGAGTTTGTATCCATTATATCTACGTTGACTGGGTACTAGCCGAACGTCATAAGCAACCGCAGCGCCGGGAGTTGGGAGCCAAGGAGTTCATCGTAGGTGAGCATCAGTATATCCCAATGGCGAGCAGTCGGGCGCGTTCAGCAACAAATTCGGTGTCATTGAAGTTCAATAACTGCCCCGTCACACGCGCTGTGGGTGTCAGAAGCATTATTCTACCCTTCGTTTGCATCTGAAAATGATCGTCCCACTGATCCCGGCGCGGGTGAAACAGCGATACGATCTGCCCGGTCACAGCATCGAGCGAACACAAATCGCTTCCTTTGAACCGGTTGCAATCGAAGCAAGCAAAGCACAAATTGACCTCGACCGTCTGACCACCGTGCTTTTCTGCATAGATATGGTCGATCTCGTGTGTGTAAAACGTGTTGTCCTGATGCCAGCGGCAGTATTCACAGCGTCCCGCCGCGCGTTCGACAACTTTGCGTCGTACCGCTTCCGGGATATAGGTCATCCGGTTCTTGCCATATGCAGACGTTCCTGCGCACGAATCTTCAGGCGACGGATGAAATGTTCCAATTCAGCATAGCTTTTCAGTTCTGCGCGTTCAGCATCATTCAGCGTGTTGTTACGGCTACCATCCAGCAACCATCCCAAACGCTCTTGCATTTCGGGAGAAGGCCGCAATGCGATGATCTGTTCTGGCGTTGGTGCAGAGAGCAAAAAGTCCATGATTTCGTTGTCTGGTGCATAGGCTGAAGCAGTTGCCATAGGATGATCCTCTATATCTGCCGATTATCTCACGAAAAGAGCTACGCAGTCTACTCGTCAATCTTCACTCGGATCGCGCCCGTCAGCAGTTGTTGCATCAGTCCGCCCTTTTGCTTTTTCAGCTCGTCGTAGTTATCGTGGTAGGTCATCTAGGCTTCATTCAGCGGCGTCACATGCTGATCTTCATACTGTTCAATCAACGCGCCCAAAACATCCATGAGCGAAGCCAGTGGATGGGTTTCGTCCTCTCCTACGATGTCGGTCAGTTCATCCAGCGTGACGACCAATTGATCGTATTCCGCTTCCGTATGCGGCACAAACAGCACTTCTGAAAGAGGGACCCAGATCGGTTCAACCTGAACGACATTCATCGTGATTACCCATCCTTCCATTGACCAGCATCATACTCTGAGTGCGTCAGAAATGATGTGCATTATTCCTCCACCCTCACCCGGACCGCGCCCGTGAGCAGTTGTTGCATCAGCCCGCGTTTTTGCTCCTTAAACTTACCAAGCAATTTTTGATACACTTCTTGAACGGTATTTAGCGAAAGGAGTGTTTCAGAAATTTTTCCCTGTTCGATTTGGGACGGCAGCGGCACACGAATTTGTTTGAACGTGTTCCAGCGCAAACTTCCACGACGATTAACCGATCCCGATGTGTTTTTTTTAAAAATAGCGCGATAAGTTTCTGTTTTTAAGACCGTGTAAAGGTACATATCTGAAATGCCATCAACCGTTTCAAAGACAGTGTACATGGGGCTAACTAAACCTGCGTCGTATGAGCTTTGATAACCAATTGAACCCTCTTCGATATGGTTTGTTGCATACGCAAATTGCCAACGCCTAACGACTTTATAATCAGAGCGGTCATCACTATAGATTTGACGCCCAAAATATGTAAGTGAGTCCACCAAGCCAGCATGTTTTGTTGATGACAGTACAGGCAAATCATCATCTGTGAAATTTCTTTCATTTACTTGATGTGCAATATCCCCAATTTGTACTTCCTTGGGTGTGAGCAAAGGTTGACATAGAAAAAGTGGCGAAAAGGCCAGGAGAGAGGTAAAGCCAGATAACCACATCAACTTTTCCCACAATC
>Ga0123336_10003996_pt1 | contig 12136 bp, 8 predicted proteins | sample SSSSmetaG_FD_96466 | JGI IMG/M metagenome (GOLD analysis project Ga0123336, IMG submission 96466) | Glacier valley bacterial and archeal communities from Borup Fiord, Nunavut, Canada, to study Microbial Dark Matter (Phase II) - ​SSSS metaG | ecosystem: Environmental > Aquatic > Freshwater > Ice... | reverse complement strand
TGGAATTAGATATTAGAGATACTGTATATTATCCTGTTCTAGAGCAAATTTTAGAACAATATCAAGATATTGAGGATATTAAAAACGAAATTAAAGCAAGAAAAAGTGAGCTTATACCAAAAAGTATTACGGTAGATGATATTTATGCCTCTATTAATTATAATATGCATCTAGAACATGAAATCGGTAATAGAGATGATATAGATCATTTAGGAAACAGACGTATCCGTGGGGTAGGCGAGCTTTTCCAAAATCAATTCCGTATCGGTCTTTCACGTATGGAAAGAGTTGTCAGGGAAAGAATGACTATTCAAGATCAAGAAGCAGTAAGCCCACAAGCTTTTATCAATATAAGGCCCGTATCTTCTGCAATTAAAGAGTTTTTTGGAAGTTCACAACTCTCACAATTTATGGATCAAAATAATCCTCTTGCAGAGCTTACGCATAAAAGAAGATTATCAGCTCTAGGACCTGGTGGACTTTCGAGAGAAAGAGCCGGCTTTGAAGTACGTGACGTTCACTATTCTCATTATGGACGTATGTGTCCAATAGAAACGCCAGAAGGACCAAACATTGGGCTTATTAATTCACTTGCAACTTTTGCAAGGATTAATGAGTATGGATTTATTGAAGCACCTTATAGAATTATTGATAAAACCGGCGATGTGCCACATTTAACAGATGAGGTTGTTTATATCACTGCCGACGAAGAAGAAAAGTATACTATTTGTCAAGCTACTGAACCTTTTAATGAAAAGAGAGAATTCATCAATAAGATGGTTACAGCAAGACACCGAGAAGAAATATTAGAGTATGAGTATCAACGAATAGATTTGATGGATATTTCAACGAAACAAATTGTATCTGTAGCTACAGCACTTATTCCATTCCTTGAAAATGATGATGCAAACCGTGCACTTATGGGTGCCAATATGCAACGTCAGGCTGTACCACTTATTCGTACTGATAGCCCAATAGTAGCAACAGGTATGGAATATAAGATTGCAATAGATTCAGGAGCAGTCCTTTTAGCTAAACACGAAGGTGTTATAGATAAAGTAACGGCAAGAGAAATTATTATAAAAGACAGCGAAAGCAGAAAACATCCTTACAAATTAGCTAAGTTTGAACGTAGTAACCAAGGAACATGTATTAATCAAATACCTATTGTTTCAAAAGGGGACCATGTAAAAATTGGTGAGGCTTTAGCAGATGGACCATCAACGGATCAGGGAGAACTTGCTCTTGGACAAAATCCTCTTATTGGATTTATGACATGGGAAGGTTATAATTTCGAAGATGCTATCTTGCTGAGCGAGAGACTTGTACAACAAGATGTTTATACTTCAATTCATATAGAAGAATACGAGCTTGAATCACGTGATACAAAAGTAGGCCCAGAAGAAATTACAAGGGATATTCCAAATGTTGGAGAAGATGCGCTTAAGGATCTCGATGAAAGAGGTATTATACGTATTGGAGCTGAAGTACGTTCAGGAGACATACTCGTAGGACGTGTTACGCCTAAAGGGGAAACTGAGCTTACTGCAGAAGAAAGACTTCTTCGCGCTATTTTTGGAGAAAAAGTAAGAGAAGTAAGAGATACATCTCTTCGTGTACCACATGGTGAAGCAGGGATTATTGTAGATGTAAAAGGATTTACCCGTGAAAATGGGGATGATTTAGATCCTGGAGTCAACAAAATGGTACGTTGCTATATTGCTCAAAAGAGAAAAATTTCTGTTGGCGATAAGATGGCAGGACGTCATGGTAATAAGGGTGTTATATCAAGAGTACTTCCAGTAGAAGATATGCCATTTCTTCCAAACGGCAGACCACTGGATATTGTACTTAACCCACTAGGTGTACCATCACGTATGAATATTGGACAGGTACTTGAAGTCCATCTAGGACTCGCTGCTAAAGTGTTAGGGTTTAAGGTTGAAACGCCGGTATTTAACGGTGCCACAGAGAAAGATATTATGAGCACGTTAGAGATGGCTAATGATTATGTTAACAACACCTGGGAAGAATTTACAGATAAATGGAAAGAAACGATACATGAGAGTGTTTATAATTATTTAGAAGAAAATCTTGAGCACAGGTTAGAGTGGACGGGAGTCCCATTAGATAGAACTGGTAAAATTCGTTTAAGAGATGGTCGAACTGGTCAAGAATTCGATAATCCGGTTACAGTTGGTTACATGCATTACCTTAAACTTCACCATTTAGTTGATGATAAAATGCATGCACGTTCAACAGGTCCTTACGCAACCATTACTCAGCAACCACTGGGGGGTAAAGCACAATTTGGTGGTCAACGTTTTGGAGAAATGGAAGTTTGGGCACTAGAAGCATACGGTGCGGCATATACACTTCAAGAAATTTTAACAATCAAATCCGACGATGTTGTAGGTCGCGTAAAAACTTATGAGTCTATCGTTAAAGGTGAAAATATACCACAACCTGGTATACCAGAGTCATTCAAAGTATTACTTAAAGAACTTCAATCTCTGTCATTAGATGTAAGAGTAATGACTACTAATATGAAAGAAGTTGATATTAAGGAAACAGTTGATGATGGAGAATTATTAAACATCAATGTTGAAAGGATAGAAGAGATCCCTGTAGCTGATGATTATGTGGAAGATGCCGCAGAACTAGACCCAGAAGCAGATTTGTTTGATGATACTATTGAATTAGATTTTGAACCTGAAGAAGACATAGTATTTGAGGATGATGCATTAGAAGATTTAGATTTATAAAAAAGTGTAAAGGGAGTGCAGAGCATGCCAAACGTAGATCAAGCTATCTTTTTTGAAAGCATCAAGATAGGATTGGCTTCCCCTGATAAAATCCGCGAATGGTCAAGAGGCGAGGTAAAAAAACCAGAAACTATCAATTACCGTACTCAAAGACCAGAACGAGATGGACTATTTTGTGAAAAAATCTTTGGACCTAGCAAAGATTGGGAGTGTCATTGTGGAAAGTACAAAAGAATTAGATATAAAGGCATCACTTGTGATCGCTGCGGTGTTGAGGTTACAAAAGCTAAGGTAAGACGCGAAAGAATGGGGCATATAGAACTTGCAGCTCCAGTATCTCATATATGGTACTTTAAAGGAATACCAAGCAGAATGGGGTTAATTTTAGATATAACCCCAGGAAAACTTGAAAAAATACTTTATTTTGCATCCTATATTGTAACAGATCCTAAAGAAACAACTTTAGCTTATAAAGAAATCTTAGGTGAAAAAGAATATAGAGAAGCTGAAGAAAAATTTGGTTTGGGTTCATTTGTTGCAGAAATAGGTGCTGAGGCTGTTAAAAAATTACTTTCTAATATTAAGCTAGAAGAAGAAAGTGTAGAGCTCAAAGAGCTTCTTAAAACAACCACAGGTCAAAAAAGAGTACGTGTTATTAAGCGTTTAGAAGTTATAGAAGCCTTCCGTGTATCAGGAAACAAACCTGAATGGATGATTTTAGATGTTGTCCCAGTACTTCCACCAGATCTTAGACCTATGATACAACTTGATGGCGGACGTTTTGCTACATCAGACTTAAATGATCTTTATAGAAGAGTGATTAACCGTAACAATCGTTTGAAAAGATTACTTGATTTAGGAGCCCCTAATATCATTGTAAGAAATGAAAAACGTATGTTACAAGAAGCAGTAGATTCGCTTATTGATAACGGCAGACGTGGTAAAGCTGTAACAGGCCCAGGAAATAGACCACTTAAATCCTTATCAGATATGTTAAAAGGTAAATCAGGACGTTTCCGTCAAAACTTACTTGGAAAACGTGTTGACTACTCGGGTCGTTCAGTTATTGTAGTAGGGCCAAGCCTTAAGATTTATCAATGTGGACTACCAAAAGAAATGGCTATTGAGCTCTTTAAGCCGTTTGTTATGAAAAAATTAGTATCTGACGGCATTGCACATAATATCAAAAATGCTAAACACATGATTGAGAGATTGCAGCCTCAGGTATGGGATGTATTAGAAGAAGTCATTAGAGAACATCCGGTTATGCTTAACCGTGCACCAACGCTTCACCGTCTAGGTATACAAGCATTTGAACCAATACTAGTTGAAGGCCGTGCTATAAAGCTTCATCCGCTTGTATGTACAGCCTACAATGCAGACTTTGATGGAGATCAAATGGCTGTTCATGTACCTTTATCCGTAGAAGCACAAGCAGAATGTAGATTTCTTCTGCTCGCACCAAATAATTTACTTAAACCATCCGATGGAGATCCAGTTGCAGTGCCATCACAGGATATGGTACTAGGAACCTATTATCTTACTCTTGATAAAGAAGATGAAAAAGGAGAAGGTAAATATTTCCGCAATGAAAAAGAAGCAATGTTGGCATATGATAATGCAGTCATTACACTTCATGCGCGTATTAATATCCGCCGTACATTAAAAATAGATGGTGAATTACAAACAGGTATGACACAAACGACGGTTGGACGCATTATTTTTAATGAGATTATGCCACAGGATTTAGGTTTTATAGATAGAACAAAAGAAGAAAACAAATTTAAATATGAGATTGATTTCTTAGCTGGTAAAAAACAATTAGGGCAAATTATCAAAAAATGTATTGACACTCATGGTGCAACAGAGACAGCAATTCTTCTTGATAATATTAAGGATTTAGGCTTTAAATACTCCACAAGAGGGGCTTTAACTGTATCTGTATCAGATATGGTTGTGCCAGGTCAAAAACAAGAGTATTTAGATGAAGCTCAAAAAGCAGTTGAACATGTTACAAAACTGTTTAAACGTGGGCTGAGGACCGATGAAGAGCGTTATAATAAAGTTATTCAGCCGTGGAACCTAGCAAATGATAACATTACAAAAGCTCTTCTTAGCAACCTTGGAAAGTATAATAATATTTATATGATGGCCCATTCTGGTGCCCGTGGATCTACTAACCAGATTAAACAGTTAGCAGGTATGCGTGGTCTTATGGCCTCACCATCAGGACGTATTATTGAATTACCAATCAAAGCGAACTTCCGTGAAGGACTTTCAGTACTTGAGTACTTTATTTCAGCCCATGGAGCCCGCAAGGGTCTTGCTGATACAGCACTTCGTACAGCTGACTCAGGATATTTAACACGCCGATTGGTAGACGTATCACAAGATGTTATTATTAGAGAAATAGATTGTCATGACAACACACCAAATGACGAAGTTCCGGGTATGTGGGTTAAAGCTTATATGGATGGTGCAGAGACTATTGAACCCCTTCATGAACGCTTAGCAGGACGTTTTACAGCAGAGGCACTTAGTCATCCAGAAACGGGTGAAGTTATTGTTCCTTTAAATAAGATGATTTCACCAAACCAAGCGGACTATATAGAATCAATAGGTATTGAAAAGGTTAAAATACGTAATGTTCTTTCATGTAAATCAAAGATGGGTGTATGTGCAAGATGTTATGGCGCCAATATGGCATCAGGCAACGAGGTTAGAGTGGGTGAGGCAGTTGGTATTATTGCAGCTCAATCTATCGGAGAACCAGGTACACAGCTTACAATGCGTACATTCCATACAGGAGGTATTGCCGGAGATGATATTACCCAAGGTCTTCCACGTATCGAAGAGTTATTTGAGGCCCGTAAGCCAAAAGGACTTGCTATTATATCAGAAATTGCTGGTATAGTAACGATTGCAGATACTAAGAAAAAACGTGAAGTAACGATTACTGATAATGAGATAGGTGAAGTAAAAGCCTATACGGTACCTTATGGTTCAAGAATCAAAGTGCAAGATGGCAACGTGGTAGTAGCAGGTGATGAACTTACTGAAGGTAGTGTTAATCCACATGATATCTTAAAAGTTAAAGGTGTCGTTGGGGTACAGCATTATATGATTCAAGAAGTACAACAGGTTTACAGGCTACAAGGTGTTGAAATCAATGATAAACATATTGAAGTTATTGTACGCCAGATGCTTAAAAAGATAAAAATAGAAGAAAGCGGAGATACAAATTTACTTCCAGGAAGTTCTATAGATATATTAGAGTATAAGGAAGTGAATAGAAAAATTATTGAACGAGGACTTGAACCTGCAGATGGCAGAACTGTTCTCCTAGGTATCACAAAAGCTTCGCTTGCTACAGAATCATTCTTATCAGCTGCATCATTCCAAGAAACAACAAAAGTGCTTACGGAAGCAGCTATTAAAGGAAAAACTGATCCACTTATTGGTCTTAAAGAAAACGTTATTATTGGTAAACTTATTCCAGCTGGAACAGGTATGGATAAATACCGCAAGCTTAATATAACGATGGTTGGAGAACAATAAATTGTAATTATGCAACTTAATAATACAGGTAGTGGCGGGCCTTCGTGCCTGCCTTTACGTATGTCCTGAAAGATGATTCGAAAACAAATCCTTGACAAGGCAACACATGAATGATAGAATCGTTCAGTGTGTAATAGTATGCATAAAAATGAACCTAAAGGGGGATTTATGTTGTACCATTTAAAAGACACAAGTAAAGTTGTGGGAACAAAACAAACTTTAAAATGGCTTGAAAAAGAAAATGTTAAAATTGTATTTGTTGCCAAAGATGCCGATGATAGGGTTACATGTCAGGTGGTAGAGCTTGCAAAAGCAAAAAATGTCGAAGTTCAGTATATTGATACTATGCAGGAACTTGGCAAATTATGTAACGTAGAAGTGAAAACTGCAGTAGCAGCAATTATTGAGTAAGAAGGAGGTGCTAGAATGCCAACATTTAACCAATTAGTACGTAAAGGAAGAAAAAAGATTGAGAAAAAGTCAACTGCACCAGCGTTACAAAAAGGGTTTAACTCTCTTCACAAACGCGCAACAGATATCTCTTCTCCACAAAAAAGAGGTGTTTGTACAGCAGTTAAAACAGCAACACCTAAAAAACCAAACTCTGCTCTTCGTAAAATTGCAAGAGTACGTCTTACAAATGGGATTGAAGTTACAGCTTACATTCCAGGTGAAGGACATAATCTTCAAGAGCATAGCGTTGTATTAATTCGTGGTGGTAAGATAAAAGACTTACCAGGTACACGTTACCACATTATTCGTGGTACATTAGATACAGCAGGCGTTGCAAAAAGACAACAAGCTCGTTCTAAATACGGTGCTAAAAAAGGCAAAAAGGGTGCAGTAGCAGCCAAAGGCAAAGGAAAAAAATAATTAAATAAGTGCCCCAACTTACACATATGAAGCTGATAAGTCAGATTTAAATAGATGAGTAATAAGGGCACGCACGATCCTCCAAAGTTTGGAGGACGAGTACCGATGATATTAGTTTAAGGAGGGAAGACCGTGCCACGTAAAGGACATATAGCAAAAAGAGATGTTTTAGCAGATCCTCTTTACAATAGTAAGCTGGTAACAAAGCTTATCAACAACATCATGTTAGATGGTAAAAGAGGTAAAGCACAAAAAATAGTTTATGGTGCATTTGACATCATGAAAGAAAAAACAGGTAGAGATTCATTAGAAGTTTTCCAAGAGGCGTTAGATAACATTATGCCAGTATTAGAAGTAAAAGCACGCCGTGTTGGAGGTGCTACTTACCAAGTTCCTATGGAGGTTCGTCCAGAAAGACGTCAAACATTAGGACTTCGTTGGTTGAAAATCAACACACGTAAACGTGGAGAAAAAACAACAACACTAGCTCTTGCAGCAGAACTTTTAGATGCACTTAACAATACAGGTGGATCAGTTAAGAAAAAAGAAGATACACACAAAATGGCAGAAGCAAACAAAGCATTTGCTCACTACAGATGGTAGGCTATATAAACCAAAGGAGGAACTATCTTGGCAGGAAGAGAATATCCGCTTAGTCACACTCGTAATATTGGTATTATGGCGCATATCGATGCGGGGAAAACAACTCTTACAGAGCGTATTTTGTTTTATACAGGTAAAACATATAAAATTGGCGAAGTGCATGATGGCGGAGCTACTATGGACTGGATGGAACAAGAACAAGAACGTGGTATTACAATCACATCAGCAGCTACGACATGCTTTTGGAAAAGTAATCGTATTAATATCATAGATACACCTGGACATGTTGACTTTACAGTTGAAGTTGAACGTTCACTTCGTGTACTTGATGGTGCTGTTGGCGTATTCTGTGCAAAGGGCGGGGTTGAACCTCAGTCTGAAACAGTATGGCGTCAAGCAGATATATAATGTACCACGTATGGCTTTTGTAAATAAAATGGACATCATGGGAGCTGACTTCTTTAACGTAGTAAACATGATGAGATCAAGACTGGGCGCTAACGCGATACCAATCGAATTACCTATTGGTGCTGAAGATCAGTTCATAGGGGTTGTTGACCTTATGAAAAGAAGAGCGTTCATTTATAAAGATGAACTAGGTACAATAATAGAAGAAATAGATATTCCAGAAGATCTTGTGGAAATATCTGAACAATATAGAAACGAAATGATGGAAGCCATCTGTGAATCAGATGAAGACCTTACAATGAAATATTTGGAAGGCGTTGAAGTAACAGAAGAAGAACTCAGAGTAGCGCTTAGAAAAGCTGTAATAGAAGTTAAAATTATTCCAGTACTTTGTGGTTCAGCTTACAAAAACAAAGGGGTACAAAAACTACTTGATGCTGTTGTTGAATATATGCCAGCACCTATAGATATTCCTTCTATTAGAGGAATTGATCCAGAAACAAACGAAGAAATGGAAAAACATTCATCAGATGAAGAACCATTTGCAGCGCTTGCGTTTAAGATCATGACAGACCCATTTGTTGGTAAGCTTGCATTCTTCCGTGTTTATTCAGGAACAATTGATTCAGGTTCTTATGTGCTTAACTCAACTAAAAACAAAAGAGAACGTATTGGCCGTATCTTACAGATGCATGCTAATACGCGTGTAGAAATCGGCACCGTTTATTCTGGAGATATAGCAGCTGCTGTTGGCCTTAAGGGAACAACGACAGGTGATACACTGTGTGATGAAAATCATCCAGTTATCTTAGAATCTATGGAATTCCCAGAACCAGTTATTGAGGTTGCTATTGAACCTAAGACAAAAGTTGGTCAAGAAAAAATGGGCGTTGCTCTTCAAAAACTTGCAGAAGAAGATCCAACTTTTAGAACATTTACAAACGTTGAAACTGGACAAACAATCATCGCAGGTATGGGTGAGCTTCACTTAGAGATTATCGTAGATCGTCTCTTACGTGAATTTAAAGTAGAAGCTAATGTAGGCGCTCCACAAGTTGCTTATAAAGAAACTATGGCAAGAGACGTAGAAGTTGATTCTAAATACGTTAAACAATCTGGTGGTAGTGGACAATACGGACACTGTAAAGTTAGATTTACAAAACTGGATCCTAACTCGGATCATACTTATGAATTCGTAAGTACTGTAGTTGGTGGTTCAATTCCAAGAGAATATATTCCAGCAGTAGATAAAGGGATTCAAGATGCTATGGCGTCTGGCCCTCTTGCAGGATATAAAGTATTAGGTATTAAAGCGGAATGTTATGATGGTTCATACCATGATGTTGACTCATCAGAAATGGCCTTCAGAATCGCTGGTTCTATGGCATTCAAAGATGCTATAAAAAAAGCAGGCGGTGTTCTTCTTGAACCTATTATGAAAGTTATTGCAACTGCACCGGAAGACTACATGGGAGATGTTATTGGAAGCATTAACTCTCGTCGTGGACGTATGGAAGGTATGACAGCAATTGGTGGCGGACAAGAAATTAGAGCGTACGTTCCACTTGCAGAAATGTTTGGCTATTCAACAGAACTTCGTTCAAGAACACAAGGTCGTGGTAACTATTCAATGGAATTTGATCACTACGAACCATGTCCAAAAGCCATTCAAGATAAAGTTATAGCTGATCAAAAAGCTTAATGCTTAAATAATAATTTGCAGCTACTTGCAAAGTGGCTGCAAATTGAATATAATCAAATTATCTGAGAAAAACAAACTCAGCAAATTAAAGGAGGAATAAACAAAATGGCTAAAGCTAAATATGAAAGAAATAAGCCACACGTTAATATTGGTACAATCGGACACGTTGACCACGGTAAAACAACACTTACAGCAGCTATCACAAAAACTCTTTTCATGAGATACGGTTTAGGTGCAGCGGTTGATTTCGATAATATTGACAAGGCACCAGAAGAAAGAGAACGTGGGATTACAATTTCTACAGCTCACGTTGAATACGAAACACCAAACCGTCACTATGCACACGTTGATTGCCCAGGACATGCTGACTATGTTAAAAACATGATCACTGGAGCAGCTCAAATGGACGGTACTATCTTAGTTGTTGCAGCTACAGATGGTCCTATGGCTCAAACACGTGAACATATTCTTCTTTCACGTCAAGTTGGTGTACCATACATCGTTGTATTCTTAAACAAATGTGATATGGTAGACGACGAAGAATTATTAGAACTCGTTGAAATGGAAATTCGTGAATTATTAGACCTATATGAATTCCCAGGTGATGATACTCCAATTATCCGTGGATCAGCTCTTCAAGCATTAAATGATCCAATGGGTCCTTACGGAGATAAAATTATTGAACTATTTGATATCATCGATGTATATATACCAACTCCAGACCGTGCTATTGATAAACCATTCCTTATGCCAGTAGAAGATGTATTCTCAATTACAGGCCGTGGTACAGTTGCAACAGGTAGAGTAGAAGCAGGGATACTTAAGATTCAAGATGAAGTTGAATTAGTTGGTATTCATGAAGAAACACGTAAAGTAATTTGTACAGGAGTAGAAATGTTCCGTAAACTTTTAGATCAAGCGCAAGCTGGAGATAACATTGGAGCACTTCTTCGTGGTATTCAGAGAACAGAAATTGAACGTGGCCAAGTATTATGCAAACCAGGTACAATTACTCCTCATACAAAATTCACAGCTCAAGTATACGTTCTTAAAAAAGAAGAAGGTGGCCGTCATAAACCATTTTTCTCACATTACAGACCACAATTCTACTTTAGAACAACAGACGTTACTGGGATTATCGAATTACCAGAAGGCACAGAAATGTGTATGCCTGGCGATAACCTTGAAATGACGATCGAACTTATCCACCCAATTGCAATGTCTCAAGGCCTTCGTTTCGCCATCCGTGAAGGTGGACGTACAGTAGGATCTGGAGCAGTAGCAAGTATTATTGAATAATTTAATAAGCATATAAAAAGGCGCGCCTTAGGGTGTGTCCTTTTTTTTTATATAATATTAAAAAAAACCTTGTCAATAAATGTTTTATAGTGTATACTCGTATTGTTGTGACATTGAGAACGATGATCTAGAAGGTTACACACCTCACAGAAGGTGAATTTCTAGGGAGCGAATGTCCGGTTCAAGAAACCAGGCGATAGGTCACTGTACTATATAAACTAATGTCAAGCGCTTTTGTATAAATACAAAACTTATAATGAGTTTGCGCTTATGACACACTAGGTTGAGTGTACAGTCACTACTAGTCGTACTGCTTTCAAAAAAGTACGAAAAGGAGGGGACTTTTTTTATGGCAAGCCAGAAAATCCGTATTACTTTAAAAGCTTATGATCACAAATTAATTGATCAAACAGCAGCAGAAATAGTTGCTATCGCTAAGAAAACAGGCGCAAAAGTTAGTGGACCAATTCCACTACCAACTAAGAAAGAAATCATTACAATTTTACGTGCTGTTCACAAGTACAAAGACTCACGTGAGCAATTTGAACAAAGAACACATAAGAGATTAATTGATGTAGAAGCTACGCCAAAAACTGGAGATGCGTTAATGCGTATTGATTTACCAGCAGGTGTAGATATCAAAGTAGATGCAAAATAATCTACCAGATTTCTAGATTAGATAGTCTAAGAATCGTCTAGAATGATTGCCGAATGGCAATCCGCTGTAGATAATAGGAGGTGTAAAGGAAATGAAAAAAGCAATCATAGCTAGAAAAATAGGTATGACACAGATTTTTGATGAAAATGCAAACTTAATTCCCGTTACAGTATTAGAGGCAGGTCCATGTGTAGTTGTTCAAAAGAAAACTATAGATAATGATGGATACGAAGCAATCCAGATTGGTTTTGGTAATGTTAAAGAAAGACG
>Ga0123336_10003994_pt1 | contig 12139 bp, 14 predicted proteins | sample SSSSmetaG_FD_96466 | JGI IMG/M metagenome (GOLD analysis project Ga0123336, IMG submission 96466) | Glacier valley bacterial and archeal communities from Borup Fiord, Nunavut, Canada, to study Microbial Dark Matter (Phase II) - ​SSSS metaG | ecosystem: Environmental > Aquatic > Freshwater > Ice... | reverse complement strand
TTTATATGATAGGCAACTTTTTATCATAAGAAGATTTGCTAATCATATAATACTAATAAATGATTTTTGGAGGTCACCTACATATGCCCAGCTTTGATAATGGTTATTATTTTCTTGAAAATGTCTCGCATTCTTCTTTGAATTACAATGGTCGCACCCCTTCGGGATATATAATGTTTAGAATTGATGGTTCAAAGGTCAAGATGCAATGCATAGTTGAAAATCTTAATATCGCTGATAAAACAAGCTTTCAACTATTTTTATCATCCTCGAACCCTGAAAATGTAAGCTTTTTATCAAATATGCTTATTTCAAATGGGCGCGGGGAGATAAATCTTACTTTTGATAAATCAAAAATGACAATAGATAAGTATGATGGTGCACATATCGTGACAATGGATAACAATCCTATAATAGTTCTCCAGACATTTGCTGAAAAAAGTCGGGTTATGACTGGTGCCATGTTTATTTCTCATACGCCCCAAGCAGAGGAAGTTATAAAAAATAAAATAGTACTGAAACCTGTGTTAAAATCAGCTCAAACTGAAGTGCCAAAACCAACACAGAATGAAGTACCAAAATCGGATATATTGAAAGAACATTTTACCAAAAAGTTCAGAAAATATGACCCCTTTAATACAACGAATGATTCATATTCATGGTGGATCCCTGATAGTTTTAACAATGTATTAGCTATATTTAATCAACTAAACATCAATATCCCATCTAATATTTCTAGGGAGCTGTATGAAGGTATTGGCCGCTGTGGTCATATGCTTCTAGGCTTTTATACAGATAAAAAAACAGGTAGATGCTTTATAATTGTTGGAGTGCCTTCAACAAATACTACTTCACCTCAAGATACTTCACCACAAATTACGAGATGGGTCTCTTGTGTTAACAAATATACAGACACTGGTTTCACGGGTTATTTTCTTTATTATATTGATAGCTCTACATCGTCACTTGTACAAACTGTTGTAGAATGAAATTATCATGCTATTTTTGGTGAATTATCATTACTTATATAGATAATTAGAAAGTACTCCAAATTCCTCAGGAGTAAGTGTCTCGCCACGAATCATTGAATTTTTCTCCATAAATTCTAATGCGGCGTAGACGGTTTCTCTATTAACGTCCAAGTAAGGAGCATTAGTTAAAGCGTTTGCAAGCGTTTTTCTTCTTTGACTAAAAGCACCTTTAACAACTTTAAAGAAATATTCCTGATCTTTTACAAAAATTTCAGGTTTATCGTATACTTCAAGCCGTATAATACAGGAATCTACACCTGGTCTAGGAATAAAGCAAGTGGGTGGTACGGAAAAAAGCTTCTTTGCCTTAGAATAAAAGCCTACGGCTATTGATAATGCTCCGTATTCTTTGCCCCCTGGACGAGCTGTCATTCTATCTCCAACCTCCTGCTGTACCATAAATACCATAGAATCAAGTTTAGGAATGGATTCCTCCATAAACTTCATGATTACAGGAGTTGTTATATAGTAAGGCAAATTAGCCACTACCTTTATTTTCTTATATTGATCAGTCAGATGCTTTATTTCGTCAAATATGTTTACTTTTAAAACGTCCTTGTTAATTACAGAGATATTCGAATATTTCATTGTTACTAAAGCTAATGGCTCAAGAAGTTTCTGATCTATTTCAATTGCAATTACATAACCAGCCTTATTAGCCAATGCTTCTGTCATAACGCCTAAACCTGGGCCTACCTCTATAACTAAATCATCCTTATCAATCTCGGCACAATCAACGATTTTTTCAACGATATTGTTATCTATTAAAAAATTCTGACCCAACCGTTTTACAGGTTTAATTCCGTAACAATGCATTCTTTCTTTAGTGTCAAACATTATATAATACTCCTCCAAATTCTATGGTTATACTAAGTCCCTGTAGTCGTCGATCTTTTGCTCGAAATTTATGTGTTTATTATGGGGATTAATCGTACTAATCCCAATAAACTTCAAATGTGTTTATTATGGGGATTAGTACTTAAAAATGACCAGATGCCAAAAAGACAACTGGTCACAATTAACTATATAATTATATTACTTTTATTCTCTAAGCGCAAATACATCTACACTTTGATCTTTAAGAATATAAACCTTACATTTCTTAACTCCCCAATTCATGCATACATTATAATCAGACATCCATAAGTCAACTTCATTTCCATTTACACCTTTACCAATGTCTGCTGCGATTGCATATCCATAGTCATTTGCTCCATTCTGTCCCTCTACATACAGCTTTGTTCCAAGAGGAATAACAGCAGGATCTACAGCAATAATACCTGGACGAGTAGGCCTACTTGAGTAGGTTCTATTCCCCCATTTTGATGAGTTAGTATAGGCTGTTGCTAAAACATCAATCTCAGATGTATATCTTAACAAGTTGCCTCTAGAGGTCTGAAAATTAGAAACTGTACCATACTCAACAACTTTATTAACAGGCTGTGATTTAATATTTTCAGTCAATAACTCTCTACCAATTTCCTTACCATTTTCGAGTACTAATTTATATTCTTTTTCATTTATTCCATTTACGCCTATCTTGACGGTTTTCTCTATTCCCTTATCCATGTCAGAATTTTTTATACGATCAACTTCAAAAGGAATTTCCTCAGTTTCAGTTACGACTACATCAGCAACTCTAACAATAGCCAACTGCATATTCTTTTGTATTTGGTCATCGAGACTAGCACCTTCGAGTCTGTCGTCTCCAGACATTGTAATTTTGTTTTCAGCGCGTATTTCACTAATCGTATTTTTGAGTGTCCAATATTTTTTTATTTCTCCACCAACATTTATTTCTATAGAAATTGCACGTTTTATATTTATATCATTTTGTGCTTTTAATACTGTCGTCTTATTTACACTCATAAAATCGTAATCGTTTACCACGATTCCTGCCCGCTGCAAAACCTCTCCTACAGTTTTGCTTGTTGTAGTTACTTCATACAGCTTGCCATTATCAGAAATCGTTACAGTTCTTACTCCAACTCCAAATATTGCAGTAGCTATTAAAAGAGAAGCAACCAATATTCCACATAACATACATGGATATTTTACAAGCGCTAACCTTTTGGTAATCCTTGCAAAGGTCAAAATATCATCCTCCAATAAATTATTTTTGAATTCCTACTGATTTTAGCGTAGTATCTCTATTTTGTCAAATTTGGCGACAATTTTTACCTTTTTCAATACATTTTTGCCTCTAATTTTTAACATTAAATACCAAATTAAATATATAATTTCCATTTAGTATTTGTCCCCATTTTTAGCTTTTGTAAATAGATGGAAAAAATTAGACGTTGTCTGTTTGTAAATTTCCTCTATTTCCCTATTTCTTAACTCGGATATGCGTTTCGCAACTAATTTAACATATAAAGATTCATTTCGATGTCCTCTATGCGGCTCAGGAGTCATGTAAGGACAATCGGTTTCAAGCAAAAGCCTGTCATCAGGTATGTATTTTACTACGTCTAAAACATTTTTCGCATTTTTAAATGTCACAGCGCCTCCTATTGAAATATATAATCCCATTTCAATAGCTTTCTTAGCTAGCTCAACACTTCCAGAAAAGCAATGTACAACACCTCCTGCTTCCCATATTCTTTCTTGTTTCAATATGTTATAGGTATCTTCATGTGCATCTCTATCATGAATTATGGTTGGTAATTTAAGATCTTTCGCCATTCTAATGTGTTCTATAAAGCTCTTCTTTTGTATTTCTCTTTGACTATACTCATAGAAATAATCTAAACCAGTTTCTCCTATTCCTATTACTTTCTCGTGTATTGCTAATCTTGCTAGCTCGTCCATTGTAAATTGATCACATTTGTCAGCATTATGAGGATGTACACCTATACAACAATATACAAATTCAAATTTTTCAGATAACTCTATTCCTTTTTTTGAAGTTGTAAGGTCTTGAGAAGCATTTACTATTAAATCAATGCCCTGTTTTTTTGCTTCTAATAACCTATCATCTCTATCTGTGTCAAATTTACAATCATCATAATGTGCATGAGTATCAATAATCATATTAATTCCCTTTCTTTGTTAAATTATTCCTTGGAAATATTTTTTTATAAAAGTTTATATATTAAAGCTATTATACTGGTAATTACATAACTTTCTTCTGGGAAATGTTGCGGTTCATTCACCCGTCATATACAATATTTTTAATACTATTTTTTTGTTAAGCAATATTTTGTTGATTTATTAAATAATTTTTTAATATTTTTTTATTATATTGTTTACCATATCATAGAAATATATTACTATTTTAAAGGAGAAGTGCAAATGATAATAAAAAGTCTAATAGCCATGCAATGCATTGAATCAGAAGATGATGTACAAAATCAAAGCCCTCCATCAGTAGAATATTTCATTCTTGAGAGTGAAGAATTTCCTATAGGTTTCTCTTCGTATCATAATGGCAAACATTACGGCATCTGTGTATCTAAAACATTAAATGATACAACAAGAGAAGAAGTTAGTATACCATTTATTTCAAATAACCGTGAGATAGTTGATAACATAATCAAAATATTAATAAAGAATACCGTTACTCCCATTTCTTTGAAAGATATACTTCTTGATATGAATGTAATTTGTAATTAAATAATTAATATATTAAAATTACAATACTTTGCTGTATATCTAACGTTTTTTAATATATACAGGGATGTCTAAAGACATTCAGACATCCCATAGTATTTAAGTTAGCTAATTTTACTACCTAACGGCAATTCGTCTGCAATTGTTACAAGAGTTAACTTCTTACCTTTTGTTGCGGCTAAGATCATGCCATGCGACTCTATTCCTCTTATAACAACAGGCTTTAAATTAGTTACTAGCACGACTAACTTTCCAACAATATCTTCTGGCGAATAATGCTTAGCAATACCTGAAACCACCTGCTTTTTCTCATCTCCAATATCGACAATCAACTTCAATAGTTTATCCGAACCTTCCACTGTTTCTGCACTTATAACCTTTGCGACCTTTAAGTTAACCTTTGAAAAATCTTCTATTGTTATAAGTCCAGCTTGGTTTTCATCTACTATGTCTGTAGACTTTTTATCTAGAGAAATCGTTGCTATATTCTCTAATTCCTCTATTTCTTTCAAAATATCTATTCGTGGGAATAAGACATCACCTTTTTCAACCTTAGTTCCTGTAGGATAAATGCCCCATTTTGAAGCGCTCGACCACGTGTATAGTGATTTGTCTGATACGATACCAAGTTGTTTGAAAATCCTTTCAGGAGTTCTTGGCATAAATGGCTCAATCATAATTGCTATAATACGAAGGCCTTCCAATAAGGTATACATAATTGCGGCAAGGCGATTTTTTTTGCTTTCATCTTTAAATAAAATCCAGGGAGACGTTTCATCTATATATTTATTTAAACGTGATATACATTTCCAAATTTCAATTAACGCTAAATTAAACTGCAATTTATCCATAAATATGTCAACTCTAGAGGCTAAAGTAGTTAACAACGTTTGAACTTCATCATCCAACTCTTGATAGTCAAAATTCTGAGGCATTATACCGTTAAAATATTTATCCTGCATGGATACTGTCAGACTTACAAGGTTACCTATATCATTTGCTAGATCTGAATTTATTCTATTTATTAATGCTTCATTGTTAAATACTCCATCTGACCCAAAGGGTACTTCTCTTAGTAGAAAATATCTTATAGCATCAGATCCATATTTATCTACTAGAACGACGGGGTCAACAACATTTCCCTTTGACTTTGACATTTTACCACCTTCAAAGAGAAGCCAACCATGTCCAAAAACCTGTTGAGGTAGTGGTATTTCAAGAGCCATCAAAAGAGCTGGCCAGATAATAGTATGAAATCTTATTATTTCTTTACCCACCAAATGAACTTGCGCTGGCCAATATTTTTTAAAGTCGCTGTCATCTTCACTTCCATATCCTAACGCCGTAATATAATTAGATAACGCATCAACCCAAACGTATACTACATGTTTTTCATCAAAACTTACTGGTATGCCCCAATTGAATGTGGTGCGTGATACACAAAGGTCATCAAGTCCAGGTCTCAAAAAATTATTTAACATTTCATTCTTCCTAGTTGTTGGTTGAATAAAATCAGGGTTTGATTCTATATGTTCTATTATTCTATCTTGATATTTAGATAGCTTGAAAAAGTAACTTTCTTCTTTGGTCAGCTCAACATCACGCCCACAATCAGGACATTTCTTATCAACCAACTGAGTTTCAGTCCAAAAGGATTCACATGGTGTACAATACCATCCCTCATAGAAACTCTTATAAATATCCCCTTGGTCGTAAAGCCTCTTGAATATTTTGCCAACTGCTTCCATGTGGTATTCATCGGTAGTCCTAATAAACTTGTTATTTGACACGTCAAGAAGTTTCCATAAATCCTTTATGCCCGAAACTATTTTGTCTACATACTCTTTTGGAGTTACGCCCGCTTCTTCTGCTTTTCTCTGAATTTTCTGTCCATGCTCATCCGTTCCTGTTAAAAACATAACATCGTAGCCTTTAAGCCTTTTATATCTCGATACCGCATCAGCAGCAACTGTTGTATATGAATGTCCAATATGAAGCTTATCACTTGGATAATATATTGGGGTTGTAATGTAGAAAGTCTTTTTGCCGTCCATAATATTCCTCCGATAATTTATTCTATTATTATACTATACATTTTTATGGATTTTATTTCAACCTCTAATACTAGCTGAAAAATGCTATGCATAAATAGTTTGAAATAATTACTGCTATAAAATGTGCTAATAGTGCAGCTAATAGTACTTTTGGTGCCTTTTTAATTCCTGAAGCGCCTAAATAAATTGTCATAGTATAAAGAATAGTTTCAGATGAACCCATAATTACAGATGCAGTACGTCCTGCTAATGAATCTGCCCCACTTGTTTTTAATACATCGCTTAGTATTGCTAGCGAAGCGCTCCCTGATATGGGACGAAGTAAAGCCAGTGGTATAATTTGAGGATCTAAGTTGAAAATATCAGTAATTGGTTTCAATAATCCAACAAATATATCTAACGCCCCAGAAGCTCTAAATACACCTATTGCGACCATTAAGCCCATTAGTGAAGGTAAAATATCAACAACTGTTTGCATTCCCTCTTTTGCCCCAGTTAGGAAAGACGAAAAGCAATCAACGTTTTTTAGAAACCCCCATAATAATATAATTAAAACAAGCAACGGTATTATATAATTAATATATGCTAGCATTACCTTTTCACCTTCTTTGTTTTTATTGAAAGAAGAAGAAATATTGTTATTGCAATAATGCATCCCACCATTGAAGAAATCCACGTCGGCACCAATATATCGGCAGGATTTTTAGCTCCAGACGCTGCGCGTAGTGCAATTACGGTTGTTGGAATTAGTTGAATTGCTGCAGAATTAATTACGAGGAATAAACAGACATCCTTAACTGCTATGTCTCCTCCCGTAGATTTTTGAAGTTCTCTTACCGCGCTTATACCTGAAGGTGTAGCGCCATTTCCGAGGCCTAAGAAATTTGCAATTAAATTAGTCATTACTTGTTTCTCTGCTTCTTTATTTTTTTTTGTTCTTGGAAATAATAAATGAATAAAAGGTCTTAATAATTTTGCCATAAAATTTACTGCACCAGCATCTGAAGCAATGTTCATGATTCCACACCATAAACATATTATACCCAAAATACCTATACCAAAGGTAACTGCACTTCCAGCAGAAGTAAGTAGTGAAGCATTTATCTCTTCTATCCTACCATTTGCAATTCCAACAAGTATTCCTATTATTAGTAATACAACCCAAATAAAATTAAGCATATTGATTCCTTAAAAAAACATCCTCTATATGTTTATAAATTATTTCCAAATATTATTACTTGCTATTGACTGATTTTACCATAAATAGTATTATTATTGTAAATTCTATTATTATTTAGTACAATTATAGAATTATGAAGAATAACAGGAGGTAATGTGAAATGATGAAATCAACTGGTATAGTAAGAAAAGTGGACGAACTTGGTAGAGTAGTACTACCAATAGAGTTAAGAAGAACTTTAGACATTGCAGAAAAAGACGCTCTCGAAATCTATGTTGACGGTTCAACAATTATTTTAAAGAAATATGAGCCTGCTTGCCTTTTTTGCGGTAACGCACGTGATGTGATTGCCTATAAAGGCAAAAATATTTGCGAAACTTGTATGGCAGAATTAAAGAAATAAAATACTACAGGGCGTAATTAAAAAAGTTTAAAACGTCCTTTCTCCCTTTTCTTTTTCGTATTGGATATAAATTTGATTTTTTCTAATACCTCTTAATTCGGCCGCTTTTTTAAAGGCCGTTTTTTTATCCATCCCCTCTGATATAAACCCTGAAACTTGCTCAAATACTGAAATATCATCCCAAAGCTTTTGCTGCTCAGCGTCTTTCTCTTCCTGAGATTGTCCCTCTATAATTATTACAAATTCGCCTTTAGGAACTGTTTTGTTAAAATGCTGCAAAATTTCCAATGACGTTCCTCTGATAATTTCTTCGAATTTTTTAGTCAATTCTCTTGCTACAGCTATTTTACGTGATCCAAGGCATTCATCCAACTCCGCTAGAGTCTTTACTATTCTGTGTGGTGCTTCATAAAAAACTATAGTTCTCGGCTCATTTGCGAATATCTCCAGACGTTTCTTTCTATCGCCATTTTGCTTTGGCAAAAACCCTTCAAACACAAACCTTCTAGTTGATAAGCCTGATAGAACAAGACCCATTATGCCAGCAACTGCACCAGGTAACATAGTTACTACAATGTTGTTCTCAATTGCAAGTTTTATTAAATCCTCACCCGGATCAGAAATTCCTGGAGTTCCTGCATCAGATACTAACGCTACATTCAGTCCACTTTTCAATTGTTCAATTATAGACTCGCCTCTAAAAAGCTTGTTATATTCATAATAGCTTACCATTGGCTTTTTTATATCATAGTGTGATAACAACTTAAGAGTCTGACGTGTATCCTCTGCTGCTATCAAATCTACTTCATTTAGTATTTTAACTGCTCTATATGTAATGTCGCTTAAATTTCCTATTGGCGTTGCAACAATGTATAATATACCTTCACTCATATAACCCTCCATCGCAACTAAAATTGCGAGCATACATTTCCAAAATTTCTTTGGTATAATCACCTTTTTCGTCCCGTATATAAAGCGGTTCACCTATTTCTAAAAATTTACCGCCTAAATAATTTCCTCTGATAAGTACCATATTGGGCTTTTTGCCAGGATAAGGATGCACAAATCTAATATGTTTTGGCTCAATTTTATAAATCCTCATATTTTCAATTATGTCTGCAATTCTAGATGGCCTATGTATCATGGTAAAATACCCATTAGGCTTTAGTATTTCTGCTGCTGATTTAATAATATCCTGCAATTTACAGGTAACTTCATGTCGAGATATTGTTTCTGCATCATCTTGATTTTTCAAGCCTGTTCCGAACTCTTTATAAGGAGGATTAGTTACCACAGCATCTACTGAACTTTTTCCAAAAATGGATGCAGCATCTTTTATATCGCCTTCAATTATTGAAACCTTACTACTCAACTGATTCATGTCTACGCTTCGATTAGCCATTTTTGCCATTTCTGTTTGAATTTCTATTCCAATTATTTTTTCTGCTGCAGTCTTTGCAGACATAAGTAACGCAATTATCCCACTGCCTGTACCAAAATCAACGATTATTCCACCCTTTTTGACTTTTGCATAGTTTGACACCAACACAGAGTCTGTACCAAATTTAAATCCAGTTTTTTTTTGAATTATTTTGAGATTATTACATTGTAAATCAAATAATTGCTCGTCATCCTGCAACAAAAATTACACCTCATCTATTTTTATGTATAAAAAGAGCCAGATCAGATAAATCCGGCTCTTTCATATTTACTTTTCGCGTCTAGTTTTATACAGTGCGAATTATTCCTCTGAATGAGGAGCATCTACTGGACAAACTTCTGCACAAGCTCCACAATCTATACACACAGAGCTGTCGATTTCGTACTTAACTTTGCCTTCTTTTATGCAAGAAACCGGGCATTCTGATTCACAAGCACCACAACTTATACAATCATCATTAATATTATATGCCATTTATTACACCCCCTATTAAAATAAGATTTTTACATTAATATCTTATCATTATATATTCCATTGTCAAGGTAGAAAAGACCTTTTATTGTTTAATTTTCTATTACTAATTTTCTAATCTTCTAATACTTTTAAAGATTCAACTGGAATATCGGTAGTATTAAAACCAACTTCACGCTTTATTATCTTAACTGCATCACATTTATAACTTGAAAACTTTGGTTCGGTGGCCTTATCTAGTTTAACCTTAATTGTCTCTCTAAGTAAGTTACATTCCATAACTACTCCTTGACCGTCAATAGTCTCAACAATAGAGCCAGCACCTGGAAGTCTTGCTATAGCCTCTTCATATGCATCCTGCTCAAACTTTAAGCAACACATTAATCTACCGCATGTACCTGAAATTTTTGTTGGATTTAATGATAAGCCTTGTTCTTTTGCCATCTTTATGGAAACCGGTTGGAAATCTCCTAAACACGATGCACAACAAAATACCCTACCACATATACCGATGCCGCCTATAGCTTTTGCTTCATCTCTTACGCCAAGTTGTCTGAGCTCAATACGTGTTTTAAATACTGATGCTAAATCTTTCACGAGCTCTCTGAAGTCAACTCTTCCGTCTGCAGTAAAATAAAAGAGTACTTTGTTATTATCAAATGTATATTCCACATCAATAAGTTTCATATCTAAACTATGCTTAATTATTTTTTCTAAACACGTATCATGGGCAATTTTCGCCTTTTTTAAATTTTCTGCATATTGCAAATCGTCCTCAGGCGTTGAAACCCTTAAAACGCTTTTTAAAGGTGCAATTATGGATTGCTCAGGAACTTCTATATTGCCCATTACGACCTCTCCATACTCAATTCCTCTAGCAGTTTCAACAATTACATGAGTGCCTTCTTCGATTATTAAATACATGGGGTCAAAATAATATATCTTACCAGCTCTTTTAAACCTTACTTCAACTACTTTAATCATGATTCTCCTCCTGCAATTTAATCAACATTGTGTCAACTGCAATTTTATAATTTGCATTTCTGCCTAATATCTTCCATGTATTATCTATTATTGTTATACGCTCTTGCAATTTACTGTAGCTTAAAGTCATCGACATCTCAAATAAAGCAAGGCGATTATTTTCATTTAACAGTCTTGCCATTTTACCAAATCTAATGCACATAGCAATATCACGGTAAAATGAAATTAGTGAAAAAAATATATATTCATTCTTTTTATTATTCTTTTCAAAGAATTCTGACATCTTTTTCCGAATAAGATATCCACCACTCCCGAGTTGCTGAATAAATTCAAATAATTGAGAGCTTAATTCAAGTGATTCGTTAAAGTCTTTCAAGTGCATGGCTCTTCCAATTATTCCATCTGCATAGGCATACATAAACTCAGGGTTAGCGTAAGGCTTTGCATTTTCTATTATATATGCTTCCATTATTTGTTCATTTTTATAACGTGTGAAATCAATTTTTATAACTCTGGACTTTATTGTATTCAAAATTAAATTAATATTTGCACATATAAGAATTATCACTACATATTCAGGTGGTTCTTCTAAAGTCTTTAGCATTGCATTCTGTGCTTGAATACCCATTTTTTCTGAAGGATGTATAATAATCACCTTTTTGGTACTATAAACAGGCGCAGTTATCAAATCAGCCTGCATTTCTCTAATTGTGTCAACAGATATACTGTCTTTGCCCTTTGTTAACGTAACTTGTTTTATATCAGGATTGTTATTATTATCTAATAATTTACAACTATCACAAATACCACAAGATCCATTTACTTTATTTCCGGTGCACATAATAAGGCGGGCAAATTGCATTGCTATTGTCTTTCTGCCAATTCCCTCTGATCCATTAAATAGATATGCATGTCCTAATCTATCAGATTCAATAGCATCAAGCAACATACTTTGTACTTTTT
>Ga0123336_10003993_pt1 | contig 12140 bp, 10 predicted proteins | sample SSSSmetaG_FD_96466 | JGI IMG/M metagenome (GOLD analysis project Ga0123336, IMG submission 96466) | Glacier valley bacterial and archeal communities from Borup Fiord, Nunavut, Canada, to study Microbial Dark Matter (Phase II) - ​SSSS metaG | ecosystem: Environmental > Aquatic > Freshwater > Ice... | reverse complement strand
GTCATGTATATAGACGCTCGCCAGCGGCGAACCGGCGGCATTTATTTCATCGGCGATATGTTTCAATTCCGCTTCACGGCGCGCGATCAGCGCAACATGACACCCTGTCACCGCCAACTGCATCGCGATCGCCGCCCCGATGCCCGACGATGCCCCGACCACGACTGCCCGCTGCCATTTCAAGTCTATTTACTCTTCCTGCCGACCCGGAGCCTGCCCGCAAAATAGTGATGCTGCTGCAGTAAATTTGGGGACAAAGGAATGCCCTTTATCCGTAGTTTACCACATACGGTTGACGCAAGGTTCGAAACCTTCAAGGATTCGAATCGTGTTCGAAGCAGGAGAGCAAAGCCCAAACGCAGTATAATAGCGGCATCAGTGTTTTGGTAAGACGCCGTTACTGCACATCGTAACGAGAGACGGCAGGAATAAGAGACGGTACTCGCACCGATCAGGTGTGCGCTGAGAGATACGAATAATTATCAGAAAAGACATTCAGAAAAGACATCAGGAAAAAACGAAAGAAAAGACGGGTTTCAAGCAGCAATCCTATCTGTGTGAGGAGACTTTTATGTGTTCAAGACGCAATCATCTAATATCATTCCTTCCGATTCAATTTCGATCTTCGCAAATCCAATCCTCGCAAAAGCACTCTCCGGACAAAAAACGCGCTTTCACCTTGATCGAACTGCTCGTTGTGATCGCGATAATAGCGATACTCGCCGCATTGCTGTTTCCGGTCTTTCTAACCGCGCGCGGCAAAGCGCGGCAGGCGACCTGCACCAGTAATCTGCGGCAGATCGGGCTGAGTATCGCTATGTATACGCAAGATTACGATGGTCTGTATCCCTACGCAATCGATCCTGCCGATAAATATACGCCGGAAATCTGGGTCTCCGAGCCAGATTTCCAAAATCTGCTGAAGGATTTACCGTTGATGCAGCAGGTGCTCGACCCTTACATCAAATCGAAAGAGATATTCCACTGTCCGGCGGACACTGGCTTTCAGTACGAAGATTTCGGCAGGTATGAGATTGACCCGAACGGTAATCCCAAAAACGCGATGCCGTCCAGTTTTGCCAAGTTCGGCACCAGCTACTACTATCGTACCGAGATCACGCTCAAAAATGCAGGAGACGCCACCTTTCAAACGCCCGCCGAACTCAATGTCCTTTTCGATGGAGCGGGAGTCTGGCACGGCAGCGTGTTTCCCGAAACCAAACGTTATGACACGCTCTTCGGGGACGGACACGTCAAGAACTTGTCCTATGATCGTCTCGAAGAACTTTGGGCGCAGCCGCTTTGAGTGAGGACAATTCGAGCGGCGGACGCGCGACAACACTTCGGAATACCGATCGGAAAATATTCCGCGCGAAGTGGGCGCTGCCGATTGCGGGACCGCCGATCGAAAATGGGCAGGTGGTCGTCGAAGGCAATCGAATCGCCGAAGTGTGCGCTGTTTCCCTTGGCACACAGACGGTTTCGAATACCGACCAAGTTATCGATTTCGGCGATGCCGTCCTGATGCCCGGGCTGGTCAACGTCCACACACACCTCGACTATACGGTGATGCGCGGGCTGCTTGAAGACATCGAGTTCTTCCCCTGGGTACGTGAGTTGACGGCACGCAAAGCCGTACTGACTCAGGACGATTGGGAGGCTTCGGCGACGATGGGGGCGGCGGAAGCAGTTGCAGGCGGCGTGACCACGATCGGCGACTGCACATCCACCGGAGCCGCGCTAATCGGCGCGAAACGACTCGGGCTGCGCGGCATTATCTTCCAGGAGGTGTTCGGCATCGACACGCGTCAGACTGTTGCCGAGATACTGGCTGAACTCGAAACTCAGTTGGCCCGGCTTTCTGCCGCGTCTGCGGGAAGCCTGCTCACGGTCGGGATTTCGCCGCACGCGCCGTACACAGTTCGCGCCGAACTAATGACCGCTCTCGCTGCATTTGCACGGCGTACCAATTTGCCGATCTGTATCCACGTCGCCGAGTCACGCGCTGAAGCCGAACTACTGCGCAGCGGTCACGGCGTGATCGCCGACGCATTCAGGAAGCGCGGCATCGACTGGACGCCGCCGCAGTGCAGTACGGTCGCCTACCTCGATGCGTGCGGCATACTCGGCGAACGCACTCTGCTCGTGCATGGCGTACAGGTGTCAGCGTCCGATCGTGTAACAATTAGAGAGCGCCGCATCGGCTGGGCGCACTGCCCGAAATCCAATGCGAAACTCGGCAACGGTGTCGCGCCGCTCGGCATTCTTGGTGACTATCACCGGACCTCCGATGAACTTGATGTCTCGGGAAATTTCGCGGCTCCGTACGTGGGACGCATCGGGCTTGGCTCGGACAGCGTCGCGAGCAACAACACGATGGATATGTTCGAGGAGATGCGTTTCGCCGTTCTGATGCAGCGTGGCGCCCGGCACCGAATCCAGACGCTCGCGGCACGAGAAGCCGTCGAGATGGCTACAATCGGCGGCGCGAACGCCCTCGGAATGGCAGATGAGATCGGCACACTCGAAGCCGGTAAACGCGCCGACCTGTGCGTCGTGCGCCTGAACGAACTGCATTCTCTGCCCGCCTACGATCCTTATAATGCCCTCGTCTATGCCGCCCGCGCCTCCGATGTCTGCCTCACCATGATCGACGGCGAAGTGCGCTATAATACTGCCGACAACGCGATGGGAAATGCCCGCTTTCACCTTCCGCTTCCCGCCGCTGATCCGAACAGCGACCTCGATATCGCCCGAAAAACGCTGCTCATCGCGGCACAAAAAATGCGTGATTGGAGACCCACTTCCTGATGAGCCAGCCAGTTCCCGAAGACCCGACTCAAAACTCAACACTAAATGGAACGATACGCGTCGGAATGATCGGCTGCGGAATGCTGGGCGTCGTTCACGCTCGTCGGCTATCGGGGCTGCCCGATGTGGTCGTAGCAGCCGCCTCTGACCCGGATGAAGCGGCGATGCAGCGTGTGATCGATGCCCTGCCGGACGAGCAAAAAGCGGGTGCGCTGCTGCGTACCGACTACCGGCAGATGCTGTCCGAGGCGAAACTCGACGCTGTCTGTATCAGTTCGCCGAACCGCTGGCACGTCGAACAGATTCTCGCTTCGCTCGAGCATGGGCTGCATATCCTGTGTGAAAAACCTCTTTCGATGGAGCCGACCGAAGTGCAGGCAGTAGTCGATGCGACCGCCGCGAGCGGGAAAATGGTCGCGATCGCCTATCAGTCGCGCTATCGTAAGAGCGCACGTGTCCTGCGATCTGCGCTGCGGTCGGGGCGCTGGGGCAGGCTGACCTCGGTACAGATTTTCACGAGTGAGGACTGGGTTACGCCCAATGTCGGGACATGGCGTCACGATCCGACACGCTGTCCTGGTGGGCATTTTGCCGACGCCAACGGTCACCAACTCGATATGCTTTTCTGGGCTACCGATCTGCGTCCGCTAACGGTTCGCGCGCACACGGAGCTGCGCGGGACGCCCGTCCCGATCACGACCTGGGGAGAAGCATGGCTCGCCCCGAACGATCAGAGAACTGCAGGATCAAATGCTGGCAGCGACAACAAAACCGATGGATCAAACGCTGGCAGCAGCAATGCTGCAGAGACTCCTTCTGCTGCCTCTGTACCGATTCCGCTCTCGTTTATGTTTGCGGGTGACGCGCGGCACTGGCGTGAGGAGATCGCTCTGCAGACCGAACGCGCCGACTTCGTGATGCGTAACGGACAGCTCCATTGGACGGACGGTAAGGTGCAGCAGCAGCCGTACCCCGAGGAGTTTTGCGATCCGAAAGACCTCACGCTGCCGGAAACGCCCGACGAAGCCTTCATCGCTGCGCTCCGCGGCGGCGAACCGATCGTGTCTGAGCCGAGAACCGTCTGGTCTGTGCTGAAAATTACTCGCGCAGCACTTGCCTCTGCCGAGCAGGGCGGCCTCGAAGTCAGCGCATGAGCATCCGCTTGCCTCTTGAATCTGAACGTATTGTAAACAATCGACTGCGAGAAATCGCAGTCGATGCTATTCAGCAAGCAGATAACTATTCACCACCCCCAACCTTCTCCTGTGTAAGGAGGGGGCGACAATACACATTCTGCCAGCGTTTGCCTGTGGGTTGATACACTACTGAATAGTTAGGCGAGCAGGTAATCTTAGTCGGCGTGGTCTGTAATGGAACCGAAATGAAAATCCCATCCGTATGTTAGCTGTAACTGATATATTATAGTTGACAACATGAATCCGTTGCGCAGGCGACTTCGAAGTCCTCTGCACTAGACCTGACAGGAGATCGAATTTTGAAGACATTGACAAAGTTTGCAATCGTTCCCGCGATGCTCTCGCTAGTGTTCGCCGGTTCCGTACGTGCCAATGCCGATGACATCATCGACATCGCCTCCAAGAACCCCAACTTCAGCACACTCGTGACCGCAGTCAAAGCCGCCGGTCTGGTCGACACTCTCAAAGGCGCAGGCCCCTTCACGCTCTTCGCCCCGACCAACGCAGCGTTCAAGAAGATTCCAGCGAAGAAATTGCAGGCGCTGCTGAAAAATAAAGCGGCTCTGACAGCCATTCTGACCTATCATGTAGTCTCCGGCAAAGTGCTGGCGGCTGATGTCGTCAAGCTGAAGAATGGCACTCAGGTCAAATCCGTCGAGGGTAGCTCGATTACAGTCAAGACCAAGCCCAGCGTGATGGTCGACAAAGCCAAGGTCATCAAGACCGACATCGAAGCGGACAACGGCGTGATCCATGTGATCGACACAGTGCTTATTCCGAAGGACATCGCTTCGAAGATGACCAAACCGGCTGCGCATGGCAAGATGTAACTTTCGTTCTGCTTAACTCCAATCTGATGCGAGGTAAGAAACCGAAGCGGTCAGTCTCCCACAGTGGGAGACTGACCGCTTTCATGCCTGCCCCGTGTCTGGTTCTGTGTCGGCAATCGGTAGTCGAACACTCTTGATGATGAATGTCAGGAATACTGATTTTTCAGTGTTTTTGGTAACTGTTCATTCGTGTCGAAACTTAGTCAGTCGACCGGATCGAACACAAGGTTTGAATCGCTAAAAGCATGGACGATAAAGCGGTTTTACATTTTGCGCTGACAACCATGAACAGTTAAAACTGGACTCGTAAAATCATTTTTGCCTCCAGCTTATGCTATAATCCACCGATGCAGGCATACTGTTGCATGGAACACGATTTGCCTGCAGTTTAGTCCTGCATTCGGTTTGAAATGTGCTCCGATGCCCGGAGAGTATTGTGCGGATATTGACAGCAGCTACGGAGCCAAAATACGTTGCAGGTTAAAGATCGGGGCCTCGAGGATGCGGAGCCTTAAATCCAACCGTACATCAGGGACATCTCAATCAGAGATTTGGCGTCCATTTCCTCGATCTTGATTGTCAACGACTGACCATACAAACAGCTTTCTAAACATTAAACTGTATCCAGTTTCCGTCCGGAAGAATGGCCCGACCATACCTTTACCAGCGGAAACCAGGTGATGCGATCAATGCTGGAGCCAAAGTAAGGCTGCCGGTACAGCCGGTATCTATCACTGCGTCGTAAGAGTACTCCTGCCCGTTCGAAGAGCGTATTGTCAAACTCAGTACTGCCCCGCGTTGTGCGGTAACGTTACCCGTCATCATGTGCTTCGCTTGATACTTACTGCACCGAACTTCCGAACGAAGCCGACGCCGACACGTCATACTTAAACTTGGGCGTCTGGAAGCCGCGATTCCAGACGATCGGCACCAGCATCTTCTCTGACGGGATGATCACCGACACGTTAATTCCTCGAAGGTCTACGACGTAATAGTACAGGGGAGCGGCGCTTCCGCCTGTTCAACATTCAGCGCAAGTTTCAACATAGTTCAGTAAAAAATTCAGTAAAGATAATGTCGCCGGGCGTCTGATGATGCTGCGATCGAAGGAGCAAACGAGCATGGCTTCCGTTGGAGAGTTCGACGCCGATGTCGTCGTGATTGGTTCGGGTCCGGGCGGGTATGTGTGTGCGATTCGCGCCGCGCAGCTCGGCGCGCGGACGGTCTGTATCGAGCGTGAGGCGAGCGAGTGGGGCGGAACGTGTCTGAACTGGGGCTGCATCCCGACGAAGACGATGATCGCGAGCGTCGAGCGCCTGCACCACGTCAAGACCGCCGATGTGATGGGCGTTCTGATCAGTGGCGAGATCGGATTCGATTTCGGGAAAATGATGGAGCGCAAACAGAAAGTGGTCACGACTCTGCGCGGCGGCGTCTCCGCGCTGCTCAAAAACAACCATGTCCGCAGTATCGTCGGTACAGGCAAAATCATCGACGCGCATACCGTTGAAGTCGCGCTTGCCGACGGCAAAACGGAGCGCGTCACGACCAAAAATATCATCATCGCCACTGGCTCGGTGCCGATCATGCCGCCAGTTCCTGGGCTTGCCCGCGATCCGAAAGACAAGCGCGGCGAGAGCAGTAACGGAATCTGGACCAGCGATGAAGCGGTGTACGCGAAAGAATGCCCGAAGCGGCTGCTGATCATCGGGGCTGGCGCGGTCGGGCTGGAGTTTTCCTACGTCTTCCGCAATCTGGGCGCGGACGTAACCGTCGTCGAGATGGCGCCGGAAATCCTGCCGACGGGTGACCGCGAGATCGCCGCCGAACTGCGCCGCTCGCTCAAGAAGCAGGGCATCAAAGTCATGACGGCGTCGATGGTGACGGGCGTCGAGCACACTGCGACGGAGCGTATCGTCACCGTCGAGGGAACCGATGGCGTGAAGACGACGATCCCGGTCGATATAGTGCTTGTCGGCGCGGGACGCCGCGCATATTTCGAGGGGGTCGGTCTCGAAACGGTAGGTGTAGCGACGGACCGTCGTGGCGTGATTGTCGACGATCATCTGCAGACGAACGTACCTGGTATCTATGCGATCGGCGACATCACCGGCAAGCTGCTGCTGGCGCACCTCGCTTCGCATCAGGGCGTTGTTGCCGCCGAGAACGCTATGGGTCACGCGGTGAAAATGGACTATCGTGCCGTGCCTGCACCGATCTATACGTCGCCGGAAGTGGCGTCGGTCGGGCTGTCGGAAGAGGAAGCGCGCGCACAGGGTTACGACGTGCAGACCGGTCGCTTTCCGTTCCGACCGCTGGCGCGCGCAATGGCGTTGAATGAGCAGGAGGGGATGGTGAAGGTCGTGACCGAGAGCAAGTACGGCGAGCTGCTCGGGGTTCACATCATCGGTCCGTATGCGACGGAGATGATCCATGAGGCGGTGATCGCGATCAAGCTGGAAGCGACTGTCGAGGAGCTGATGACGACTATTCATGCGCACCCGACGCTTTCGGAAGCGGTCGGCGAAGCGGCGATGGATGTCAAGGGCGACGCAATTCACAAAATGCGCAAGTGAGTCACTGATCTAAAGGTGCTTTACAGGACAAACTCAATGACAAATGACGGACGGGTGTGGACGCGGCGCGGTGTTTTTGTGGCGGGAGTTGCAGGACTGCTTGCGCTCGGCGGCTGCACGGGCGGAGCAGGAGGCAGCGGAGCGAACGCGGGTTCGACGAACAGCACGGACGTGCCCAAAACTGCCGATGGCGATGCCAAACCTGCTGGCGGGGTACGCGCCGCGCTCGTACTCGACACCGGTGGCGTCGATGACCATTCGTTCAATGCAGCGGCATGGGCAGGTATGCTGCGGGCGCAAAAAGAGCTTGGATTGAGCGATAAGGACATCAAAAAGACCGAATCGAAAGACCCGTCCGACTACAAAACCAACCTGTCGCAACTGGCAAGTGCGAACTACGATCTCGTTTTTGCCGTCGGCTTCAAAATGAAAGATGCGCTCGCCGAGGTCGCCCCGCAGTTCCCGAACGTCAAGTTCGCGATCATCGACGCGCCTGCGCCTGATCTGCCCAACTGCGTCGGCTTGCAGTTCAAGGAAGAGCAGGGTTCGTTCCTCGCCGGGTTCCTGGCGGCTTCGGTCAGCAAGTCGAAGAAAATCGGTTTCGTCGGCGGCGAGAATATTCCTCTGATCCAGAAGTTCGAGGCGGGCTATCGGGCAGGCGCGCAGACCGCTGATCCCACCACTCAGGTGACTGCGACCTATACGGGATCGTGGGAGGATCAGGCGAAGGGCAAAACGCAGGCGCAGCAGCAGTTCGGCGGCGGCGCGGACGTCATCTATCAGGCGGCAGGCAAGGCGGGTCTCGGCGTGATTCAGGCGGCGACCGAAAAGGGCGAGGGCTACTATGCGATCGGTGTCGATATGGATCAGGACGGCGAGTCGCCCGGGCGTGTGCTGACGAGCATGGTCAAGCACCTCGACACCGCCGTTTTCAATACGGTGAAGCTGGTGAAAGAGGGTAAGTTCGAGAAGGGCACGCGCACGTTCGATCTGAAGGAAGGCGGGGTGGGGCTTTCCGAAATGAAGTACACGAAGCAGCTCGTGACTGGCGACGTGCAGACGAAATTGGAGAAAGTCGGCAAAATGATCGCGAACGGGCAGTTGGTCGTCCCGACGACGCTGGACGAACTCAAAACCTTCCAGCCGCCGAAACTGTGATGAGGATTAGCGCAATCTCAGCCCTTCCTCCAATAGAATATGGCGGGCTTTGCATCTCCAGAATGAAACTTCAGCTCCATGTCGACGAAGGCAGTAATTCATTTCAAGTCGGAGTAGACGGTGATCAAACAGCCGGATTTTGTCGAATCGAACACGGAAGGTAAAAGCTGTGTGTGTCTTGAAGACGGGCAGTATCATGCTCGTCGTCGCCCAGGCAGCTTATATCGGGAAATTGGTACTGCTCACGCCTGGTTATGGCTGGGGCTGGAGGCGAGCCGACGATGAACAGGCCACGTTAGACTTTGAGCCCATTCTGCAAGCAGGTTCCTGCTATATGCGCGTACAACGCTTCTTTTCGTGGAGAGGTGAAGTGCATGGATTAGTTTGTAGAGTCGAGCAATCCGGACATATCTTCGACGATCTCTATGTTGTTTGCGGTGAGATGCTGGCTGGCGAGCACGATTTTGTCTACAATCTATGCCATCGGTACGATCTGGAGATAGGACCGAATGACCCGGGCAGCACAGACGATTGGCCGCGCATTGTTGATGGCGAACCCAATTACTGCGGCTATGGAATTGTGGCTGAGTCCAACGCTGTGATTGCCGATTGGGTGGCAAGAACTTCCGTGAAACATAAACGCGACTAACGATATCAAGATTGATCTCAACGAAAATATTCAGTGACCGCCGCCAGAAAATAACGTTCGTGCATTGATGCATTAGCCCTTCGCCCTGACGAAGAATGAGTGGCGAGGAGAGGCCCCGGAGGTGAGGTCTAAACTGGCAGGACGATCGTCAGGCGAGCACCCGAACCAGGTGCGCTTTCGATCGTGCATTTGCCGCCGAGGGCTGCCATGCGCTCCCATATACTCGTCAGTCATACCCCGTGCTGCGCTTCTGGTGAGAAGCCTACCCCGTCGTCTTCGATACAGCACTCCACTTCGAGCATCGCTTTTTCCTGCCGCGTCTTCCAGCCGGTGACGCTGCCTGCCGTCGGAGCGTAACGACGATCTGTCGTGCGTGCGCATGTTTGGCGGCATTCGTCAGCGCCTCCTGCACGATTCGCGTCAGCTCGAAGGCGACGACAGGATTTATGTTCCAGTTGTCGTTTCGTTCCTCACTCCCTCGTTTGCCCCCTCGTTCGCCGTCAGTTTTGTCTTCGACTTTCGCATCGACATCATTCTCGACTCTGAAATCGATAGCCAGTCCCGTACGCGCGGCAAACCGTCCAATGTGTCTTCGCAGGACATCTGGCAGCGACTCCTGTCCTGTTGCTTCCCACGGATGCAGATGGAACGCGAGATCGCGCCCCTCGTTCCACGCGGTGCGCAGGGCAGGAATCTCCTCTTTGAGCAGGGTCTCAGCCTCTGCAGGAGATTTGTGGATCAGTCGCGAGCAGAGTTCCAGACGCAGGATGGCGCTGACGAGCGTGTGCCCGAGACTGTCATGGACTTCGCGAGCGATACGGGCGCGCTCCTCGCTGCCTGCGATCTGTTCGCGCAGGAGCAGGAGTTCCCGATTGCGCGCTTCGGCGTTCGCGCTGATGCGCCGTGCCAGAGCGCTAACCATAATCAGGAAAAATAGGCGGGAGAGCAGCAGACGCAGATAGACCTGTATGGGGTCAGGGTGAGGAGTATAGTGCTGTTGAGGCAGGGGCGCGGCAAGATAAGCAAGAGTGATATAGAAGTCGAGGAAGAGTTTGGTGCGCCGGGTCGCATAGAGCGACTCGAAGATCATCACGACAAAGTAAAGCATCCACAGATCGCTTTGGATGCCGCCGGTGATCGCCACCGCCGCCGTGATCAGTACGATTTCCGCGCCGTTGAAGAAGGTCGACCAGAAGCCGTAGATTTTGCCGCCGCGATGATGCGCGGTATAAGTTCGCCCGCAGCCGGAGGCGATACCGAGCGCAAGCAGAGCGAGGGCTGCCCACAGCGGCACATCGAACAGATGCTGGTGATAGGCAACCGGCAGGTAGACGAGCGCATAGCCCAGGCTCATCCAGGTGTATTTATTCAGCTGCCACTGCTGCAGCACGGTGTTGTCGGTCGTTCGCACCGCGATCGCTCGTTTCCTGTACCGTGAGCAGAGAGGCTTCTGCGCGCTTATAGAGTGACTTTTGGACTGGCAGTTGGCTGGCGCTGTGCGCGCGTCACGACATTATCATGCTGCGGATAGCTGCAGCGAACGCTAATCGTACCGTTGCTATTCTCAGTTATGCTGTATTTGCCGCCACGTGGACACGCGACGACAAAGGGAATTTTGTCCTGCCAATTTACGATCGCCCCCGGAGGCGGGCTCCCGTGGATGCGGTAATAGTCCTGTAGAGCAGACCCAATGCTCGTACGATGTACCATGCAGTTCTGGTGTGCGCCGTAATCCCGATCGTGGATAACGACATACGTGCCGAGTGTGACGATCAGCAGTAAGCCGATCCGCAGGCGGGTCGAATACGACGGAATGGACACCTTCATGCAGCCATCACTTGCGATCCTCAAGGCAGGTCGTGCAGTGCGTTTTGTCAGCGAGTACCGATGCAGAACACTTCGATATCAGCGCAGGCGGCGATAATGGAGCACCGCCAGCATCCCGCGGACGTTGTCGAAGCGCTGCGTTTTCTGGTGATGCTCGAAGGTGAACTGCGCTACCGCGAGCTTGTCTTTTTCGTCTGGCGCGGCAGGTTTGCGGTCGGCATCGATCCAGTGCTGCATCGCGACCAGTTCGCCCTCCTGCACCCAGAAACCGGCGCAATCCGGGCAGGTGTCGAGCAGGATCGTGGAGGAGTACTGGTAGTTGTACTGCTGCAGCAGTTCCTCGCAATCGGGACAACGGCGTTTGCTGTCACCATGCACAGTAGGCTCGACCGATGGTGCGTAACGTTCCTCGAGGGAGGCGAGCGCGAGCGAATCGCGTGTGATCAGCATACGCAGTTCGCTGGCATCGAACCAGATTCCGGCGCAGCCGCCACAGATATCGAGTTCGACACCGTGCAGTGTCTGAGGCGCCAGCGGCTTTTCACAATCGGGGCAGTTTCTGGACACGATGGGTTCTCCTCCCGAAAACGGACGATTCGAAAACGAAGCTTTCGATTGCAAACCATTTTGATATCGAATCATTCGACAGCAGGACACTGATTTCCTGTTATCGACGAACTACAATCGATCAGCGTTTATCTCCTGCCATTGATGAAGCGAAATATAATCTGTATGATTTTGCGCTTTTGCCGGTGAGAGGGAAGATTTTTACTCATGACTGTGATGATCGATGTCCCGGTCGGATGACAGTGGAGAACTGAATGACAGTCGAGAAGTAGAAGCGAGGAGGACTGCACATAGTACAGTCCTCCTCGCTTTCAGGTTAATGTAAACGTTGATTTGAACGACCTGAGATAAAACAAAGAGACGAAACAAGCGGTTTAGTTCATTCGCCCGCGCCAGCAGGCGCTGGCATCGGGACGGCAGAACCTGTCGGCATGCCGGGGTGAGGGTGGGCTCCCGGCGGGACCATGCGGGGTGGGGGAGCCGAATCATTGAACTTCTTGATCTCAGCATCCAGATGTTTTGTGCC